>Ga0078972_1013107_pt1 | contig 13885 bp, 10 predicted proteins | sample YelNatPaOPGAMG01_FD_67568 | JGI IMG/M metagenome (GOLD analysis project Ga0078972, IMG submission 67568) | Hot spring thermophilic microbial communities from Obsidian Pool, Yellowstone National Park, USA - OP-RAMG-01 (SPADES assembly) (version 2) | ecosystem: Environmental > Aquatic > Thermal...
CCGCCGCGGGACCCTGCCAGTCGCTGCTGGTCAGCCGAGACAACACCGCGGCACAGATACCGGCAGCCGCATCCAGTTCCCGGGCCAGATCTGCCCAGGCCGCCGCGGCCGCCAGCAGCGACTGCGGACCCGGACCGGCATACATCAGCCCGGAGTTGACCTCCGGAGGCAACACCCCGAAATCCAAATCCAGCACGCCAGACATCACCACCTCCCGAACTAGCCAGCGACCAAAGCGTTGGCGGCTTCGGTCGACGCATAAGAGCCGGCGCTGGTCCGCAACGTATTGACGAACAGCGACAGAATCTCCTCGGCCTGCGCGCCGATCGACCGATACAGCTGGCCGTAGGCGGAGAATTGAGCTGCGGTCAGCACCGACACCGGGTCGGCGGCGGCTGGAACCACTCCGGTTGTCGGGGCCGCAGCCGCGGTATTTTCAGTGATCATCGTCGACGCGGTCCCGGCCAAATGCCCTGCTGCCGCCTCCAGCATCTCCGATTGCACAGCCACAAAAGACACGGCTTTCCTTTCTCGTTTCTCGTCGGAACAGCACGACGGGATGCAGCTCGCGTCGCGCCGATCACGCCCTACACGGACGCTTGCCGGACTAATGATAATGACTGTCATTATCATTAGCTAGTGTCACGTGGCCAGGTTGGCTGCATGGTGCGTCGGTTTCAGCTCTCAGCCACCCGGTCGTGTCGGACGGTGACGCCAACAACCTCCGCCACGGCGCGGAAGCGGTCGCAGACCGAAGCGCTGCTGGTGTTAACACCTGATGAGATCTATTTTTTGCGGGTGAGTCCATCTCGATACGAGCAACTGTCCCGGGCAGAGCTTGCGGTCCTTGTCCCCGAACTTCTGCTGATCGGGCACATGATCGACCGCGCCGGCATGGCCTGGTGCATCGAGGCTTTCGGTCGCGAGGAGATGCTGCAGATCGCGATCGAGGAGTGGGCCGGCGCCAGCCCGATTTACACCAAACGGATGCAGCGAGCGCTGAACTACGAGGGCGACGACGTGCCGACGATCTTCAAGGGTCTGCAGCTCGACATCGGCGCGCCGCCGCAGTTCATGGACTTCCGCTACACCGTGCACGACCGCTGGCATGGCGAATTCCAGCTCGACCACTGCGGTGCGCTGCTCGATGTGGAGCCCATGGGCGAGGATTACGTCTTCGGCATGTGCCACACCATCGAGGACCCGACCTTCGACGCCACCGCGGTAGCCACCAACCCGCGCGCGCAGATGCGGCCCATCCACCGGCCGCCGCGCGTACCGGCCGATCGGCGTCCGCACTGTGCGTGGACGGTGATCATCGACGAGTCCCACCCGCCGGCCGAAGAGAGCCCGGCGCTGGATCTGGTCCGCCAAACCCGCGCTGCGACATGGCAACTCGATTCCATCGACCGAGCTGACGACGGGCTGGCCGACTACTCGGGCCCGCTGGTCTCCGATGTCGACTTTGGTGCCTTCTCGCATTCGGCGCTGGTGCGCATGGCCGACGAGGTGTGTCTGCAGATGCACCTGCTGTACCTGTCGTTCGCGATCGCGGTACGGGCACGGGCGGGGTGCGACGCCGAGCTGGCCGCGACGGTGGGTACCCGCCAGCTGATCGGCCTGGCCGGCCTGGGCGCCGAACGTATTCACCGTGCGCTGTCGTTGCCCGGCGGTGTCGACGGCGTGTCGCGGGTAGTGGAGTTGCATCCGCTGTTCAACCCCGCTGGATACGTACAGGCCGAGATCACGGGCGGCCGGCTGGTGGTGCACCGCTCGCCGGCTCACGACGACGGGGCCTGGATCGCATTGTGCTCGCCGGAGTCGGTGGCACCGCTGCAGGCGATCGCCACGGCGGTGGACCCGCATCTTGCGGTCAGGGCCGGCGGGACGAGCACCGACTGGACTGCCGAGCTGGTCGTCACCGACTTCGCGGCGGCCGAATTCCCGGAGGTGAAGGTGGCCAAGGTCAGCGGCGGATCAACGTTCCGATTCCAGCCGCGACGCTCGCTGCCCCTGACGGTGGTGTGACAGCTCCCACACCGGTGTGACCCGCCGGCGACGGCGACGCGGTCGCGTTCGGGCGCTTGCCGCGGTGTGTCCGATCTGGATTTTCAGCCACGGCGGCTATGGTGAGCGTCGGCCGCCGACCGTTCTTGATGCAAGGTATTTCGCTGTTATGTACGACCCGCTGGGGTTGTCTATCGGAACCACGAATTTAGTGGCGGTGCGTAACGGGAATCCGCCGGTGACGCGCCGCGCTGTATTGACCCTGTTTCCACATCGCTCACCGGAAGTAGGTGTGCCTGCCGAAAACGCCAACCTCACCGAAACCGGCACATTTCTGAGCGGCTTCGTCGAGCGGATCGGCGGCTCGGTGGCACTGATATCGGCCGACGGGACTGCGCACGACGCGGACTTGCTGCTGGTGGAGGCACTCGACGCGATGGTCACTGTGGCCGGCGCGGTCACCTCGACGTCGGAGATCGCGATCGCCGTGCCCGCTTACTGGGGGCCGAAAGAGTTGCAGGCGCTGCGCAACGGGCTGCGCACGCATGCCGGGTTTGTCCGCAGCGGGGTGGAGCCGCGGCTGGTATCAGACGCTGTCGCCGCGTTACGAGCGCTCAACTCCGAGGCGCGCCTCCCCACCCACGGCATGGTGGCGTTGGTCGATCTGGGCGGTGCAGGCACGAGCATCACGCTGGCCGACGCCGGATCAGGTTTCCAGCCGATCGATGAAACGCTGCGCTATCCGGACTTCTCCGGCAACCACATCGATCAAGCGCTGCTGGTCGACGTCTTGGACGACATCGGCCACACCAGCACCACCGATGCGGCCAGCACCGCGGCCGTGGCGCAATTCGGGCAGCTGCGGGAAGAGTGCCGCCGGGCTAAAGAGCGGCTGTCCACCGACACTGTCGCCGAGGTAATCGCCGACCTAGCGGGGCAGCGCTCGGCCGTCCAGGTGACCCGCGCCAAGCTGGAGAGCCTGATCGAGCAGCCGCTTGGCGGTCTGCTCGCGGCATTCGATGACCTGCTGGCGCGCAACGGGCTTGCCCACAGCGACCTCGCCGCGGTGGCCGCAGCCGGCGGCGGAGCCAGTATCCCGCTGTTCACCCAAAGGCTCGCAGCACATGCGTGCGTACCCCTGGTGACCGCCGAACATCCCGCGCTGTGCATGGCAATCGGTGCCGCGATGTTTGCCTCCCGCGAGTCCGTCGAGGAGGACCAGCAGGAAGCCGCGCCGGCGACGGCGATGGCTGCGGCTCCGAGCGCGACCACCAGCGTCATCGGTTTACCCGCCGGTGACGAGTCCCTCGACGGAACGGGATCCTCGACACTGCGGGAGTTGGCCTGGTCGCAGGTCGATGACACCGATGACGAGCCGCTGCCTTTCCTCGACGAACCCTACGACGACTCGGGCAAGCTACAGCCGGCGCAGTACTGGTCGACGACACACGAGCGACCACGAGGCAGATTCCGCTTGCCGCAGGTGCTCGCCGGGCTCGCCGCCCTGATCGCGATGATCGCCGTCGGCGGGGTGGCATACACGCTGACGAGCACCGCCGGTCACCAGGCGCCGCCGGCACCCACCCCCGGTACGGTGGCGCCTCCGCCGCCGGTCAGTTCCGCATTACCCGCGCCGAGCTCACCGCCGCCGAGCGTCGCGGTACCGGCGCCCACCAGCGCTGCCCCGCCGCCGGTGGCCACCACCTCCCAGCCGCCGCCGACCACCACAGAGCAGCCGACGACCACCACGACGGCCCCGACTACGACCACCACGACGGCCCCGACCACCACGACGACCCCGACCCCGACCACCACGACGACCATCACGACGGCCATCACGACATCGAGTCCGCCGCCGACCACTCCGGCGAGCATCGCGACGACGGTGCCGATGACCACCGAATACCTGAGAATCCCGTTGGTGCCGGTCCCGATACCGATTCAGGTGCCGCAGAATCAGCCTCCCGCGCAGGACCCGTTCCTAGGGCCGGGCGGCGGCTTCTAACCGGTCGTCGGGGCGTGCGTGGCCTTTGCCCGCGGCGACGGGCAATGTCGGCGACGGCGGTTAAGCGATCTGCACGCGACGGTTCCTGCGCCGCACGGGCAGCGTTGTTGGGGGGATTACGGGTGCGCGCCCCGGCCTCGGCATGATTTCATAGCACCGTTTGCGAAAGCGACTTGTGCGGGTGTGCGCCCGTCGTCCTTTTCGTTGTGACCGATTGGTGGTGCCTGAGGTGAATCGCCGGAACGTGATGTTGATGCTGGGGGTGGGTGCCGCGGCGGCCGCGGTTCCGCTGCCCAGGGCCGGGGCTCACCCGTCCCGGCCGGACGCAGGGGGCCACGGGTTTGCGCCCGCCGCACCGCCCGGTGCGGCAACCGGCGGCTTCCTTTTCTACGACGAGTTCGACGGCCCGGCCGGCTCGGCCCCCAATCCGGCGAAGTGGACGGTGGCCAACCATCGGACGCCGATCAAAAACCCGGTGGGGTACGACCGCCCCGAGTACTGGTACCAGTATCGGGACAGCCGCCGCAACGTGTTCCTCGACGGCAACTCCAATCTCGTTATCCGCGCCACCAGAGAGAATGACACCTATTTCGGTGCCCTGGTCAGCGGCAATTGGCGGGGAGGCATCGGGACCACCTGGGAGGCGCGGATAAAGCTCAACTGCCTCACCGCGGGATGCTGGCCCGCCTGGTGGTTGTCCAACGACGACCCCGGCCGCGAGGGCGAAGTCGACATCCTCGAGTGGTACGGCAACGGGCAATGGCCTTCCGGGACCACCGTGCACGCGAACCCGATCGGCACGGCATTCGAGACCCACCCGATCGCGGTCGACGGCAACTGGCACACCTGGCGTGTCACCTGGGATCACAACGGCATGTATTTCTGGGAAGACTACGTAAACGGCCTGGAACCATACTTCACGGTTCCGGCGACCGGTATCGAAAATCTGGACGAGCCCATCCGCGAGTGGCCGTTCAACGACCCCGGCTACACGATGTTCCCGGTCCTTAACCTTGCGGTCGGCGGTTCGGGTGGCGGCGACCCCGCGACGGGTAGCTATCCGGCCGACATGCTCATCGACTGGGTGCGCGTCTTCTGATCCCCGCGGCGTTAGACGGTGGCTCGGTCCCGGCCCTGCCAATATTGCTGGCGGAGCTCCCTTTTGAGGATCTTCCCGGTCGGGCTGCGTGGCAGCTCCTCCTTGATGTCCACGGTCTTCGGGCACTTGTAGTGCGCCAGTCGCTCGCGTGACCATGCGATCAGCTCGGCTTCGGTGGCGACCCCTTCCAGGGTGACGACGGCCTTCACGGCTTCGCCCCACCGCTCGTCGGGAACACCGAACACCGCGGCTTCGGCCACCGCCGGATGTTCAGCGAGCACCCTTTCGACCTCCAGCGAGTAGATGTTCTCGCCGCCGGAGATGATCATGTCTTTGAGGCGGTCTTCGACGAAGACGTAGCCGTCTTCGTCGACGCGGCCGATGTCGCCGGTGCGGAACCACCCGTCCGCGGTGATCGCCTCGGCGGTCGCCTCCGGCTTGTTCAGATAGCACTTCATCAGTTGCGGTGTGCGCAACCATAGTTCACCAGGCTGACCGGTGGGCACATCGGTAAGGTTGTCCGGGTCGACGACCCGCACCTCGGCGCCCGGTATCGGGGTGCCCGCGCTGAGCAGCCGCTCGGGGTGCTGCTCGTCGCGGTGCGCAGCCGGCAGCAGATGGCTGATCACACCGCAGACCTCGGTGAGCCCGTACACCTGGATGAAGTCGGTGCGCGGCCAGGCCTTCAGCGCAGCCCGAAGCAGCGGCAGCGGCATCGGTGAGGCGCCATAGGAAAACGTTTTGAGCCGGCTGAAAAGCTCGATCGCCTCGGGACCGGACTCGAGCACCTTGGCCAGCACCGCCGGCACCAAAAACGTCCGGTTGGCGCCGTGCAGAATCGCCGTCGCCAGCGATGCACCGTCGACGTCGCGGGTCATGACGCTCGCCACCCCGTCGTGGATGCCGAACTGGACGTACGACGAGCCGCCGACGTGGAACAACGGCATCGACACCATGTTCTTGTCGCCGTCGTCGAACGCCCACCCATCGTGGGCATTGATCGTGTGGGCAAGCAGATTGGCCTGGGTGAGCGCGACCCCTTTCGGGCGGCCGGTGGTGCCCGACGAATACATCACGACGCACACGTCGTCGGGTTGCACGTCGGCGCTGCGCCCCACGGGCGTGGCAGCCGCGAGCAGTGCCTCGTACTCGTCACCGTCGTGTCCGTCAGGCGTGACCTCGACGATGTGCTCGACGGTGGTCAGCCTGTCGCGGATCGTGTCGATCGCCGGCTTCAGCTCGTGGCCGACGACCAACAGCTTCGCGCCGCAGTCGTTGATCACATAGTCGAGTTCGTCGCCGGCAAGGCGGAAGTTGATGATCGCGTTGGCCGCGCCGATCGACGCCGCGGCCATCGTCAACTCGACGCAGGCGGGGTGGTTCTTGTCCAGGAACGCGACCACGTCGCCGCGCCCGACGGACTTGGCGGTCAGCGCGCCCGCGAGCCGCCGCACCCGGTCGTTCCATTCCCGCCAGGTCCACGTTCGGTCGAGGTAGCGGAAGGCCTCCGCGGCCGGCCTGGTGGTGGCCCAGTGGGTCAACCGGTCATCGAGGAAGCGAGGTTGTGGCGGCTGCTCAGTCATGAACCGAGGGTGCCATTGTTGCCCGGATCAGGAAAGCAGTGGGTGCCAGTTTGGCCCTCGACGGAACCCCACTCGTCGCTGTGATCGGCCCCTGCTGCTGGTTCTGTACCCAGCTTAAGTAGCTGCTAGTTGGCAGACCTTGACGCAGTACCCTGTCAAGCCCTAGTAGTTACAATTTAGTGACTATTCCTCAATTTGCTCGTAAGGTGCGGAGGGTGGGGCGACATCGATTACCCAGCAGCCGGCGGCGGTCACCGGCGGGCATGGCTGCAGTCGCCGCCCTGTTCTTCGCCGTCGGCGGCGCCGGCGGCCACGCCTGCGTCGCCGACCGCGCTTCACCGGCGTTTGTGCAGGTCGCGGCGGCAGCTGCGACGATGCCGTCGTGGGCTGCGTCGGCGGTCCAGGTTGGCGAGGGTGCCGGTTCGGGCAGCGTGTCGGCGTCGCGGTGGCGGATGGTCCATCGAGACAGCCCCCATGTGTTGCCGGCGGGGGTGGCCCCCGAGCGGGGCCTGCAGGTCAAGACGATCTTGGCCGCGCGCAGCATCAGTGCGGTGTTTCCCGAGATTCACCGTATCGGTGGTGTTCGACCGGACGCCCTGAGGTGGCATCCCAATGGTTTAGCGCTCGACGTGATGATCCCCGACCCCAGCACCGCCGCGGGTATCGCGCTAGGAAACGACGTCGTCGCCTTCGCGCTCGAGAACGCGCAGCGATTCGGGTTGCAAGATGTCATCTGGCGGGGCATCTACTACACGCCCAACGGGCCCCAGGGACATGGATACGGCCACTACGACCACGTCCACATCACCACCACCGGTGGCGGCTACCCCACCGGCCGCGAGGTTTACATCCGCTGAGCGCGCACGCCGTCGCATCGAACCCGCGTTCTTAGCGTCTCTCAAACCTGCACCAGCGCCGACGCCAGCACCTCGACCCATGCCGCGCGTGCGCGTTTGTACACCGACACGCCGCAAATGCCGTACAACCTTGCACGTTCGCCGAACCGGCTTTTTGCACCGAAACAAAAACGGTTCGTGACGCGGCGTGGTGGGACTGTCGTGTCGGAGCGCGCCGTTACGGTGTGGGCGTGCAGTCGCTGATGTATCCCTCGGTCGACCCTGCCAGCCTGCTCGAGGTGGTTCGCGGGGACACGTACCGCCGCGGCGTAGCCTATGCCCGCGAGAAACGCGTGCTGCGTTGCGTGTGGGACCCGGACGCTCGCACCCTCGCCGGCAATGTTCGCGGGAGTAATGGCCGCACCTACGCCGCCACGGTGCAGCTGTGGCCAATCGACACCGACACCTGGAGTGTCGAAAGCGGGCTTTGCAGCTGTCCGGTGCGGGCGGACTGCAAGCATGTCGCGGCGCTGGTCATCGCCGCCGCGGGGGCCGCAGCGGTGCCTGACCAGCGTAGGCCCGATCGGCCGGCTCCCCCAGCGTGGCGGCAATCGCTGGATGCGCTACTTCCTCCGATACCGGCGAATGGTCACGCCGGGACCCCGCTGGCGATCGAGCTGAGCCTGTCGGCGAACGGGGCCTCACCGACGCTTGACGCGCGGCTGGTGCGGCCCGGAAAGCGCGGCGGCTGGGTGGCCGGGGACCTGAGCTGGGGCAAGCTCGCCATGTTGCGCCACTGCGGTTATTCCGATGCTGCGCTTCGACTGTTGCAGGAGATCTATGCGACTTATCGGGCGTCGAGTCCGAATTCGACCGGCTATTACCGGTATTCGTACGGGGGGTATAGCTACGGCGAGGTGAAAACGATCTCGCTGTTGCGATTCGATTCGCCGCAGCTGTGGCCGCTGCTGGATGAAGCGCGCCGCGTCGGGGTGCGGTTGGTGCAGGCCCGGGCCCAGCAGGAGGTGCCAGCCTACGACGTGGCGCAGTTGTGTTTGGATGTCATGGCCGGCGAGACCGGCGATCTCACTGTCACAGCGGTGCTTCGGATCGGCGACGGCGCGGCACGCCCGCTGGCGTTCATCGGATCGCCAGCTCATGGGGTGGTGTATGCCGACGGCGGATTGCGGCTGGCCCGCCTGGACAGGCCGGCGCCGGAAGTGTTGCAACGCCTGGCGCTCGGTGACGAACCGCTGGTCATACCCGCCGGCGAGGCGGCGCGGTTCGCCGCGGAGTACTACCCAAGGTTGCGCCACATCGCGGCCGTCACCTCGTCGGACGAATCGTTCACGCCGCCCGAGATTATCGGGCCGAGGTTGGTCCTGCGGGCCGACTACCACGACGAGCACGAACTGCAGTTGACGTGGGAATGGCTATACCGGATCGGCGACGACGACTTTCGGGTGCCAGTTGGCAGCGTGGAGTATGCCGGTTGCCGCGACGTGGACGCAGAGCACGCCCTGGCATCGAGCATCGACGCGCCGCTGGAGCGGTTCGGGCTGCGCGGCGCCGACGGCACCCTGATCACCGAGGCACGGCTGTCCGGGCTGGAGACGATGCGGTTCGCCACCGAATGCCAACCGCTGCTGGCCGAACTTGCCGATGTCGACCTGGAGGTGACCGGCGATCCGGCCGACTACCGGGAGGCGGGCGGCTCGCTGGTCATCGCGGTCCGCACGGACGCGGTGGCCGGGGAGACGGACTGGTTCGACCTAGGTGTCACGATCAGCGTCGAAGGCAAGAAGATTCCGTTCGTCAGGGTGTTCACCGCGCTCGCGTCTGGTGAGTCGCACCTGCTGCTTGCCGACGGTGCCTACTTCGCGCTGGACAAGCCGGAGCTGGTGAAGCTGCGTCAGCTTATCGAGGAGGCCCGTGCGCTCACCGACGCCGACGAGGGACCACCCCGCATCAGCCGGTTCCAAGTCGGGTTGTTCGACGAGCTGGCCGAGCTGGGTGTCGTCACGCGCCAAGCTCGCCAGTGGCGGCGCCAGGTCGGTGCGCTGCGCGCGCTGCAGGGCGTGGAACCGGTGCAAGCTCCCACCGGCCTGCGCGCCGAGCTGCGGCCGTATCAGGCCGAGGGGTTCTCGTGGCTGGCGACTTTGCACAGCCACGGGCTCGGCGGGATCCTGGCCGACGACATGGGTCTGGGCAAGACCGTCCAGACGCTGGCGCTGATCTGCCATGTCCGCCAACACAATCCTGGTATGGCGCCGTTTTTGGTGGTCGCACCGGCCAGCGTGGTGGCCAACTGGGCCGCCGAGGCCGCGCGGTTTGCGCCCGAGCTGTCGGTGGCGCCGATCTTCGACACGCTGCGCCGCGCCGGCACCGACCTCGACGAACTGGCGGCGGGTGCCCACGTCGTGGTCACCTCCTACACGCTGTTTCGGCTGGACTTCGACGCCCACGCCCACCGAGCGTGGTCCGGGCTGATCCTCGACGAGGCCCAGTACGTGAAAAACCACCACGCCAAGACCTACCAGTGCGCGCGCAAGCTGACCGCGCCGTTCAAGCTGGCGATCACCGGCACACCGATGGAGAACAACCTGATGGAGCTGTGGTCGCTGCTGTCGATCACCGCTCCCGGGCTGTTCCCCAACCCGGTGAAGTTCGCCGATTTCTTCGCCAAGCCGATCGAAAAAACCGGCGATCCCGACCTGTTGGCGCTGTTCCGGCGCCGCATCAAGCCGCTGGTCAAGCGCCGCACCAAAGAGCTGGTGGCCGCCGAGCTGCCGGCAAAGCAGGAGCAGGTTCTCGATATCGAGCTGGCGCCGCGGCACCGGGCCCTTTACACCAAGCGGCTGCAACGGGAACGGCAAAAGGTGCTCGGCCTGCTCGACGACATGGCACGCAACCGGTTCACCATCCTCAAGTCGCTGACCGTGCTGCGCCAAATGGCGCTGCATCCCGGGCTCGTCGATCCCGCCCACGACACGCTGGGGTGCGCCAAGATCGAGGCGCTCGCCGAGCATTTGCGCGACGTCGCCGACGGTGGTCACCGCGCGCTGGTGTTCAGCCAGTTCACCCGGTTCCTCGGCCGGGTCCGCGACCGCCTCGACGCCGAGGGAATCGACTACTGCTATCTCGACGGTCGCACCCGCAACCGTGCGGCGGCGGTGCAGCGGTTCAAGGACGGCGACGCCCCGGTTTTCCTGATCAGCCTCAAGGCCGGCGGGTTCGGGCTCAACCTCACCGAGGCTGACTACTGCTTTCTGCTCGACCCGTGGTGGAATCCGGCCACCGAGGCCCAGGCTATCGACCGCACCCACCGCATCGGCCAGACCCGCAACGTCATGGTGTACCGGCTGATCGCGCACGACACCATCGAGGACAAGGTGATGGCGCTGAACGCCCGCAAGGCCAAGCTGTTCGCCAGTGTCATCGACGACGGCAACGCGTTCGGCTCGGCGCTTACCGCCGAGGACATCCGCGGGTTGCTTGTTTGAGAACCGCCACCCATGCGCGGGTGGCTTTAGCCCGGGGCCCGGCACCCCGCAACACGCAGGGTTGCGCGACCGCGCCTGAGGGCTCATCGCGGCCCACCTTGAACGGTTACGGCACGTCAGCTCGTGGGTAACCGCTGGCCAGCCGGCTGTCCGTAGTGATCAATGGGGCGCGGAGTTGCTCAGCCAGCTCCACGTAGAGCCCATCGACAAGACGTTGGGTATTTCGTCGAGACCACGCCCCTTCAACAAGCCCCGGTAGATGATGGCGTGCCAGCGGTGCACGCCGAAGGGTGGTGAGGAGTTCGGACACGTCGGCGTCGGTCAGTTGTCCAGCACGACAAAGCCGGCCCAACGCGGACAGCACCTCTGCGTCGAAATGTGCGGGCACATGAAGCACGGTGTCTTGCAACCGAAGTCGAATTCGTTCAGCGGTGTTCTGGCCGGTCAGCAAATCGACCATCGCCGACGCATCGAGCACAATATCTTCGAGTGAGCGCGTCCTCACCGGCCAAACCGGCCAAACTCATCGCGTGCAGCATCGAGAGCAGCTCTGACCGCGTCAGGGTCCACCGGACGGCGTAGCTTGGGCAGGCTGTCCAACCATTCTGACAGCGATGTGCGCCGGAGCTCCTCGGAGATGGCGGCTTGCGTTAACGCAGACACGTTCAGTCCGCGCGAACGGGCTTGTTCGGCCAGTTCATCCGGCACATAGACGTTCAATCGAGCCATACACATCAATATACACACAACGCCTGACCACCTCTTCCCGAATCACGCCGACCCGGGTGGAAGACAGGCCGCGCTCTGCGCCGACCCCATGGCGAAGCCAAGGCCCGGGACGCCTGTGTGCTCACCTGGGGTGGTTGGCGTCGTGCCAGGACTGCCAGATGTCGGGAGGCAAGCGGCCGCGGTCGGAGACCGGTAGGCCGGCGGCGCGGGCCCAGGCGCGGACCTCGGCGGTACTGGGCTGCGGCGCCGCGGTGGCCTGATCCAGGTCGGTGACGTCAATTGTTGATGAAATCCGTTGCAGTGCGGCATGTTCGGTGGCCGCCCACAGGTGTGCGGCGGCCAGGAACCGGTAGGTCCATTCCTCGGCGAGCTGACGGGTCTCGCAAAACACCACCGGCACGGTGGGCCAACGGACCTGCAGTTCCGCCAGCCCGTCGGCAACGACGGCCGGGCGGACCCGGTCGAGCTTGAACAGCTGCGAGTAGCGGTCCTCTACGACCAGCGCCGCACGCGGCAACGCGGCCAAATCAGCGACCTGATAGCGCAGCGTGCCGCCGGTCAAACTGCCGACCAGATCGGCCAGGGACTTGCGTTCCACGCTGGCCACCAACAACCCGTCGACGACGAGCCCGTAGTCGCCGCACGGCAGTGCCCGCCGCACGGTGCGCACCTGCTGGTTGGCAAACCGGTAGGGGTACTGCTCGTGCGCGTCGACGATGATCTGCAGCTCCTCGATGCCCTGGGCGCGCGCGGTCGGGGTGCGCACGTTGGGGCGCGCCTGCTTGCGGGTGCGCGGCGACTGCCAAAACACCGCATCGCGACCGCGTGCGGTGGTAAACACCAGCTGCGAGCGGTTCTCCCGGGCTCGCTGCACGATCAGATCGATGGCCGCCCCCCGGCGCTGACACGAGCGCAGCTCGAGGCGTTCGACGATCACCGCCGCGGCGGGCCACTCCGCCAAATCCACCGGATAGCAATAGAGCGCCTTAACCCGCGGCCAGGTCCCCGCGGTGCGAAACAGCAAGTCACCGCCGGGCTGCGGAACCCGCAGCAGATAAGGCAGCCGGGAATCCTCATCTGGGTTAACCGCGATCAACAACTCCGCCATGAATTCCCAGTGTGCCGCTGCAGGGTGGAGCCGGCGCTGAGAGGGGGCCTCGTGTCGGGCAAGTCGCGGCTGACGTCGTTGAGATGCCGACGGCGCCCAAGAGGTGTTCGAGCCCGTGGAAGTCGGCGACGTTGCGCGTGTCGAACGGCAGCGGATCGACGTTGGCCTCGGTGCGCTGGAGGCGATCGTGGCGTCGGGCTCGCTTGCCCGCCTCGGCGCTCGGGGGGACCGGCTGAGAGCTGAGCCATGGTGACGGCGCTGATGCCGAGTTCTGTGGGCAGCTGCGTGGCGTCGAGGTGATCCAGGTCGATCACCACCGAGGTGTCGATGAGTTCCTGCGCCGGACGCAAAGCCTTAGCCACGCGGCGCGGTCTCCTGACTGGCTGCCCGATCGAAATCTGCGCGGAACCGGTCGAAGTCCACCCGCGGAGCGCCCCTGAACGCGGCGACGGCCGCTTCGGTGGCGATGAATCGGTGCCGGTGCAGCGCGGACAGCTCGCCGACCCATTGATGCATTAGCATCAGATGTATGCGCACCACTATGGCGATCGACGACGACGTGCTGCTCGCCGTGAAGGAACGCGCTCGCCGGGAGAACCGCAGCGCAGGCGAGGTGTTGTCCGAACTGGTCCGCCACGCGCTGAGGAGCCAGGGCACCGAGTCAACGACGGGCCGCGCTGAGGAGTTTCTTGGCTTTGAACCACTTCCTCATCGAGGTGACGCGGTTTCGAATGCTCTGATCGATCGTTTACGTGACGACGAAGCGATCTAGTCGATGAGGGCGCTGCTCGATGTGAATGTGCTCCTGGCTCTGCTCGACAGTGACCACGTCGATCATGCCCGCGCGCGGGCCTGGATCACAGACGAGATTGAGCAAGGCTGGGCATCCTGTGCCTGGCCGTGACAGTCTGAATTGGCCCCAGGAGGGCGGCTTCAAGTGGCCCCACCTGTGTGGCGACGGGGTGTTGTTGTGACGGTCTGATTTGGCCCCACCTCACCGGTGATCGGTGGTCCG
>Ga0078972_1013108_pt1 | contig 13883 bp, 13 predicted proteins | sample YelNatPaOPGAMG01_FD_67568 | JGI IMG/M metagenome (GOLD analysis project Ga0078972, IMG submission 67568) | Hot spring thermophilic microbial communities from Obsidian Pool, Yellowstone National Park, USA - OP-RAMG-01 (SPADES assembly) (version 2) | ecosystem: Environmental > Aquatic > Thermal...
GATTTCGCCAAAGGGTCTGGCGCCATCAGTCAGACGGCGCACCGCGCTGCTGCAAAGGCACTCGATTCCCTCTACCAACAGGTGAAAACAATGGGAGAGGCAGCACAGGACACTGGAGATCGCATCCGGTTGAGCCCTGGTGCGGGCAGCGAGTTTTGGTCAGCCATCGGGGCGCTGCACACCACGCTCAACAGCAAGTCCTACGACAAGATCCCCGAGATACAGGCCACGCGCATGGCGCTGAGTCATCTGGTCAAATTCCAGAAATCGTCTGGCATGTTGGCCTGGATCGAATTCTCACCCAAGCGCGCCTACCCATCGCTGCATGTTGGTCGGGACAACCTCGGAGGTGTTCTGGGATCGCTCTGGAGTGAAACGCATGGCGGGGTGGCTCTGTGTTCAGCCACCCTTCTCATTCCGGACGCAACGGGAAACCGGCGCGCAGATTACATCCTGGATGTTCTCGCCCTGCCTCGATCCCGCACCGACGTGCCGCCTTCGGTGATCACACCCTCCGTGCTGTCAATCCCGGTCATGCATATACCGAAGAATGCTGCGCAGGCCAAAATGCTGTCGCGCCCCAACAAGGCCCAGCGTGAGGCACACCCGGAACAAGAGGACGCATGGCTGGACAGGCTGGGGCGCGTGATCCGCAACATCACAGAGCGCAAAGACGTGGCTGGCGGCACTTTGGTTCTGTTGTCCAGCTTCCAGCAAGTCGAGGCGGTTTCCCCGCACATCGCGACCGATCGTCTCGTCGTGCAAAACAGCAAAGAGCGCTTCGCGGATACGCAAATGCGTTACGAGACACTCTATCGATCAGGCGTCAAGCCGGTGATGCTTGGTGTGGGCGCAGGATGGACGGGCGTGGATCTGTCGGACAAAGAACAGGAAGATCCCGAAAAGGATTTCATGCTGACCGACCTGATCATCGGCTGCATGCCCGTTGGCCTCAATCGCTCTGCATCGATGATGTCTCGAGTGGATCGCATGGGAGCCATGCCGATCGAGAAAGAGGCGCTCATGATGCTCAAACAAGGCCTCGGCCGCCTCATTCGTCGTGCTGGCGTCAAGGACCGTCACATCTGGTTCCTGGATGGCCGTCTGTGGAGTCCGTGGCCTGGCATGGAGAGGTTTCAGGCGTCAGCAAGGCTGATGCTGGCAGAATATAAACAACAGGGCAAAGTCTGAAAGGGCGACTGGTTCAGTTTGTTCCCCTGCGCGCGGGGGTGATAAGTGCGACGCTTTGCCGTTCACCAACTCGCGCCATGTTGTTCCCGCGCTCGCGGGGTGAGAAGTATGTCGAGATCAATGACATGGAGACGCTGCGGTTATTCCCTGCGCTGGGGTCCTGTACGCAGGGGTGAGAAGTGCGCCCTGCCGTCTTCGGGGTCGCGCCCGATGTCGTTCCCCTGCGCGCAGGGGTGAGAAGTCTGCTTCTGTGCGCCGATCCCCGGGCGCGAGCGTTATTCCCCTGCTCGTAGGGGTGAGAAGCTGAATCCATACCGGGTCAATCAGGCGCTTTTGTCGCTCCCTGCGTGCAAGGGTGAGAAGCAGGATCAAGTGTGCTAAGGGTGTCGGGGGCAAGGTCGTTCCCCTGTACGCATGGGTGAGAAGGACGACGACGAAACGGCGCACGGTAGGAAATAAGTCGTTCCCTTGCGTGCAGGGGTGAGAAGCGAGCGCGTGGCTTATCCCACGGCCATGATCGGTTGTTTCCCTGTGTACGGGGTGATAATGTGAGCGTCGGTCGCGCGCTGCGCTGCTGCTGGGTTGTTCCTCTGTACGCAGAGGTGAGAATTACACATGGCTGACGTAATCAGAAAAGGCAAAGTTGCACCCCTGCACGCAGGGGTGAGAAGCAGGGCACTGGCCCAAGCGGAGAACTTGGTCTGTTGTTCCCCTGCGTGCAGGGGTGAGAAGGGGGCGGCGGCTTAAAGCTCCGATCGGTTTGCGTTGTTCCCCTGTGCGTAGGGGTGAGAAGGCCCTGTGGGGCCGTCTGTGCCGACCTGCACCGTTGTTCCCTGTGCACGGGGTGAAAACAGTTCGCCTTGAAGTTGTGAACCCGATCATTGTTTTCCAGTAGCAAGTTCAGCGTCGGAATAATCCTTCGCGCAAAAACGACACTTAAAGAAGTCATAGTCATCTGTATATACACTTCTTATAGAATGACTTAATAGCGAGTGAACTGAAGGAGAAAACATGTCAACCGAAACAAAGGCCCCGACGCACCCAACGATGGAAGAAGACGAATGGGATTCGCGCGCACTAGGAGCGAGCCTGGAACACGCCGAGGCGTCCTCCCCCGAAAAATCGCAGGCTCTTGACGATGCGCTTGGACTGCAAACAATTTCCATCCGACTGCCGCGCCAGTTGATCGAACAATTCAAGCTGATCGCGCAGCTCCACTCAGTCGGCTACCAACCCCTGATGCGAGAGGCCCTTTCACGCTTCGTAACTGGCACGATGCAAGAGATTATCAAATCGAATCCGCGGGCGAAAGCGCCGTCAACAAACAACCCAGTGCTCTCCTGATGCGCCGCTACGGTATTCCACTGGGGGTTATCGCCCTGGTTCACCTTTTGGGATTGTGGGGAATCCGCGAATGGAGAGTCCTCGCATTCTTCCCGGTCGCCCTGCTGGCGCTGGCACTTCTGCGCACCGCATCTGGGCAGGACGGCAACTGGCGCGCGCTCGCGTCGTCAGAAAACGCGCCGTATGCCGCATGGACGGCGGCCACTCTCGTTGTGTTTTCTTCGGCGCTGAACCCACCGTTCAATGCCGCGGTCTGGGTGGCGTCGGCGGTTCTGGCTGCGGCATTCTGGATTGCGGGCCTTCCATACATCTGGGTCAGAAGAATGCGGATCGATCTGGCGCAAATCGCCTGGTTTACGCCCGCGCTTGTTGCGGCCCTCTACGCCCCGCAAGAGGTTGCGTACGCCCTGCGCAATTCGTTGGGGTGGGCGGGTTTCTGCGGGATGGCCGGTGTGCTGCTTCTCTCCACCTGGCGCCTGCTGCGTGCGCACGATCCAATTGGTCTGCGCTCACGGTGGTATGGCGCAGGCGGTTCAGCGGTCATGGGACTTTGGCTGGTCGATGCCCTTCCGCGTGACATCGCTATGTGGATCATCCTGGCGCTGTGCGCCATTGCCTGCCTCTGGATTGCCTCGATTTTCCATCGTCATGCTGCAAAGACCCAAGGCGCCTGGTCGAGCCTGTTTTCCATCTGCAGCATGGCCGCGCTGGCGCTGCGGTTGCACATTGATCCTATTGCTGCGACGCTCACGGTCGCTGCTCTTGTTGTCGCTTTGTGGGATGCGTGGCAGACTGCCGTGGAGACCCAAGCGTCACGCTCTGCCGCGCGCATCCCTTCTGAGTCCTAACCCACTATGTCCATCCAAAAATTCCTCGAACATCTCAACGCCACCCTTCATCTGGATCTATCCACGACTGATCTGACCGATGCGTACCCCATGTCCATCCAGCCCGTGAGGGATGGGGTGTATCTAGTGGCTGCATCCGAAAATGCGGAGCAGTGGCACGAAGCCCTATACCGCAATGGGCAATGGCATGGCGCCATACCCGTCCCGGTGGACGGTGTATGGCGCGGCCTGAATGCGCCAGCGCACATCGTCGCCGAAGAGTCCATCGAGGATTGGGCGCGCAGGACTTTGTCTTCGATGCGAAATCGCACGCTGCAAGGAATCATCGACCTGAAGGATGCGACTTCGCAGTCCGCGGGGCAATCTCCCGACACTATCGACCAAGCCGCCGACCGCATGGAGCGCGATACCGCCCTGCTGGCGATCGACACGCTTCAGAACCGCCTGCGCGAGATCGACGCGGCTCTGCGCCGAATTGATGCGGGTGAGTATGGGATCTGCCCCGACACTGGAGAAGAAATCCCGCTTGAACGCCTGAGAGCCAACCCTCTGGCGTTGCACACAGTCGAGCACCAACAAAGGCTCGATGCCATGCTCCGGCTACGCGGCCGTGCCGCGTAATGCCGATCCTGCCGCCATTCAGTTGATCAGTTGCGCAGCAAGCCCACCTTTAGGTCGAGGTAGTTGGCGCCTGCGTTGCTTCCTCTGATGGTGGCTCGATACCCCGGCGATCGAGCCAATCCGAGGAGATCACCAGGATGGGCACCTTGCGGTCATCTTTGTTCATGCTGGCCGTGAAGAAATCCACTGGACCGGATTCCTTGTCAGGGACCTTGTTGCTGATTTCCAGCATGGCTTCCTCGATACGCAAGGCGTGCAAGACCTCATTGAAATCCTGAAGCAGTCCGCAATACGTCCGATTTGCGAACGTCCTGGGTTTGAGCTTCGTCCTTCCGCCCTCTTGCAGATACTTGGCCAACGCCACCTGAAAGCGCAGATTGTGATCTTCCACACTCTCTTTGGTGTCGGGTTCCTGCGCCTGGATGTCAATGGACTCAGCTTCATCGGTTTTGTGCTGCCCGGCGTTTTCGGCTGTCTTTGGCTTTTCATCAACCACATGCGGTGTTTTGGGTCCTTGAGTTTTGGGTCCTTGAGTCGTCTTCGTGTCCAGTGGTGTGTCCTCAACCCAACGCTCGTCGGCGAGCACGATATGGCATGGGTTGCCTTGCTCGTCGTCGCACTGCACGAGGGCAATCCCGATGTCGCTCTTGGTTTGCACGCTACGTTCGATGGCATCGGCGTGCGCTCGCATGCTCATCTTCTCCAGAATGCGCTCGAACTGCTCGGACAGCCGGAACCATCCATCTTGAGGCTCTTTGCTGGCTTGAATCTCGCCATTGCGCAGGTAGCTCTTGAGGGTCGAGATGAACACGTCGGCTTCTGAACCTGGCTCTGGCTTGTTGATGGCGCTGGCTACAGGCGGGCGTTTCTTTGCGGGCTTGGCGGACTGCTCGGGTGGCATGGCCGCTCCTGCATCGATCGCTTGGGCGCCAGCCTCCAGGCGACTGAGTTTGTCCTGATCGCTTTTTCCTTTTTTCTTGCCGTTGGATAACCCGGCGCCACCGAAACGGTTGCGCTCGCACACAGGCACCAGGTCGAACCGATCTTTGGCGGCCACAATCGGGAATGCACCCGAAGGATCGCAGATGATGGAATCCCCGGCCCGAAATTGTGCCTCGCCCAAGGGGTTGGGTAAGCGTTCGGCATGAATGTCGCCACGTGCGTAAACCTGATCGGGCTTGTAGTAGAAGATTTGCCAGATCGAGGTCGCGTGCGAGTGCTGCGCCTGCCCGGGTGGTGTCACGAGCATGCCGCGCTCACCCATGATCTCCAAGATCAGGCGCGTGCCTTCAGTGGCCGCGTTGTGGTTGGCGCTGGCGACTTTCAGTAGGGCATCCTTGCGCGCATCGGGAATGTCTGCCCGCTGAATGACAGCCGCGGTAAAGGCCGACTCGATCAGGATCAGTAGCGGGTTCTTGTGCCAGTCTGGCACTTCCACGAGAAAGCCAACACTGCGATCCGGGTGGCGACCCATCACCAGCTTGGCATTAATCCTGTCTGGTTCGTTCATGATGGACTCGATCGACTCCCAGATCAGAGCCTTTTCATCGGCCTTGCGCAGAATGCCTTGCCCACCGTCCTCGACGGGTTCCATCACGGCAGCCTCTTTGGCGGCCTTGTCGTCCGCGCCATTCTCAATTGCGCCGGACATCCGGTCGGCCTTGATCAGAAGCTCCATGAGGCCGACCATGCGATCAGATCGCACCACAACGGGTCTGTCTGAAGCCTTGACCGAACGGCCCGAGTCCATGGGTTGCTCGGAGGGGTGGTGATAGAACGCGATGGCCGAAATGAGGATGTCACGCTCGTCTTCCTCAATCTGCCCCGCAGGGGTCTTGGGCAGCTTCCACAATTCTGGCATCCGGGCAAGAATGTGGGCACCCACCAGATCGTGATTCGGGCGTAGTGCGTAGGGTTCTCTTGCGCCTGGGGCCCATTGGTAGCACTCGATCTTTCCAATGTCGTGCGCCAACCCAATGATGGGGACCAGAGGATCTTTTCCGAAGTTTTCGATGACACGGTTGCGTGTTCCGAAAATGATCTCTTCGGTCTCTTTGTAGTAAACGACGACCGTTCCATCATCCATTGTTCGCTCGACACGTTCGCGTCCATGAATGCCGTTGAAACCCGTCTTCGGCGCGAGATCCAGACACTTGAGGCTCACCAACAGCGAGTGCTGCAACAAGGTTCGCCCACCGACGCCATCTTTTCGCCCGTGTCCGTTTCGTTCATAAGTGGTGAGCAGGTCTGGCTTGTGCATCAGGATGCGCAGTACCTTGTCATAGATTGCAACATAGCGATCATCCGTTGCCAGAACAGACGATTCCAGCGCGTCCAGGTCAATCCCGTCGAGATTGACCACATTCTGCTGATCCAGGTTATGCGCGTCCTGTGGATCTTCTTCTCCTGGATTTTCCTTTGGAACAGGAAGGCGCCGAAGTGATGCAGGGATCAGTGTTTGAGATTCGCGCAGGATCTTGAACGCAGCCTGCAGGGATGCGCGCGGATTGTCTGCGTCATAACCGTCCTTGAAAAAGGGCAAGGCTTTCGCGTGAATAGGAACCTTCCCAATGGACGGCACAACCCCGTTTTCCGGCACGGGTTCAATGGCGCGAATCCTATCGTCCACATGGTCGGATGAGAGCCAGAAAGCCATGACAACGCCCAGCGCCATCATGCCACCCAGGGCCGAGAAGGTTGTCAGTGATGCAACGGAACCCACATGCAGAAGATTTTTGATCTGTTCGGGGTGAAGCGCATACCAGACGGCAACCCAGAAAAAAACAACGGTCAGTGCAGACTTGAAGATCGGTTCTCTGCGCACGGCATAGCCCTCAAAAAAAAAGCGCAGCCTGAGTCAAGCTGCGCAAAACCTCACCGGTGAGGTGAAACCTCGAGTGGAAAGACTTTACCAGGTTGCCAAATCTTCATCCTGTCCGCTAGGAGCCAGAGTGGTTTGGTCGGGAGTCTTGCCGACTTCAGGTTCCTTCGCTTTTTCGATTTTCAAATCCTTTTCGTTTCCAGCCACACTACGTGCAGGGCGGGCGTTTGCCCCGGACGCCAACTCACGCGCCCACTTGGGCGTCATGTCTGGGTGGTTCAAGAACAGGATGTCGGTCTCGTTGGCCAGTTCGGGATAACTTGCCTTGATGAACGGCTGCGTGGTCACGATGTCCTTGCCGTTTTCCGGGTTCTTTTCTCCTGTGGGAACCAGTTCGGTATTCACTTCGCCCCAGAACATGAGCGCCATGCCGTTGCGCAAGCGGCGAGCCACGCGACCAAGGTCTTGACCGTAAATCCGGACAGGGATGGATTCGGCAGGATTTGCGCTTTGGCGCAAGTTAACGACCAAGCGCTCGTTGCTGTGCCGTCCACCCTCATGGGCGTCCTGAAGCCTGATGTCGTAGCCTGCCAGATAGCCGGCCAGGATAACCTGGTTGCAAGCCTTGGACGCGGCGTTGCCTGCGCCATACGGTTTGAAGTTGGGATCTTCGGTGGACTGCTCATGCACTTCGCCCATGAAAGCTGCCGCGCCGGGCAGTTCGAGGACGTTAGGGCGGTCAATGCGCACGATCTCCAATCGGGTGTAGCGTTTTTCCTGATCTACGATCGTGTTGATCCGCGCATATACCTTCACCGGACTCTTGTCGGAGAAACCGCGAGGCATCTTGCGCCCCATCTGAAAGTGAACCGGGATCATCAAGTTTTCGCTGTTGCGCATCTGAAGGAAAAAACCGTCCTTGCTGATGTGGCGTGCATACCCAACCAGGTAAGCAATGTTCTTGAAACCATGGACGTACTGGTGGCGGTCGGCCTGCATGCGAGATGCCACAGAGAGCATCTTGAACCGGCGGGGCGCAGTGACCGACCCCTGTGTTGTTTCAGTTTGTGTTGTTTCTTCCACGACGAACACTCCTTGGTGATAATGATCAAACTTGTTGACTCATGATGCAACAGGCGCCACTATAGCGCAATGACTATCTTTTATGTTCCAATCTGCAGAGCATCGTGATGGCCACGACGTGCCAAACACCAACGCGGTAAAGATCGGTCATGCAAAGTGCAAGTAAGGACGGCAAAGTGCGCGTCCAACCCATCATCAAAGCCATTGAGGAATTCATGGCGCGCAATCAAATGACGGTCAAGGATCTTGCGCTGCAGCTTGGGATGGCTTACTCAACGCTGACCTCGGCCTTGCGCGGTGATCGCCCTTTCCCTGCCGCGGCCGACGTTAGGCGGCGTGTTGCCAAGGCGCTTGGTGTGCCCGGCCTGCAGGTTGCCATCTGGTGTGAACTCTTGAACTTGGACGATTTCATCGTGACCCATCAATTCGACAATGACGCTCGCATCGCTATCGAAGCCATGCGCCATGACCCGACCGTATCCTACTTCGTGCCTGGTGATGACGTGTGGAACGCAACACCGGAACACGCCAAGATTGCCCTGATCCTGATGTACCAAACCTTGACGGGCAAGCGATTTCTGGAAACCGCGAAGATCCACGGCCCGGAAAGATCAAAAAAAGCCGAGCCAGTGGCTGCATGATTTTGTTATAGTTTTTAGAAGGGTTGTTCCCCTGTGCGCAGGGGTGAGAAGATGTTGGCGTTGCGGTACGCCAGCGAGTCCTGCGTTGTTCCCCGCTCGCGGGGTGAGAAGTAGGCGGCGCGCGTGTCTGGTTTGCCGATGCGGTTGTTCCCTGTACGCAGGGGTGAGAATGTGCGCATCGGGCGCTCGCTGCGCTACCGCTGATCTGAACTGTTTTTCCCCTGTGCGCAGGGGTGAGAACAGACGTTCATCTCGGGTGCCGGGCCGATGCAGTTGTTCCCCTGTAATTGGGGTGAGAAAATTTCGCGCACTACTCTGTGGCGGCTGGATCGGTTGTTCCCCTTTTTCGCAGGGGTGAGAAGTTCTTCCCTCGTGCGTATTGCAAGTGGGTAAGTTGTGCCCCGTTTGCAGGGGTGAGAAAAACATCGCTCCTGTCACGCTTGCGGCGATTGTGTTGTTCCCCGCGTACGGGGTGAGAAAGACAGGCACCTTCCTTGAAAAGATCCAAATTGTCGTTCCCCTGCACGCAGGAGTGAGAAGCAGCGCCTGATCACCGCATCGGGGACGACAGCACCATCACCACGCCCTTTTCATTCCCTCGCTCGCAGCATCTCTCTCCTGCCATGCCTATCGTCCGTTCATGGCCGGACACTTTCCCTGCAGGAGAGAAAAATGAAGTACACCGAAGCGGTGGAAGCCGCCCGTCTGCGCGTTGCGCAATCGGGCGGGTTTTTTGCAACATCCCTCCCGGTCAAACCGGGAGTGGGTGGTATCTTGATCCCCTATAAGGGGATAAATGTGGTCAACCTCGGTCTGGTTGGCTACAACTTATGCTTTCCGTCGGTATGGGGCACTCCAAATGGACTCCGAAATGCCACCGGCAAGCTGGTGACAAAGGGGTCTAAATCCTTGGTTCCGGTCGTTTACGCCGGACCTGGGGAGCGTCGCCGAAAGACTGACGACAAATTGGATCCAGAAAAAGAAAAGGATCCAAAAGCAGCATCCTCGGGAGAGGATGAAGATACCTACAATTTCAGTAGGGTGTATAAAACATTCCCGGCATTCAACGCCGCTCAACTCGACGGCGTTGAGTTCGAGCCCAACCCAGTCAACCCTGGCGGTGGCCCTGGCATTCCAGCACTCGAAGAGTGCAGTGAGAGGTTCGGAGAAGTTCTGGCCAAACGCGAGATCGAACCTCGCCCCGGCCAGAAAATGTTGACTCAGGCGCAAAAGCTCTGCGCAATGAGTCTGGCGAGGGCCTTTGTCGGCCTCGCTCAAGGCAAACAGGTGGAAGTGATTGACCCGCAATTGTGGGCATCAACGCCGGAGTTTCTTGCCATCGTTGGTGTTGCACAGGAGTTGTATGACTCCCTGTGCATTCCGCCATCTTCAGTTTACGCCTTTGGCGTGCCGAAGATGCTGGTGGACCAGGTGCCAGAAAAAGCGCCCGATCTGCCAGAAGATGTTCTGGACCAGATCGCGGCACCAAAGCCCGAGACCGAGCCCGAGCCTAAGCCCGACAAGGAGTCGCGGGTCGAGCAAATCAAAGCCGCTGCCGCGGCTTTCCTGGACTGGTAATCAGTTGACCTCAACCCCACACGCCTTATGGTGCTGTGGGGTTTTTTTCGTGTGGCAGGATTGAAACAGTATGTGCTAGACGTGTGCTAACTATGTGCTATATTGGAGGCATGGTTCGCACCAACTTCTACTTTCCAGAGTCTCTGCTTGAACGGCTGCGCCGGGTCAAGGGCATCACAGGAGCGCCGGTATCGGCGCTGATCCGCAAGGCCGTCGAGCAATATCTGGATGAGATCGATGCGAGCTTGGCCATCTCCCCGGAGGCCGGAGTCCGGGTTAATTGCAAGGAGAATAAAAGTGATGAATGACATTCAAAGTATTTTGGTTCAGAACGACCGTGGAGAAATGCAAGTCAGCCTGGCTGATGCTCAGCGGCATGACCTGCCGACGTGGCCGGGGCAATGGTCGGAAGACGAGATTGATGTTGTGGCCAGAAGCCCTCTCGCCAAGAGAGTTCTTCCTGAAACGGGCCTGTCCTTCAAGCAGCTGGCTAACATGCTGCGAAAAGGGCGTTATGCCGTTCAACAGCCCGCAAAAGGCTACGGCGTGGGCTTGGACCGCGAAAAGATCGTGGTGTGCAACCCGTATACGGAAAATTTTTTCCGTCTGAAGATTTCCAAGAACTGGCGTTTGGAAGATGGCGTGCCGCAGATCGGTATCCTCACCCTGAGTTCCTTCGTGTTGTGGGATTTCGATTACCTGCTTTCACATCGCATCGATGCTGCGAAAAAAGCGATGACCCCATCCCGATTCAATACCTGGTATCAGGGGATCGAGCGATTCAAGGCCGATCCCAATGTGCCACTCAAGGCCCGCATGCATCGCAGGGATGCAGCCATTGTCGATGTCTTCCTGTCTGATGGGCGATCTCTGGAGATCGGAGTTCTTCCTCTGGAAATCACGAGCCTACCCAGTAGCGAAATGGCATCCGCACCTCTGTTTTGGGAGTGGGTAGATCGACGCATCCGCGAAACCAGGGAATATGAATCCAGAAAGTATGGCGTGGACATTCATGACGACTTCGTTCTGGAAAACCTCGATTCCATCCGCGTGCATACCCGTCGCGAGCCTATCGAGCACGATTTCATTGTCTGGAGCCGGACGTGAACACGCACAAAGTCTCTCTGGAGGAGGCTCGCCTGTTGGCTGATGCCGTGTGGACCCAGATGTGCTCAAGCATTGCCGTTCATCGCCTGAGCCGGTCTGAGCGCCTGCAGCGCCTGCGTTTGTCCAAATCCATCATCGACAAGATCGACGAAGATCCCCACAGTGCCCGCCTGACACCGAAGGAATGGCGTTTCATTTACGACACTCTGCGGGCACAAGCCGAAATGGAAGCCGCAGCAACCGAAACCGAGGACGAGGAACAAGAATGAATCAGCCTGTTGAGCTTTACACCATTGATCTACAGCCCATGGGTGGCGAGATCCTTTATGTTCTTGGTGCACCTGATCGTTTGGTTGATCTGCGCCGACTCGCTGTTCGCGCCGCCGGAACCACCCAACTGCTGCATACCCTGAAAGACGAGGGCTTTACGGTGGCCGAGCCTCAATCCCTGGTGTTCAACCCCAGCGAGCCAGAATGGGCCGGTTGTCTGGTCCGATTCCCGGATACGGCGCCCCACATCTACGCCGGTCAAACCTTGCGCGTGGTGGTTGCTGAAGACGGTTTGCCGGCCCTGCTGGATCCGCAAACCCAGGAGATGCTCATGGCCGACGACCGGCCGTGGCGCAAGGGTGAGGCGCACACCATGAAAGGCGGACAACTCGTCGATCCCGACATGCCCTTCGAGCAAGTGCCTCTCGGATCTTTGGTTGTGCCGGAAGGCCAGTTCAAAACACCGGAAGACGAGGCCAAGTTCCTCTCCGATATGTCGATCGCCGGTTACATCATTGCGACCTGAAGGTAATCGCAATGGATGATCAAAAAAATCGCCAAGAGGCGACCTTGAGCCTTTCCGCCTTGTTTTCCACGGGTGCGAGGCTGGCCGGACTGCTTGTCAAGGAAACCTTGCGCCAGTTCGTGACCATCAATCCATCCACCAAGGCCTTTCCTGCAAGCAAAGCTCTGGCCCGCATTCTCGAGGCGCCTGTTCTGGCGCTATTCTTTTTGGCGAATGCCGAACAAGGCGTCGCCTTGGTGCCCAATCTGGTCTTCGTGGGCATTCTTGGTTTCGTTGGTGAACTTTCCCTTCGCAGTCAGCCAGACGCACGGTACAGCACGGCTTTCATGTCGGTGATGCTGGTCGGTGTCTCTTTCGGGCAGATCCTGACCGTCTTGCGTTTGCCTGGGATTTTTCAGGCCGCTATCGCGGCGTGGACTTTGGTGATCATCATTCGGATGTCAATGGCTGTCTGGGAGCGACGTTGAGTACCCGCACAGCCAATTCTTCATCGCGCATCCGGGATAAGGGAACATTTCATCTTGCCTTGTCCTCTTGCGGGGGCGATCCTGAGCGACTGGCGCGTGCCTTCGTGTCGTGCCCAAGGGTGACACGAATCCTCAATGTGCTCTCCGATCGCTGCGGGTTCGATCACGTCGCGTTGGACCCGACGCTCCAGTCCGAGGTCTGGATGCGCCTATGGCCTCGTCTGCCTTGGACGGACGTGCCCGAGAACATCTACTCCTACATCTGGCGCATTGCGGAGTTCACGGCTATGGGCATGGTGCGGCAGGTTCACCGCATCGACAACCAGGAAACCGATCTGGAGCACGTTGCCGATGATGATGGCGCGATTGCAGAGGATGAGATGGATCAACCCCGCCAAGGTCATCAAGGGCAAAGGACCTACGACGGCGGTTTGGGGCACATGGAGTCCGAGATCGACACCGATCAGATGAGATCGAAGTTTGCCGCCAAGCTCGCTCGCGTGGGATGGCCTGATGGTATCGATCCCGCCCAATGCGAGGTCATGAGGCGGCCTGGGCAGAAATTCAGACACGAGCAGGAACCGGAACCGGACGGAGAAGGCAAAAGGTAGAGAATTTTCTGTCGTTCCCCCTGCATGAAGGGGTGAGAAGATCTTTATGCCATCGCACAGCTGGGCATGGTGTTGTTCCCTTAGTTCAGGGTGAGAAGTATCCGGTCAGGTGAATGCGGTCTGTCCGGGGTGTTGTTCCCCTACGCGTATGGGTGAGAAGTCCCAGCTGCAACTCGACATGCGTCCGCCCAGCGTTGTTACCCTACGCATAGGGGCGAGAAGTCAAATATGCGCACAGCTTCGACCAGCGAGCCGTTGTTCCCCTATGCGCAGGGGGTGAGAAGGGGTGGCCGGGTTAGCCTCGCTTCGCGTGGCGGTTGCTCCCTGAGTGCAGGGGTGAGAAGGGTGCGGCCAAACTGCCCCTACTGTTCTGTAGTTACCCCTGTGCGCAGGGGTGAAAAGTGAGCCCACTAGCCGCCGCGGATGGTGTATCGTTGTCCCCTGCAAGTAGGGCGAGAAGGGTGCTTGCGCATCAGCTTTGAGTGTCACCACGTTGTTCCCCTGCGTGTAGGGGTGAGAAAAGAATGGCCGCTCGTTCTTCAAATGATTCTCCGTCGTTTCCTGCATGCAGGGTGAGAAGAGTGATTGGTGAGTGAGTGATTGAGTGAGTGTTGCGCCCCTGTGCGCAGGGGTGAGAAGTCGCAGTAACCGCTGAATACCCGCCCGCCTTCCGTCGTCCCCTGCGTGCAGGGTGAGAAGCGCTTGCGCGGCGGGCCGCGAGCCGCGAAGCGGCGCTGCAGCGAGCGGAGCGAGCGAAAGGCAAGGAAGCCCGAGG
>Ga0078972_1013110_pt1 | contig 13881 bp, 9 predicted proteins | sample YelNatPaOPGAMG01_FD_67568 | JGI IMG/M metagenome (GOLD analysis project Ga0078972, IMG submission 67568) | Hot spring thermophilic microbial communities from Obsidian Pool, Yellowstone National Park, USA - OP-RAMG-01 (SPADES assembly) (version 2) | ecosystem: Environmental > Aquatic > Thermal...
AGTGCGTAAGATATAGCTTGAGCATCTCTTGTTGGTGACAGAAACCAAGATAGGATACAACCTGAGTTGTGGTCCATTACTACAATTAAGTAGTATTTTGAGCCATTTATTTTGATGACAGTTTCATCGGTTAACCATACGAACCATTTGCCTGTTGATACGATATTTTTGTTGATATAAGCCAAAGATAGCAGATAAGATAGTTTATTAGCCAATTTTATGATAGCAGAATGAGATGGGGTTTTGTATTGAGGGAATTGTAGTTTAATTTCTTTTTGAATTTTTCTTAGAGACAATTTATGTATGAAGTATAATCTTAAAGCTAATAGAATGCAATGCCAAGGGATGGTGCCTTTATATACATTCTGCGACTTGCAGAATACATCATTTTTAACTTTTTCGTCTATAGTTTTTATAAACATCATAAAATAGTTAACAGAATTATTTTACTAAGATTTTTGTACACCTTGCTTAAAACTACAGGAAGTTTTATACTTCTTTGGTCTTTTGACTTCATAAACAAATTTTCTTTTTAGTTCCCATAATAGAATTTTAAGACATTTATTGCCTGATTTAGTGTAGAGGTTGACACTCTTTTATTTTCAAAATAGACTAGATAGTCCTTTATGTTATTATTATTTATCTCTGAAGAGTTTTTTTTGATGAAATTTAGAAAATCTCTATTGAAGTAAATATAGGCTTTAACGGTCTTATAACTGTATTTTCTTGAGAGAAGTTCTATACATAGGTTTTCAAATTGTATGGTAGGATCTATGTAGATTTTTTCGTCTTCAAAGACCTCTAAAATCTTCTCTAGTATTTCATTAGAGTTTGGGAAACCCAAATATTTTCCTTCAGGATGACACCTATGCCCTTTTATACTCTTTATCTTCTCCACAAATTGAGGATTATATGGAAAAGAAACCATTAAATTATTCTCTTTGTCTTTTAGGATTTTAATTTTCATAACCCATAATTTTATTATATCTTTTTCAACTAAAAGTCAATAGTAAAACTCTACTCAGATTCTTTGAAAAAACTATGAAAAATAGGCCCTCCAAATGGAGTAAGTAGAGAGGTTAGAGATAACTATTTTTGATAGCGTTATCATTAGGTTTTATGTTATCAATTTTTACTGGTGTAGAATTATTTAGTGATAGATGTGGTCTGAATAAGTCGTAGTAGCAAAAGAGGAGAGTTGAATGAACTAAAGCAGCGTAAAAGTTTTTAAATCCGTACTATAAAGAATCAGCGATTATATGAGTATAGAATGAACGTGAGTAAGTTTTAAAAATTTGTTAATATTTTGGATTGGTAGTTTATCGTTTATAGTGAAGAATCAGCAGCTGTATCATATTTTGTTTTTAAATTTATAAATGCAGTTTTGGTTAATAAATTTAAATACGATAGATAAGGTTATTAGTTAAAGCTAAGATAATAGACATTTTGTATAAATTTTTGGTTGGAATGGTAAGAAAAATATTGTAGAAAGTAATTCAGTAATTCTGTAACTAACCAAATACATATTTAAAAGAATTCTTTTCTTTTAGAAAATTAATGATTGAAAAACATTTCAATAAATTGTAGTATTATATTTTCTTATGGAGAAAAAAATTGTTGCACAAAATAAAAAAGTTTATCATAGTTTTGAAATCATAGAGACATACGAAGCTGGTATTGTGTTGAAAGGTTCAGAAGTAAAGTCTATCCGCGAAGGGAAAATTGATATAAAAGATGCATATTGTTTGGTTAAAAGAAATGAATTGTGGTTAATAAACGCGAAAATTGCACCTTATGAAAAATCAACTCATGTTAAACTACCGATTGATCGTGAACGAAAACTTCTTTTACATAAAAACGAAATAAATCGTATTATAGGGAAAATGTCGCAAAAAGGGTTTGTGCTTAAACCAACAAAAGTGTATTTCAATGAACGCGGGTTTGTTAAAATAGAGATTGTTTTGTGTAAATATAAAAAACTTTATGATAGAAGAGAAGAAATAAAACAGCGTGAACTAAATAGAGAACTACAACGGATTAAAAAAGGTGTGTATAAATAATATTAATTTTGAGGGAAAAATATGGAATTTAGAAAAGATTCTATAATAGAAGTGTTTAAAACATACAATGCTATACTTGAAGGACATTTTTTACTTTCTTCAGGGTTGCATAGTGATAAATATATTCAATGTGCATTAGTCCTACAATATCCAAAATTAGCAGAGAAAATCGCTATGCTTATATATGAAGAAATAAGGAACAACTCGTCGTTTTGGCAAGATATTAATGTGATTATTTCACCTGCGATAGGCGGGATTGTTATTGGTCAAGAAGTTGCCCGTGTTGTTTCTACATTTAGTGAAAAACAAGTCCGTGCTATATTTACAGAACGTGATGACGAGGGTAAGATGGTGCTACGTCGTGGGTTCCAACTATCTCAGCAGGATAAATGTTTAGTTGTTGAAGATGTTGTTACTACTGGGAAGTCAACAAAAGAAGTTATTGAAGTAGTAAAGTCTTACAATGCTGAAGTTTTAGGTGTGTGTAGTATATTCAATCGTGGTATGGTTGATGATAATTATTTTGGTATACCTTATTTTTATATTTCCAAATTGTTCATAAACACATATTCTAAAGAAGAATGTCCGTTGTGTAAACAAAATATACCTTTAGTAAAACCTGGTAGTAGAAAAATAATGTAGCTATATCTATTAACTATTGACTATCATGAACTATAAATATGTTTCTGACGAAGTACTTGGGTATCTTAACAAAATGGTGTTTGAATTAAAAAACTTTTCTGTTGAAGGAAACTATCCTGGTAAACATAGAAGTTTGTTAACAGGTAAATCATTAGAGTTTGTCCAACACAGGGAATATTCACAGGGTGACGATATAAAACTTATTGATTGGAAAGTATATGCAAGGAAAGAAAAGTTTTTTGTTAAACAATATCAACAGGAGACAAACCTTGTTGCTTATCTATTTTTAGATTGTTCTTCTTCAATGTGGTATCCAAAAGGAAGAATAACAAAATATGAATATGGAAGTTTTTTAGTTTCATACATAAGTTATGTTTTACTTCATCAAGGTGATACTGTAAATGTGATAAGATTTGATAGTGTGATTAAAGATAGTTTGAAGACTCTTTCACAAAGAAATTTTTATTCACAAATTTTAGAATTTTTAGAAAACGAAATTGTTGGTGAAAAAACAAATTATGATTGTTTTTTTGATTTTGTAGTAAATTATGTTAAAAAAAGATCTTTAGTTTTTCTTATAACAGATTTGGTTTCAGAAAAATATACGAAAATTGTTAATATGTTGAAACAAATATCAGCATACGGGATAAGTTTAATAGTGTTACATATTGTTGACAAGTCAGAAATGTTGTTAGATTTAAATTATGAAAAATGTGTTGTTGAAGGTGTTGAAGATAAATCTTTATCTGTCACAACAGATGTCCAGGAAATTAAAGAATTGTATCAAAAAGAGTTTGAAGAATTAGTAAGTTTTTATGAACAAAGTTTAAATACAAATAATATTAGTTACTATTTTATTGATACTTCATTACCAATTATTCAAAATCTTAAGATAGTTTTAGGACAAAAGTGATATATTTTTATAACAAAATCTGGCTTTTCTTATTACCATTAAGTGTTTTACCTATAATTTTACATTTGTTGTTTGTTAAAAAAGTAAAAAAAGTTGAGTTTACTTATCTTTTTCTTATACAAAAAGTTCTTAATCAATACTTGCCTAAAAAAAGAATCGTTGATATCATTGTAGTACTACTAAGATGTTTGATAATTTTTTTCATCATTATTTTCTTAAGCTACCCTGTGATGTATTCGTTACCGAAAAAAAATATTATCAATCTTTATATTCTGATAGACAACTCGTTTTCGATGCAGCAAAAAATATTTAATTATACAAAGTTTGAACTCTGTAAAGAATATATTGTAAAACTTTTAAATCAGTTAACCGATGCTAGTAATTTAAAAGTTAAAATAATTTTGTTTAATGACAGTGTTGAAGTTGTAACACCACAGTTTGTCGCAGTAAACAAAAAACTTGTTGAACAAATTGTTCAACTTAAACCTTCTTTTAGAAATACTAACCTAAACGGTGCAATAGAATATGTTTTATCAGAATGTATAGAGAAACAGAATGAAAAAAACAATTTGTACAAAATTTTAGTGTTCACTGATTTAGCAGAACATATAGTGCAAAACAATGTTTCAGTTGCTACAACATCAGTTGCAAGTTTTTCTAACAACATTGACATTTCTTTTTGTTATCCAAAAATTGAACAAAAAAATTGTTATTTTAATAATGTCAATGTATCGCAAGAAAACGAACTTGTTGAAATAAAATATATTGCTGAAACTTCGCCTGTTAACAAAGAGAAACTAGTAGCAGAACTTATGGTTTCTAACCAAAAGATTGATACTAAAAAAATTTATACTTTTGACCAATCAACAAGTTTTAAGTTTATTAATGGAACATCTAAAAATTTGTTTGGATATATTTTATTGAACACAAACGATGTGTTGTCTGTTGATAACAAATTTTATTTTAGTTACGAAAAAAATATACAAGAGAAAAAAGTTTTGTGTGTCATCAACGAACCCGCGTATCTAAAAGGGTTTAACAGCAAAAAATTTTATTTTGAAAACTTATCTTTACCAGAAGTAAACTTAGAAACAAAATCGTTTGAACAAGAAAAAATGTTGTTACCCAAAAATTATGATGTATATATATCTGTAGATTTACCAAATTTAGATTTGTTTGAAGACATTTCTGACAAAACAATTATAATTTTTCCTGGTGAAACAGCTGATACAGATAATTACTCAACATTTTTAGATGGCATAGAGTTTATAGAACTAAAAGATGAAAAACAAAAACTCAAATTTTCTTTAGGTGAAGATGAAGAACTTAATAAGTTTATAGAAAAATTTGAGTATGGGAATATAAATGTAAACAAAAGGTATTTGATAACAGTTACAGATACTGCTAAATGGAAAGTTTTGTTATCTTACACTGATGGTACCCCAGCAGTTTTAAACAAAAATAATTTTTATGTATTTAGTTTTTCATTGGACAGAAATTGGACAAATTTTGTGTATAAACCAATTTTTATTGGCTTGTTGAAATATATTATTGTAAAAGATGAAAAAATAGGACAAAAATTGAAAGAATATTATTTTGTAGGAGAACAAATTAACTACCAAAATATTGTTTCAGTTAAACAAATTGGACAAAATGATATTGAGGAAAAGGAAGAATATAAAATTGTTGGACATAACAAAATAATATTTTTTGTTTCTGGGTTATACGAGATCAGTAATGAATCAGGGAAACAAATTGTTGCAGTAAATATCCATCCAGATGAAAGTAAAACTGCAATTGTTAGCAAAAATATGGTTAAAAAAATGTTCTCACAATTTAAGAATTTAAATATAGAATTTTTTGATATAAAAGAAATGAAGATAAAACAAATTTTTCAATGGATTTTAGGTAAAGATATATCAACTGATATTGTTTATTTGATAATCATTATGTTTATTTTAGAAACTGTTTTATCACGGTTGGGAAAAAGGATGCTGTGAAATAAAGAATTGTTCATTGTCATAGTTATAAATTATTTTTGTCTGTAGAAAATTTTTGTTTCTCTAATTTTAGGATAAACAAATGGTTTAGATATGAAAAAACTATATTGTTTTATTATTTTAGTGTTCAATATAAACTTTCTTCTTGCTACGGACAAGTTTGTGTTTGCACAACTTAAATACCCTGGCAACTGGGATCCGTATCCACAGGTGTATTCGGATATACTTGATATTTTAACTTTGACAACAAGTGTAAAAGTAGAAAAAGAAAGAAAAGTTATAGATATTACTTCTGAAAATTTGAAGCAAGAACTTGCTAAAATACCTTTTATTATAATTTTAGGAGATAGCGAAGTTAAAATACCAACAAAAAGTATAAAAGTGTTAAGAGATTATGTTTTAAATGGTGGAACAATTTTTATAGAAGATACTTCTGAACTTTATTATAGTAGTTTTGACACTTCAATAAGAAGTATAATAAAAACGATGTTTCCAGAATATAAATTTAAGAAAACAACTTCTGACCATGTGTTAATGAAATCGTTTTATTTGATACGTAATGTAACAGGTCGTGTAATATTAGCACCATATCTGGAATACATAGAATATGAGAACCGTCCTGCGATAATTTATTCAAGAAACAATATTGTTGCATGTTGGGCAAGGGACAGGTTTGGGAAGTTTATATATAACTGTATTCCTGGTGGTGAACAACAAAGGTTTAATTCACAGAAGCTGTTCCTTAATATAATAATGTATTCATTATGTGGTACATATAAAATGGATAAAGTTCATCAACCGTTTATAGAACAAAAATTAAGGTATAAAAAATGATATTGTTAAAATTATCCTTTTTATCAATTTTTTTAACTATAATTTTGTTTGGTTTAATTTTAATTGTTTTTGTAAAAGTTAAAAAAAATCTCGTAAGATTAATTAGGTTGTTATTATTTTTAATTTTGATATTGTTCTCTTTACAGATAAAATATAAAGTGGTAAAAAAAATAGATAAAATAAATATTTCTATATTAATTGACACTTCTTACAGTATGAAGTTTAATAACAGGTTAGCAAAAGTTAATAAATTTTTGCAAGAAAATATAAACAAGTTGGTAAAAAAATATGACCTAAAAATATATACGTTTAATACAGAGTTGTATGAAACAAAATCTTCATCTGTTGTTTCCACATCAGCGGGGACAAAAATAAACAATGTTTTAGATAAATTAATTACTGAGATTAAAGAACCTTCTTTCATATTTTTGTTTTCTGATGGAATAAATAATACAGAAGAATTGCCTGTAGTGAAAAAAGAAAATGTTATGGTAATACCTATTATCTTTGATGAACCTAAATTTCAGGATGTTTCCATATATAATGTAAGATTTAGTAAAATAGGGTTCAAAGATGTTGAACATAGGATTAAAATAGATTTGTTCTCATACGGAAACAATAATAATTATTGTAAAGTTAAACTTTATAATTTGTCAACGAACGAAGTTTTAGATACAACTGATGTTTTGTTAAAAGATGGGTTTACTGAAGTTGTCCTTAAGTTTGTCCCAAAACTTGTTGGAAAATATAAGTTAAAAATTGAGATAAGTAAAATGCAAAACGAAATTACTTATGAGAATAACAGTTATGTGTTTGATTTAGAAATTAAAAAAAATAAAATAAGAGTGTTATATTTATGTGGACAACCATCACCTGAGTATTTTCATCTACGAAATTTGTTAAAAAACGATCCTGCTATAGATTTAGTATCTTTTGTGATATTACGTAATCCAGAAGATATTGCTATAGTTCCTGACGAAGATTTAGCATTGATACCATTTCCAACATATGATATTTTTATAAAAGAATTGTTTAATTATGATTTGGTCATATTTGAAAATTTTACATATACCAAATTTGGTATCCCGATACAGTATTTAGAAAACATTAAAAAATTTGTGTTATCAGGTGGTGGGTTTATAATGATAGGTGGTGAAAACTCGTTTTTCTTAGGTGGATACAAATATACGCCTATAGAAGAAATACTACCAGTTGTTTTGTCAGATAAAGAACAATGGGTAGAAGTTGAGTACAGGCCCGAAGTTGTAGATTATAACAATTTGTTTATAAAAATTTTTGAAGATAAAAAAGAAAATGAACAAATATGGCAATCAATACCTATGTTAGGAAATTATCAAAAAGTTGGCGGTGTTAAAGAAAACGCTGTTGTTATATTGAAATACAAAGATTTTCCAATAATGTGTTATTCAGAAAAAGGTAAAGGACGAGTTTTTGTTTCAATGACGAACACAACATGGCGTTGGTCACTTGGGAATATTTTGTCAGAAAAATATGATTATAAAGATTTGTATACAAAATTTTGGAAAAACATAATTTATTTTACTTCAGGCGCTGAAGAGTTTAAAAATATATATATTGTAGCAGATGATAATTATAACATTGGTCAACAAGTTGATTTACAGATAGTTTTAAATTTGAAAGAAGATGTTAAACCTGAAGTGGTTGTAGTAAATCCTGATAAAACAAATAAGTTTTTAACAGTGAAAAAATTGTCAGAAGGGAAATATATATCGAATTTTGTCCCTACAATAGATGGGAAATATAAAGTGTCAGCAATAGTAAGAGTTGGTAAAAAAATTTATACTGATGAAAAAGAGATATATGTTGGTAGTACTGCAGTGAAAGAAGTTGCTATGTTAAAAACAAATTTAGATTATATACAAAACCTTGCAGAATTTTATGGTAGTAAACCAATTTATTTAGAAAAGTTTGATATTGAAAAAACTATTGACGAGTTTAAATCAAGGATTGTTTCAAAAGAAGTTGTTTCTGTATTTGAGATCTACAGGTTGCCATACTTAGTTCTTATCTTTATAATTTTGTTTCTTTTAGAAATTTTTGTTGTTAGATATAAACTATGACAAAATTAAAAACTTTGTTAATTTTTGTCTACACGACAATTATTTTTCTAATTTTGTTATATTGTGCTTCACCTTCTGTTAATAGTGGTGATAGTGGCGAGTTTATTACAACAGCAATAACACTTGGTATAGCACATAGTCCTGGATATCCATTCTATTCGTTGTTAGGCAAGTTTGTTTCTGTCTTATTACCTTTTGGCAATCCAGCATATAAAATAAATGTTTTTAATGTGTTGTTAACATTAGGTTTGTTTGTATTTATAATACTATGGTCTATAAAGAATTATAAAAATGATTTAAAAATTTGGTGTTGTATTTTGTTAATTTCAGTATTAATTTTTTCAGAATCGTTTTTTAGAAATACTGTACAAACAGAAGTTTTTGTGTTAAATTCTTTATCAGCAGTTGTTATTTTGTTTTTGTTATATGAAAGTTTAGAATATAAAAATCTACATTTTTTGTTCCTTACAAGTTTTATTTTTGGGCTATCTTTAGGGAATCATCATACAATAATTTTTTTGTTTCCTGCTTTTATCTACTCGTTATTCAAAAATAAGGTTAGTTTTAAAAATATAATATTACTTGTGTTATTCTTCGTATTAGGATTCAGTATTTACTTTATGTTACCAATACGGGCAAAGAAACAACCATATTTCAATTGGGGTAATCCTGAAAACATATATAATTTGTACCGAGTAGTAACAAGAAAAGATTATGGTACTTTTCAACTTACAGTAGAAAAACCGTTAGAATATAATATAAAAAATTTTTTGTTACAATTAAAACGATTTGTCTTACACACAATCAAAGATTTATCAATAATTGTGTTTGTTTTAGGAATTGTTGCTTTTTACATAATTTATAAACATAATAAAAAAGTTTTTTTAATTTTATTTTTTTCATATCTGTTTTCAGGTATAGGATTTTTTGCATTATCAAATTTACATTTTGGACCTCTTTACGACGGTATTTTAGAACGATTTTATATCCTTCCAAACACTATTTTTGTTGTTACAATTATTATTTCGTTAACATATATTACCAAATATATGGCATTTATTTTAATTTTACTTCTTTGTTCTGTTGTGATAAATATTTACAAAAATTTTGAGAGATGTAATTATAGAAATTATTATTTAAACTATGATTATGGATCAAATATTATGCGAAGTTTGTTAAAAAACAGTATTCTTTTTATGGATGGCGGAGATGATACTTTTTATACCCTTGGTTATCTACAAGCAGTGGAAAAAAAACGTGTTGATGTTGAATTACATGACCGTGGTGGGTTGGTATTTAAAAACATTTATGGCGAAGATTTTAGAAAACTTACAAAACAAGAAAAAGAAAATAGAAGAATTGCTGTTGAGCAAAGTTATCTTTTAACAAAACCTGTTTTTTATTCTACTTTTAATAAAAATGTTTTACCAAATTATAATTTGTTATATGCCGGAGCAGTATATGTTGTAGACACACCTTTTATACCAAACTGGTATAAAGAAAAAGATTTGTTTAAAGAACTATATTCTTTTAGAAGTATATGTCAAAAATATTATGATTATAGAAGTAATGCTTTAGCACCAGTTTATTATTTTATGGAAGCGACAAATGAAACTGATGATTACAAAAAGTTTTTGCTATTGAAATATACATATTATCTTTGGCCAGAAGTTGATTGGTTAATAAATAATATAAAGTTTGAACTACACAATATGGGTTACCAAATGTTTAATGAACAAAAATATGAGTTTTGTAAAAACATATACAATTTTTTGTTAACAATAGATAAAACAGATATAAATGCGTTACTAAACTTAGGTGTAACTTATGAAAAACTTAACAATTTTGATTTAGTAGAAAGTTGTTATAATAAAGTGTTAGAACTAGATAGAAACAATCCTACTGCGTACTACAATTTAGGTGTTTTATATTGGAACAAAAATGATTGGGATAAAGTTATATATTATTTCAATCGTGTATTAGAACTACAGCCAAGTAATCAAACAGTAAAAAATTATATTTATCGTGCTATGATAGAAAAGAATAAAACAAAATGAAAATATTTTTAGTACTAATAATTTTGTTTACTTTGATATATATCTGTCCACCTACAGTTACTGTAGGTGATGTTGCAGAACTTACAGGTTCTGCTTGTAGTTTAGGTATTGCACATTCACCTGGTTACCCGTTATTTTGTAATTTTTACAAAATATTTAGTTTTTTGATACCATTTGGAGATTATGGATACAGTACAGCAATAACTTCAGTTGTTTTGTTTGTTTCTTCCGCAGTTGTATGTTATCTTTTGTTCAAGAATTTATTGACTTCTGAATTGTTGGCAATTTTTTGTTTTATATATTTTATCTCTCAAGAAGTTTTGATAAGACAAAGTATTGTGGGCGAAGTTTTTGCTTTACATAATTTTATATTTGTAACAATTTTATTTTTTATGTTTTATGACAAAATATCATTTAACAAAAAACTTTATATTGTTTCTTTGCTAACAGGATTAGCTTTTGGGAATCAACATATAATTATTTTTGTTTTACCATCAATTTTTTTATGGTTTTTTTATAACATTTTTGTAGAACAACAAAAAGTTACGGTTAAAAACATATTATATTCTGTTTTATTTTTTATAATAGGTTTTGCAATATATGTTTACGTACCAATAAGATCTTTGAGACAACCTTTATACGATTGGGAAGATCCAGAAACTTTGGATAGGTTTATATACCTTTTTACTCGTGGAAGATATGGAACTTTTAGTTTAGCACAAGGTGGAAAGTTGGTTGTAAGTATTGAAAATTTATATACAAGTTTAAAATTGTTTATCCATATAATTGGGATAAGAAATTTAATTTTGTTTTTGTTTTCTTTAATAGTTTTATTTCTGAATTTAAAAAAACTTTTTTATAACAAAAAAATAATAAATTTTCTAATCGTTACATCTACAACTATGTTTTTCTCAGGACCAGTAATAATTATGTTGTCTGGACTTAAATCAATAACTTCTTCTAATATATATTTACTTGAACGATTAGTTACAACATCTATTGTAAGTATAGTTTTATTTGTTACTGCATCGTTGTTTGTGATTCATAATTTGAATTTTATAATGTTTTTTCTTGTTGCAGTAAATATTTTTTTGTTCTATAATTCTATTGTTCAAAATAGTTTGAGAAACAATTTTTTTCTTTATGATTACACATATAATATATTTCGTAATACTCCGTATAACAGTATTTTGTTTTCAGACCGTGCTGATGAAAGCGAGTTTTCTATTGCATATTACCAAAGGTTGAAAAATGTTCGTAAAGATATAAATTTTGTAGATTGTAACGCATCTGTTACAAGAAGTATCTATGGTGATGATTATTACAAAATTTGGGGTGAACCACGACTTAAAATAAGGACAAAAGTTGAACAACAAATAGTAAATACTTCTATCCCAAAAGTTTTTTACAACACTGTTTTACCACAACAAACTGGTATACAAAAATTTAAGTTTGGATTATTGTATAGCACAAGTTTTATACCAACAATAATACCATATGAATTGTTTTTAATACGGAACATACCTGACAAAAATTTACCACGTGAGTTCGCTTTGTATTTAACACAGCTTAATTTGTTAGCTGAATATTATATAAATATTGCAAAAAACAATGACCAATTTTTTGATTTTGCAAAAAGATGTTATACTGAAATGTTTTTGTTGACCTCAGATGCGCGATATTTAAGTTTTTTAGGGTATTATTATTTTACGAAAAATATGTTTGATTTAGCAAAAGAAGTTTATCAAAATATTTTGAATTATCCTACAGAAAAAAGTGTATATGTAGAAACTTTAGTTAATTTAGGTGTGGTTTATGAAAGATTAAATGATTTCCAACAAGCAGAAGAATGTTTTTACAAAGCAATAAATTTTGATCCGAGTTTTGCTCAAGCGTATTACAACCTTGGAAGTTTGTATGTCAGAATTAATAAAAAACAACAAGCTATAAAAATGTTTGAACAATATCTGAAACTAAATCCTTCTGACGAAAGAATAAAAGGATATATTGAAGTTTATAAGAAAGAGTGAAAAAGTGGGGAATTTATAGCTGCAAAGCGTCAAACTATGCTGTGTCATTATTTAAGGCAAAGCTTCACTTTGCCGCTATAAAATCATTTTTCAGAAATCTACTTAAGTAGAACAAGTTGCGATATTATTGGGTTTGAAAAACCATTCCTACAACAGGGATTTTTCAAAGGTCTACAAATTGTGGGGGGTGTTGATATAATATATAAAGAAAAATTTATGAATATATATATTCTTTTATATTTTAACATTTTTGCAATTTATCTGTACACACTTTTTCCTACGATAGCAGCGTACCGTGATGCAGGAGAAATGTCTACTGTAGGGTATTTGTTAGGTATAGCACACCCGCCTGGGTATCCATTGTATACTTTATGTATTAACCTGTTTAGCAAAATTGTCCCAATTGGCAATTTTGCATATAGAACAAATATTTTTTCTTCTATTGTCTCAGCGTTGAGTTCTGTTTTACTATTTTGGCTTTACAACTTTTTTGTTGAAAAAATTTATAGTAAAAAAAATTTTGTTGTGTCACTAATAGGTTATTTGATAAGTTTACTTTTTTCTTTTGGTTATTTACAATGGTATTTATCCCTTGTTTCTGAGATGTATACTTTTAATATTTTGTTTGCAATATTGATACTAATATTTTGTAGTAAATACTTTTTTTCATCATCAATAAAAGTAATATATATTTTATTTTTTATTTTTGGATTAGGAATCACAAACAGGATAGATTTAGTTCTTTTTATACCAATTTTAATTTTTGTTTCCTTACATTATGTAAAACAACAAAAAAGTGTAAAAAACATCTTAATTTTAACATTTTTGTTTATCTTAGGGATAAGTTGTTATATTTATTTGCCATTGAGGTCTATCAAAAATCCGTTTATTGATTGGAACAATCCAGAAACATTGACTCGTTTTTATTATTCGTTAGTGAGAAAAACCCACGGGTCTACTTTAGATTTGATATCTGCTGGGTATCAACAAGGGGAAAATTTTGTTGATGGAATAAAATTTTATTTTCAACATTTATGGCATAACCTATCAATTTTAGGATTTGCAATTATGTTGTTTGGTGTTTATAAAAGTTTTAAATTAAACAAACCTTTTAGTTTTTCGTTGTTATTCAGTTGGTTATTAAGCTGTGTTTATTTTATTTACAAAGCTAATATGCCACCTAACCCACATTCGTTTGCTATACTTGAAGCACATTTTTTGTTACCAAATGTAATAATATATG
>Ga0078972_1013111_pt1 | contig 13880 bp, 15 predicted proteins | sample YelNatPaOPGAMG01_FD_67568 | JGI IMG/M metagenome (GOLD analysis project Ga0078972, IMG submission 67568) | Hot spring thermophilic microbial communities from Obsidian Pool, Yellowstone National Park, USA - OP-RAMG-01 (SPADES assembly) (version 2) | ecosystem: Environmental > Aquatic > Thermal...
GTATCAACAAAGAATGAATTGAAAGAAATATAAAGGGATTGAAGTCTTGAAGACCGCGCTAGAACAAGTATCAACAAAGAATGAATTGAAGGTTGAGTTATGTGGGGTGTTGGCGTGGGGGGTTCTTGTTTTTGTTATGTTGGGGTTTGTTTTGGAGGGTTTACGTGGTTTTCTTGGTGAGTTTTTGTAGGTGTGTAGGTAGGTTTTCTAGGGCGATGCATTTAATGCCGTTGCAGTGGTCGGTCTTCTCTAGTTCTTCGAGGTTTTCTTTCGTAGTGATTAGCAGTATTTCGTCAGCGTTAAGCGCTGTCCTGATTTGCTGTAGCTTGACTAGCTTGTCTTCCACGCCTTTCTCACTCTTTCTGGTCATGACCTCGATGACGTGCAGGCCGTCCCCCAAAGTAGCTAGGACATCCACCTCCCCATAGTCGAGGCCTGTGGTAGGGAGCCGAAGTCTCGGGAAGGCTAGGACGCCGTTGTCGATTACATGAGTTGGAAACCTTATTAGTTTTTCACGCATAATATTCTCGGTGTTTAGTCTTTGGTTAGTTGGGTTCATGTGATATCTGTTGGGACGTCTATCCTAAGTAATTACGTTAGAGATAACGATATGCAGGCTAGGAGGTTAGGTATTAGTGGGTGGGGTTCCCTTAGTTTCGATCACCCGGACCAGGATAGAGCACTTGCTTCAGCCGCTCGCGGAACCCCCGTATTTAACGCTCTCTACGAGTATGTTTTGTCAAATCCTCGTAGAGCGTCGGCAGAGTTAAACGCTTTCTTTAGAGCCGTCAGCCTCTTCAACCACTCCCCTCCCGAGGAAGTCGGTGTTTACTTGTTTAGTAGTGATACAGGCACCGGATACCTCTGCGCTTCCATAGCTCTCGCAATACTACGTGATCAACGTTACCACACACTAGTTAGGGACCCAGTCAAGATCACCGGTCTCGGCAGAAACCTTCTAAGCTTTGAAGACTCCCTAACCGACTTAATAGAGAAGGTAGTGATTAAGATCCTGGAATGGAGCAAGAAAGGAATTAAAGTATACCTAAACCTAACAGGAGGCTTCAAACCCGAGAGTGCCTACCTACTACTAGCTGGAGCCCTAGCCGGGGCGCGAAGAGCCTACTACATACACGAAACATTCAACGATGTAGTCTCACTATCACTACCTAAACTAACGATAGACCAAAAACTAGCGAACCTAATAAGAAAACTAGAAAACCCATACCAAACCTTCAACATGACAGAATTAGAGGAACTGCTAAGAAACGAGGAACTAGACCTAAATGATCTAAGAGACAGAGGAATAATACAAGAGAGAGCACCGGCCTTCAGAAAATATGTAGTAAAACTAATTAAAGAACTAACGAAGAGCGACTCAGAATAACTAGAAAGCGATAAAAAGAGCGTAATCGAAAACCCTCCTTAAACCCCGACACAACACTTAAAATTTCTCCCAAAGCAAGGTTATCATTCAGAGGCATATCTCCCATAACTCAGACTCACCGAATAACACTTAAAGAAGATGAGACTTCATTAACCCTAACTTCCCACCAACAAAATTCAGTTTCAAGATATCATACTCACTTAAAAGAAAACTTAAATATTTATGTTGCGACAACTTAACGTGAAGTAGGAGGTGGGGTAGTGTTAGATTCTCTTATCACACTAGTTAGGACTAAAAGCAGAGCCCTCCTCCACGACCCCCCTAACAAGATGTGGGTTCTGAGAGAACATGAGGAAGTGGCGGAGAATCTTAGGGAGCTCATACTAGGAGATACTCCACTAGCACACTACGTTAGCGAAGAACACGAAAACATTGTTAGAAGAGCTGACAGAATGGCGTCAACCTTCGATAGATGGCTTATTAACGCAATCTACGCTAGCGGTGGAGGCAGCGTTATAGTAAAGTATAACAGATTACACAACATCCTAAGACCGGATAAGTTCGTAGAGTTAGGGCCAGTCACTCTGGATAAGGCCTTAGAGATTATGGGGGGCGTCGGCTCGATCCTAAGAGAGATTAGTTCCTCCCTCAAATCAGGAGAGTCAGAACCGACAACGGAGTACAGGAACGCTGTCCTGCTATACTCTACGCTATACCTCCTACTTGAGGCGATCTGGTACTCTAACAAACTACCTCCAAGCCTGGCCGATACACGCGCACCGACACACACAATCTTCGATCATCTATACGCTACAGCATCCATGGTTAATCTAAACTTATACGATATCCCAGAAGGCTTCATAGTCAGAATAGATATCCCGGGAATCTCAAACTTCATCTCATCATCCAGGAAAACCACTGATTTCTGGGCCGGAAGCTGGATCCTATCAAAGCTTATGTGGGGGATAATCGAGGACTTCATCGAAGCTTACGGTCCCGACATCGTATTATCACCAACCCTAAGGCTAAACCCATACTTCTTCAAGTACGTAGTCGAAAAGCTCGAAAGGATAGGAATAGGAGATTCGACCATCAGCAAGGTCTGCGAGTACTACGTGGAGACCTTATCAGGACTAGGATGGGGAAACATCCTAAGAGAAAAGCTTGAGGTACAGGAAGTTAGGGAGGCATGCACACGCGAAAAACTTGGGGAACTCCTAGAAATGCTGACACTAACCCCGCTAATACCGGCCACAGCATACCTAGTATTACCCCCATACATTTTTAAGGAGGACACTGAAGCAAAGCATTCGATTCCCTCCATGATTAGCGAGATCAGGGACGTGGTGCATCAAGCGTACCTAAACTCATGGAGTAAATTACTTAACGACGTTAAACATAGACTAATCGAAAAAGCAAAACCATCACAGAAAATGAGAAAACCGTTAACGAAACAAATACTTTTGAAACTCTTAGAGCTTGAAGAGATTAAGAAAGTGATTGAACTTCCACACGTAGGTCTCAGAATAGACGTGGTAGACGTGAGAGACACGTACGAGAAACTGCTGAATTGCTTAATGAAATGCGGTGAAGAATATTGTAGTGAGGTAGGACTTAATAACGAGGACGTGAAGAACCTGGAAGATATCATAAGGAGCGCGAACCTCAACCTAAAAACAGAAGACCTCGCTAGGAACCTATTATGGCACGTCATCACGACACGAGTTCTCGCGGGAGAAGCTACGAAAAGCCCTATACCATTACCACGCCCGTTCTGGGTATATGAGAACGAGGAGATAAAGCCTGTAGGCGATTACGTAGCGCTAACCAAAGTTAAGAACGGGGACTGGAACATGTGCTCATTATGCGGGGAGGAACCCGCAGTAATACATCCGGTTAAGGTATGGGATGAAGTAAGAGGTGTTGAAAAATTTGAGGACGAGTGGATGAAGAAGCTAGAGAACCTACTGAAGGACGTAGTTGGCGCTGCAACGGAAGACGAGCTAGAAGAGAATCTCAAAGAGATCTTCAGACCTGGAGAAGCTTTAGGTCCTTACTGCTTGCTTAAGAGAGCCGTGGGTGAGGCATACTCTGATTCACTAAGAAAGTATTATGGGTTGGCATCGACTGATGACGTAGCTCTTAAGGCACTAGTCAACGTCCTGACTAAGGACATGGAAGAAACCGAAAAACTAAGAGAAGAACTAGAAAGGGAGGCATTGAATCAATGGAAATGCAATCCGTTAATACACGTAATACCTGAGATCTACGAGAACGAGATAGAGCGGAGGCTAGGAATACGCAACATAGGAAAAGCCGTTGAGATGTGTGGTCTCAGCTTCGAGGAATTTAAGGAAGGCATGCTAAGACTCTTTCAAAACAAGTTCTGTTCAGACGTGAGAGTTTGTTCAAGCATAGTTAGGAACCTATTCCCAGAACTATCAGATCAAACCAACTACTTCATCGAGGTAACATCCAGGCCCAGGGACATTAAGAACTTTCTGAAGATCAGAACTAAGTACGCCATAATCAAAGGTGATGGAGACTACGTAGGAAAGTTGCATCAAGGCATAATAGAACCCATAGGCTTAACAACCAAGGATTACGTAAGGGCATTGCTAGAAGCTATCTCGGCGGGATTAAAAGAATCTGAGAAAGAAGAGATAGCTAAGGCATACGACGCGGCAGCCCTGCTTTCATCAACCCTAACCTCAGGGAAAGGAATACTTGTCTCACCAACCCTAACAGCTACTATATCCCTCGCACTACAAGTCACGGCATTGAAGGACGTAGCCACGATAATGAGTAATATGGGGCTCCCGATCTACACGGGAGGTGACGACGTACTAGCCCTATCCCCAATAGAAAGATGGTATAACGTCGTCGAACTTCTCAGAACGCATTTCTGGGGCTATAAGGAAGGAATGTTTCATGAAACTAGAGTTAATGAGGGTAGGGTAGTGATAGCTCAAGCTCTCCCAACAGGCAGAAGCTTCAGCGTTAGGATCGCTGATCTACTCGATATAATGTCTCGTGAAATCGCAGAAACCCTAAGGTTATTAGAAGTAGAAGCTAAGAGAGCTAAGTGGTGCTTAACCCATGCCGTACACAAAGACTCACTTATCGTAAGTGATAGCAGGAGTAGGGCTAAGGTAATACTCCCACTCTCCGTAAGTAAAAACGGAGAGAGATTCCTTATAGCAGGAAACATGCTGAAAACCTTGAACACTATATTCCTTGCAGAGAACCTGGGGGTGGTATCGTCGAGCTTGCCAGAAGACCTAGATAGAATGCTCAGCGACCCGACAACCGGAGAGAAAGTGAGGGCAGGAAACGACTTCCTCTACAGGGTATTTAGGAGAGTACTTCAGAGAAATATTAACGTAAAGCATGAGAAGACCTCCGAAGCCGAGAAGGTAATAGACAAGTTGATAGAGCATGTAGGAGAGGAAGCCATACTTAAGATAAGGAATGACATCACGGGTGAAAGACTATTAGAGGAACTAACAGACTTCGTCAGGGTTTCGAGGGGGTGGTTATGAAAGCCCTTCTGATAGAACCCCTAGAACCGCTAGTGCTTTCTAAAAAGCCCGTAGCGAGTCAGGAATTCATAACAGGGTCTCATGCAGTATTGCCAATACCTTCCCCAACCACCATAAGCGGTTTGGTGGGATCTGCTCTAAACGTAACGTTAGAGAGTCAAGCTAATGCAGACCACATAAGCTTATTGAGGAAGCTGATAGAGGGGCTTGAGGAAAAAGGCGGTTGCGGAAAACCTGTCATTAAAGGTCCTCTCCTGTGGTTTAAAGATTTAAGTAATGAGCCTTACGTATGCCTAGGCAGTATTTACGCCCCCTTAAGAGAGATCCGGGTAGAGCAAGGAAGCAGGAACATTAAGGTTTATTTGAGTAAAGCAGATCATGGTAAGTACGTAAAGCCGGTCGTTGAAGAGAGAATCGGGGTTAAGCTCGTTAAGGGTTATGGAAACAGGACTGAGAAAGTCGTTGACAAGGGCTACACGTATAAGTACTCAACCCTAAGCTACAGGGTCGTGGGTAGCGGTGATAGCGTGATCCCCACCTTCATATACTTGTATAACTGTGACAAGGAATTAGAGCCAGGTGCTTACAGGGTCGGGGGCGAGGGCAGAATAGCGAGCGTGAATGTTACTAAGCTAGAGGCATTACCAGAAGAGATCGCCAAGACCCTAGAGCTCATAGAAAGTCCCTTAACCCTTCAAAACAAAGGCTTACACCTAACACTAACGCCAACACCACTGATACCCTTAGCTCTGAAAGAGCTCAACACTCTCACCCTAGACGAATCAAAACCTAACGTAATAGGCCTAGAATTCGTGGAGAGAGTAGAAGGATCTATACAGGCAGATCCTGAAGAATTAGAACCTGGAGGAAAGCTTAAGAGAAAAATAGAAAGACTTAACCTAGGCTACTCCGAAGTCTTAAGTAGCAGGAGACCGCAGATCCTAGCATTACCCACAGGAACGATAATCAGAACCAAAAAACCAGAAAGATACGCAGAGACAATAGAGACGCTTTGGAGTCTAGGATTCGCCTCACTTCTCAGACTCAACGCATTCAGAACTCCCTAGAACTTCAAAGAAAAACTCACAGTAATAATTAACGTCATCAACAGGATTAACAATAAGAAAACCGTCAGCGAATTTCTCCGCTACTCTTTCCAAAACTCTTTCAAAAACCTCAGCTGGGATCATTAAAGGATGGTAAAACAATGCGTTATAGTAGCTAACGCACTCCCCCCGATCCTTGTCAACAAGATCCCGACATAACTCTACTAAAAGCCTGAGCATACTTCCTAGATCTAACGATGTTGATAATACTGAAAACATTACGTCACGTCTGACCCATAATGCTTTAGGAGGTATCGATTCTACATTATAGCTATACAAAGGACCTGCAGGATGATCGAAAGGCGCAATCGTCACGATCGCGTACTCAGGCTTATTCTTCACTATCACTTCCTTAAGTAGCTCCAATGCTTTACGGCTGTCAAACGTTTTACACGCACACATGAAGTCGTAATAGTCGAATATTTCACCCCCATATATCTCTTTCTCCCAGCATTTTGCAAAGGTCACAGAGCATACATCATCCTTGAACTGATCTACGGAGTACTCACTACCGAGTTCAATTTTACAAGATTTAGACTTGAACTTCAAAACCATTATCTAATCACCAATGGAAAACATTCATCCAATAGCTTATCATCTCCCACAATTTTCAAATGCCTAACTGATTCATCCTTCGGTCTTCGTTGTATTCCTTTTATTCTTTTTACGACTTTGTTATTAAAGCATATGACTTGTCTTGTCATATTACAACAATACTTCTCAGCTAATTGATTAGCACAGCTACTGTCTAATTGACTCTTAGCTATCTCTACATAATCTTCAAATCTCTTAAATTCTCGAACATTTATCTTAAGCTCTACGATGCAACATCTCCCTCCTTTAATAAGGAGGAGATCGGGGCAAGACTCTTGGCTAAAATCGTGGCTACATACATACTCTATTAGTTTGCTAAGTTTACAGTGTCCTGCTTCATTGTAATCAGCAATACACATGTAGATCTCTGAGCTTAAGTTCTTCTTATTTCTTGTTATAAGAGATTCAAGCACTCTGCATACTTGACACTCTCTTTTGTAACTCTTGCCAAAGCTGCTACTACATATATTCTTTAACTCAATGAGTGTGGCTCTCCTTTCACTACACTTCACTTCATTCACTACAGCCATTATACCACCTTAGATTCCTGTTCGCACATACATTTCCCACTCTTTAGCGAATAATTCCTTGCGCAGTATGTTCTCCTTAGTTATTTTTTCCGCGGAACCTCTATCAACATAGTATATGTTCCACTCGTTTCTTAAGCACGTGCTAACTATGAGCCCCATATGTGTTTCAATTATTGCTATCTTGTCTTCAAGACTCCTTAATAGCTTCAGTGCCAGATCTAAATGCAGGCCTGCCTCAAAACCCTCTACCACTATCAAGTCAGAATAGAATGCTGTTAGCAATAACGATACAGCCTTCCTCTCGCCGTAGCTTAATAACTCGAGAGGTATCCATTCGCTATTCTTTAAGGCATACCCTGAATGTAGATATTCAGCTATGTTAAAGTCATGGAGAGTCTCCAGCAACGGGTATGTTAGTTGAGGTTTTGAAGTAAGGCTACCCCAATCTCCCTGATCCCACACATCTAATTCTATAGGTTGTTCGTACTCACTACGTACATCGCCACCTACGTTGTAAACACTAGCGTAATCACCTGTTACAATACCCACATGCCTAACTCCTATGTCATCCCAGAACTTCTTCAAGCAATTATTGATCTCGTCGATCACGCTTCCAGACAACTCATTACACACGTACTTACCTCTATCAAACCTAAGGTACCGATCCGTTATGATGTTGACTACAGTATTATTCTCAAGTCTTAGCCTATCTTTCAATTTGTCGTCCTTAATTCCTAGCATGGATAAAAGTGCGTATATCAGTGAGGATTTGCCACCACCGTTAGGTCCGTAAAGTACGTTGATGCCTTTATCAATTAATAATTCAGCTGATTTAATAACCCTGAAGTTCTCAACGCTTAATTTGAACATGAACTTTTATCCCCAGAAATATGTGGAGATGGGCATTATATATTTATAACCTCTTAGGACTGATAATCATTTGGTGGTGACTTAAATAGTATGTCACAGACTTTAACTTCTAGAGAGTATAGGTTAATGTTTTTGAGAGCCCTTACCCCACTACATGTTGGTGCTGGTAAAGGCGCTAGTGTTCACGTGGAACTATCTTTGCAAAGGGATGAGTTCGGGTTTCCGACTATATGGGCTAGTAGCCTTAAAGGTGCTTTGAGAGCTAATTTTGATGAAAGCCAAGATACTTGTATGAAGAAGATAATATTCGGTCCTGAACCAGCTACGGAGGAGGTTTCCGAATACTCTTCAGCTACGTCTTTTACCGATGCTAAGTTGCTTTTAATCCCAGCTAGAGTCCTCAAGGGAGTATGGGCTTACGTAGCCTCGCCACACATGCTACAGCAACTTAACGTGTTCCTGAAGGTTTTAGGGAGGGGTAACATACCTGTCACGAGCGTGAGCGATGGAAAGGCTTTAGTGAGTAGGGACGATATACTCATTAAAAATTCTAAGGTCGTCGCCAACGAGGTCGTATTCGAGGCCGAGACGAACACCAGTTTAATCAATGCCCTGAAGACGGTGCTACCAAAAGATCTCCTGAGTATGATCGAATCAAGAGGAGTGGTTCTAGTTTCAGACGACGTTATTAGAACCATCATCAACAAGAGCTTGATCATTCAATATAGAGTTAGATTAAACACTGAGACAAAGACGGTTGCTAGCGGTGGTGCCTTATGGAGTGAGGAATACATGCCTTCAGAAACACTAATGTTTTCTTTAGTTATGTGTAGAGATTTCAGATCTAAACTAAAGTGTTCTAATGAGAAGACCGTGAACGCTAGCGAGGTGTGTGAGAGGTTGGAAAAAGGCTATACGAGGTACAGGAACACGATATACATCGGTGGGAAAGAGACCTTAGGCAGAGGACTCGTAGAGTTGTACTTTACGTAGGTGTTAAGTATGTCGACAACTAGAGAGGAAGTCCTCAGGATGCTCGTGGATTGTTTTGAGTTTCTCTCCAAGAACCTGAGCAAGGAAGTAGCTAAGTCGCTTAGAGCTAGAGCTAGGGACATGTATACAGACCTAGTATCAAAAGGACTTAGCTATGTTCTGATATTGTGTGCTTCAAGAGGCGACCTAAGCGTTGTGGAGTCGGGATTACGGGGTAGTAGTTGTCAAGACTTGCTAAATCTTGTTAAAGACTTGAAGAGTGAGGACGCTGGTTATGCGTTATACGGAGCTATCCTGCTAATGAGTATGAAGAGAATGGGGTTGTTAGACGGAACCAAACTCTCAGAAGTGATTAAGAACACTTTAGATAACCCAATGCTCGACTCAATAGCCTATAACCTGATGGACTGGGTTAAGAGGTTAGCTGAAGCGTATCTTGAAGCTGAAGGCTAGGTGTGAGCACATGAATAAAGTCACGATAGACGTTATCAGCACCACGCCACTCCTAGCTGGCTGGTATAACCCGAATCTCGTTGATCCTTCAGGGCTCAGAACTACGGAAATTAAGGGGATTTGGAGATGGTGGGCTAGAGCCATCGTTGGAGGAGTTCTCTACGACGAAGGCATTCTAGTTGGCGTGAAAGAGAAAAACATAGTTAAGAAACCTTCTAGAGACGAAGTCAATCTAATAAGCTGCTATGTTGGAAAGATCTTAGGCTTGGGTTATGTAGGCCCGCAAGGTTCGGAGAGCTCTAGATTCACTGTGAGAACGGAGACGTTATCATCCCGCCCTGAAGAGAAAGTATCGCAAGTAGCTAGAAAATACCAAAGACTCAACCTTCTAGCTCTCTCAAATTACGACATAGAATACATTCCAGAAAACGCAAAATTTAGAATCACCATTCAAGTAAGACCTAAGAACAAGGACGGAGAAAGCCTAGCTCTCAAAATACTGATCTTAGCTCTACAACTTAGTGGTGTAGGGAAAGGCGCTAGGCGAGGTCTAGGCTCACTTGACGTAATCAACATCACCGCTCCAGGAAGTAGAATACCTTACGGACTGAGAGAACTTGTGGACGAAGTCTACGAGAGTGCTTTAGATGTGGTGAGGAGGTATGGTATGGAATGCTCTGATAAGGCGGTAAGATCACGTAGTACTCGCACCTTACCACCCTTACCGGTGATATCTAAGAGCGTTATTGAGGGAGTTAACGTTTCAAGCACTTATGTAATACAGGAGGATAAGGATTTACGAAGCCTATTCTATGACGTTCATAACTTTTTTGTTAGGAGTGTGAGGTGTAGGAAATTATATAATAAGACCGTCTGCAGTGACGAGTTAAGATTGAAACAACAAGCTTGGATCTTAGGACTACCTAGAAGTCAGAGAGGCACTGGATATGAAGTCAAGATGGTAGCCAGGGCTGAGAAAATGGTTAGGAGGGCCTCACCATTTATAATTAGTTGCCATAGCAAAGAAAACATATTCGGGAAGGGAGTTTTCGTAACTATCACCATGTCAGGCGATTGGCCGAGCGAACTTAGGTGGTTAGGCAGAAGTGCTAGCAAGATCATAACTGTAAGAGAGACTGATATAATCTCTGCTACAGCGACCGCTATTAAAGAATTCGAGGAATATATCAGAAAATCTGGATACACTCTAGCTAAGGTGTGGCCATAATGTCTAGAGAAGCTAGGGATGTACTTAGGTGTAAGGCCTTAAACGAGTATTTAGTACCAGAGATCTTAAGTACGTCCAACGTCATATCGGCTTTTTCCAGAGCGTTTATAGAGTGCTTTCTCGAATGCATTGAACATCAATGCGGGGTTAGTAGCTTAGAGAGATTTACTTCGCTCTTCAGCAAGGAGGCTTCAGAAAGGCTTAAACGAGCTTACTCATGTCCTGCAGTTAGGAACTTGCTTGAGGAGTCTCATAAGCGGGTTACGGAAGCATACGCAAGAGCTAGAGAAATTTTCGGAGCCGCATTCCTACTTGTAGGAAAACTCCAATCTAGGATGCTGGTTCACAGCAAATCACCAACACTACCGCTCGACATAAGCTTAGCATGGGATCCAACATTAAACATTCCTTACATCCCCTCATCAAGCGTGAAAGGCGTTGTTAGAACTTATTTTGAGGTATTTAATGTAGATGTCGATGGCCTTATGGTGAGCGATATATTCGGTGACCAAGAACGCGTAGGTTATGTAATCTTTCTAGACGCTTACCCAGTGACGTGCGAGAAGACATTAATAGACGTTGACGTCATAACCCCACACTACGTAGAGAGTGCGGGACAGATCGATGAGACGTCAGTACGACCCACGCCAATAGTCTTCCCAACAATAGCGCCCGGAACCACCATATACTTTCCTATAGCCATTGACGTTAGACGTGTTGAGGAGACGGTCAGTGAGAGTAAACTAAGAAAATTAAGAGAAAAAACAATACTAGATAAATTAATCGATAACATAATGAAAGCACTTGAAACAGGCATCGGAGCTAAGACAAGCCTAGGCTACGGCTATATAAAGATCACTAAAGCTTAAAACCAAGCCATAAACCTTTGCCTTATCACCTCCCATAGAGTCTAAGTTCTCGTCTCTCCAAAACCTCAGTTCAACTACCTCCAGTCTTCTAGTTATCGTCTATGTTAAAGGGGCGATGTCGTTTAGGGCGTGTTTTCGTTAGCTTGTATATTCTGAGTTTTAGTGGGGGGTGTGTTTCCGGTATCGGGGTTTTATGTGTGGGGGTTTCAAGGATTTTAAGCGCGTTTTGAGTTGATTTCTTGAGTAGTAGCCAGGTTATGTGCTTGAGTTTGTATTGGTGTGGGGTTAGGGTCCCCGCGGTTATGTCTAGAGATGTTCTTACTTTATCGAACGAGATCCCCTCTTCCTCAAGCCATGCGTAGACGTATAGCTTTATCAGAGCTGAGATTAGGGGTTTAGCCCCTACTTTCTCGAGACTGTATATGTCCGCTTCATGCTCGTTCAACCAATTCCAGAGCATGCTCACCAAAGAGAACGCGCAAGCGATAGGAACCAGCAAACCAAGCAGGAGTAGGTATGTCCAAGCATCCACATACACCACTCGAAAATTCACTAACAAGACCGTCGCGAGCAGTGTGGAGAAGAAGACTAGCCAGAGCCCCGTGAAACCCCCTCCAACCCAGCCAATCACGGAATGCCTCCCATGCCCTTCCTCATGATAGTACACAGCCCTCAACTCCCGAACACTAAACACCCTCAACAACTTATCACTCACGTAAACAGTCTTCCTCCTCCAATCCCACCAAGCATTCACGGAAACCCCATAACACACCGAGAACCTCATACCGCCCACAAAACGCGGCTCCTCCTCAGAACACCTAAACCCCCTCACGTACAGCCCGACTAACACGAAGAATATAACATAAGCCAACACAGACACCAACGGCAAATCACCGAGCACCCACCACATCACCAACGACGGAACAACTACAACACTAGCGAAAGAAACCGTTAAAACAAACCGTAAACCAACCCTCCTACTCGAAGACACCAGATACTCATAATAAGAAACAGAACAAACAATAAGAACCACCACATACAGCATAACAAGCAATAAAACAACCGAAACCCAAACCAAAACCTCCTGAAACAACACCAACACCCCAAAATTCTCCAAATATAGTATGTGTTAAAGAATCAATTAAAGTCTAAAACCTCAATAACTCACACAACACAATGCGAGGAAGCCATGCGAAAGCGGGAGTGGTAAGTCTGTTTTCTCGAGACGGTTAGTCGCTATCCCCCTTTCACGAGGTAGAGCTTGACTGTCTTGAAAGAGTGTGTCAACGAGTTGAGGGTTGTAGTTTCTTTTTGTTGTTGCTGGTATCTAAGGAATATTGTGTTTAGGATGTATTTAAGTTTGTGTTATTTCTTGTCGTGGGAGGAGGTGGGGCTTGGCTTGCGGAGGATATAAATATATAAATAATGGTTAGGGGTATAGGTATTGGGGGTGGCTCGTGCTTTCCGGGAATAAGTATTTGGTGTTGACTTTCCTGGTATTGTTCGTGTTGATGGTTCCTTTCCTGTATACTCTCTTGCTGGTCTTTGAGTTGGTGAAACTCAACGTTGTGTTGGGGGTTGTGTTGCCGGTCATTATCTTGTGGTTGGTTTGGTTTTGGAGGAGGGGTGGGGTGTTCCACGATTATGCTGGGTGGTTGTTGCTCGCGTGGCTTGCCTTGACTTGGGTGGTCTCAGCTTTCTTCGGCTTCATCACTCTTGAGTTCTTCGAGAGGACGGCTGGGTATGTTGTGTTGCTTTCCGCGCTGACCTCAACAGCATTGCTAGCTATCTCCAAGATCTTCACGCGCAGGAGGAAGACGGTCGATCAACTCATTAAGGAAGCTCTTGAGAAGCGGTAGGGGGTCCCGATACCCTTAAATCCTTTATTAATGATGAGGCGCTAATACGGTTAGGGTATTGCGTGGTCAGGAAATCCGGGTTAGTGATTTTGGTGGCGCTCGCGTACGTATTCTTAGTGGCTTTAAGATCTCAAGTGATTTTCACGATCACTGTGCGTTATGAAGTCCTCAATACCTACCCTGCAAGCGGTTGCGTTACCAAGAAATTCACGAGCTACACACCGCTCGCGTTAGGTGTCTTAATATCGCTACCGGACCTCTACCTAATAAGGAAGATACTGAGGGCGGCCAGCGTGGAGAGGAGGAATACCCTCATGTTTTTGCTCGTGCTCTACAACTGGCTAGTCTTCGCATTCCTAGGGCTAAGCATACCGCGCAGCATAGTAACCTACTGCAGACTACTTCAAATCAGGCAAGGCTTCCTCACAGCGGAAATAATGTGTTGCTAG
>Ga0078972_1013112_pt1 | contig 13879 bp, 16 predicted proteins | sample YelNatPaOPGAMG01_FD_67568 | JGI IMG/M metagenome (GOLD analysis project Ga0078972, IMG submission 67568) | Hot spring thermophilic microbial communities from Obsidian Pool, Yellowstone National Park, USA - OP-RAMG-01 (SPADES assembly) (version 2) | ecosystem: Environmental > Aquatic > Thermal...
CTATGAAATAACAGGAAGTGCAATCGAAGAAGTTTTTAATCAATTAAAAATTAAAAATGAAAAATTAAAAATTGCCGTATATGTGTCTGCTACTGGTTCTGCAGGAACAATTGGTGCTGGCGATTATCTTAAAAAGAAATTTCCAAATATGAAAATTGCAGCAGCAGAAGCCCTTCAATGCCCAACTTTGTATTTAAATGGTTTTGGTGGTCACAGAATTGAAGGTATAGGAGATAAACATGTCCCGTGGATTCACAATGTCAGAAACACTGATATAATTATAGCAATTGACGATGAAAACACAATGCGCATTTTAAGATTGTTTAATGAAGAAGCAGGGAAGAAAGTTTTACAGAGATATGGTCTTGCAGATGAGACAATTGAAAAACTTCCACTTCTTGGAATATCAAGTATATGTAATCTTCTATCTTCAATAAAAGTTGCAAAATATTTTGAATTAAGTGAAGAAGACATTGTTTTTACAATTTTTACTGATTCAAGTGATATGTATAAATCAAGATTGGAAGAAATGAATGAAAAATATGGCAAATATACAGAGGCACAGGCAAATATTGACTTTGAAAGATATTTACTTGGAGTTGGGATTGACTGGATAAAAGAACTTTCCTATTATGATAGAAAAGCGCTTCACAACCTGAAATATTTTACCTGGGTTGAACAGCAGGGAAAGACAGTTGAAGAATTAAACAAATTGTGGAATCCTGAATTTTGGGAAGAAATTCTAACTCAGGCGTCTGAGTGGGATAAACTTATTGTTGAATTCAATAAAAAGACCGGTCTGTTATAAAATATAACTGCAAAGCGAAGCTTTGCTTTATTTTTCCTGCCGTTGATTTAATTCTAATAGAAAGGAATTATTAAATTGAATACAGAAGAATTGTTAAATAAGGCAAAAAAACCTTCTGAAGATGCGATGAAACTCCACCCATTTTATAGAGGGAAAATAGAAATTGTTCCAAAATGTTGTATAAGAAATTTTGATGACTTTGCTATCTGGTATACACCTGGTGTAGCAGAGCCATGTAAGGCAATAAACAAAAATAAGGAACTTGTTTTTGAATATACAAATAAAGGAAATCTTGTTGCAATAGTTACTGACGGGAGCCGAGTTCTTGGTTTAGGAGACATAGGTCCTGAGTCAGCACTTCCAGTTATGGAAGGTAAGGCACTTTTGTTTAAGTATCTTGGTGGAGTTGATGCTGTTCCAATTTGTTTAGATACAAAAGATGCTGAGAAATTTATTGAAACAGTAAAGATACTTCAACCTTCTTTTGGTGGAATAAATCTTGAAGATATTGAACAGCCGAAATGTTTTTATATTCTTGAACGACTCCGACGCGAAATGGAAATACCTGTCTGGCACGATGATCAGCAGGGAACTGCAGCAGTAACTTTTGCCGGTTTTATAAATGCTTTAAAGGTTGTTGGCAAAAAAATTGATTCTGTGAAAGTAGCAATGGTAGGTGCTGGAGCGTCAAACATTTGTATTGCAAGATTGTTAATAGCAGGCGGAGTAAATCCAGAAAATATAATTATGGTTGATACAAAAGGGACACTTCACAGAGGAAGAACAGAACTTAAAGATACGCACAAAGAAAAATGGGAAATGTGTTTGAAGACAAACAAAGAAAATATTGTTGGTGGAATTCCAGATGCAATGAAAGGAGCGGATGTTTTAATTGCACTTTCAAGGCCAGGACCTGATGTAATAAAAAAGGACTGGATAAAAACGATGGCAAAAGATCCAATTGTATTTGTGTGTGCAAATCCTGTGCCAGAGATCTGGCCCTGGGAAGCAAAATCCGCAGGTGCAAGAATAGTTGCAACAGGCAGGTCTGATTTTCCAAATCAGGTGAACAATTCACTCGGTTTTCCAGGAATTTTCCGTGGAGCACTTGATGTTCAGGCAAAAACAATAACAGATAAAATGTGTATTTCTGCTGCTTTTGAACTTGCAAAAGTTCAGGAAGAGAAAGGACTTGATGAGGACCATATTTTACCAACAATGGATGACTGGTCTGTTTTCATAAAAGAAGCAGTTGCAGTTGGTCTAAAAGCAATTGAGCAGGGTGTTGCAAGAAAAAAAATTTCAAAGGAAGAACTTACAAAAAAGGCAGAAGAAATTATTACACGCGGCCGTAAAGAAACCCAAATTTTAATGGAGAAAGGTATAATTAAAGTCCCCACTCTATAGAATTTGGCAAGTTGTTTTCATTGAAAATTGAGATCTTTTTTGATATACTACATAAAACAAAAATAAGAAGGGGGTTTCTATCATGAAAAAAGTTGAAGAAATAAGAAAAATAATAAATAAGCATGAAGAAATTTTGAAAAAGAAATATAAGGTTAAAAAAATGGCACTTTTTGGCTCTTATGTAAGAAAGCAAACAAGAAAAGACAGTGATTTAGATATAGTGGTTGAGTTTTGTGAATCAGTTAGCCTTCTTAAATTGGTTGCACTTGAGAATTTTCTTACAGATATTTTGGGCACAAAGGTAGATGTGGTTCCGAAAGAAGATATAAGACCAGAACTGAAAAAAAATATTTTATCTGAGGCAGTAGATATATGAAGAGGAATATTGAAATATACATAAAGGATATCCTTGAAAATATTGAACGGGTAGAGAAGTTTGTTGGAAATATGGGATATGAAGAATTTTCGAAAGATGAAAAAACACACTTTGCAGTTATTAGATGTATTGAAATTATAGGAGAAGCAGCTAAGCAAGTTCCTGAAGAAATAAGAAAAAAATTCCCTGACATTCCATGGGGAGATTTATCTGGTATTAGAGATAAGTTAATTCACTTTAAAATAGAATGAATCAGTCCTTCTTTAAATATCTACTTATATGAAACGACGGAAAATAATACCATCTAGACAATATCAAATGCGAATAATATCAACAAAAAAAATTATTCAGGAAATAAAAAAACTTTGTATTGAGTCAAACTGTATCATTCGCAGTGACCTTTATAAGTCGCTGGCGAGTGCACTTGAAGAAGAAACTTCAAATCTTGGCAAAGAGACATTAAAAATTCTATTAGAAAATAGTAGAATTGCGCGACGAGAAATGATTCCACTCTGTCAGGATACGGGTATTGCCTGTGTTTTTATTCAAATTGGTCAGGATGTCAGAATTACTGGAGGAAATTTGTGCGATGCAATAAACAGAGGAATAAGTCAGGGATATAGAGATGGCTATTTAAGAAAATCAGTTGTTAAAGACCCGTTAAGAAGATTTAATACAAATGACAATACACCTGCTGTAATTTATACAGAAATAGTTCCTGGAAAAAATCTTAAAATCTGGCTTATTCCTAAGGGAGCGGGCGCAGAAAATATGAGTAGAATTAAAATCTTTAATCCAACTGCATCTTTTGATGATATAGAAAATTTTGTGGTTGAAACAGTAAAAATTGCAGGGGAGAATGCTTGCCCGCCGCTTGTGATTGGTGTCGGTATTGGTGGAACTTTTGACTATGCGTGTTTTCTTGCAAAGAAAGCATTGCTTAGAAAGATTGGCGAAAGAAACAAAGACCCCTACTATGCGAAACTAGAAAAAAGACTTTTGACAAAAGTTAATAAAACCGGTATCGGACCTCTTGGCTTTGGAGGAAGAATAACTGCACTGGATGTATTCATTGAATTCTATCCGTGTCATATTGGTTCCTTGCCAGTTGCAGTAAACTTGAACTGTCATTCTTTTAGAACAAAGTTTGCAAAATTGTAATTATTCAATCTGTTTGTAGCGGGCATTACTATGCAACATTTTTATAAGCAAAGCTACGCTTTGCAGCTACAAATTATTTTGGCACCGCAAGGCGGTGCAACTACATAGAAATCAGAATGTATAAAAAAATCTCATTGCCACTTTCAGATAAAACAATTAAAAAACTTAAAGCAGGTGATTTGGTCTTAATTTCAGGAACAATATATACTGCAAGAGATGTCGCACACAAGCGACTTGTAGAATCATTGAATAAAAATCTTGCCCGTGGTAGGCATAACAAAAAACTCCCCTTTAACCTGAAAGGTGCTTTACTTTACCACGCGGGGCCAACCCCTGCCCGACCAGGTCAAGTAATTGGCTCCTGTGGACCAACAACAAGTTCCCGTATGGACACCTACACTCCAATTTTGCTAAAATATGGATTAAAGGGTTTTATAGGAAAAGGAAAAATTTCAGAAGAAACAAAAAATGCCTTAAGAAGATACAATGCAGTTTACTTTGTAACTTTTGGTGGTGCAGGTGCTTATCTTTCTAAGAGAATAAAAAAATGTACACCTGTTGCATACAAAGACCTCGGCACAGAGGCAATTTACAAACTTGAAGTAAAAGATTTTCCTGCTGTTGTGTGGAGGTGAAAATATGTTGAGATTAATCTGTAAAAGTAAAATCCAAAATCTAACTGTGACTGAAAAAAACATAAAATATTCAGGAAGTATCAAAATCGATACAACACTACTTGAGCAAGCAGATATACTTCCGAATGAAATTGTTCTTGTTGTCAATGTAAACACTGGTGCAAGATTTGAGACATATGTTATCCCTGGGAAGAAAAATTCAGGAGTTGTTGGTCTTCAGGGTGGTGCTGCACGGCTTGGAGAAATTGGTGACAAACTTATAATTATTTCTTATGGTTTTTTGAGTTCAGAGGAAGTAAAAAAATATAAACCGAAAGTTATTCTTGTTGATGAAAAAAACAGAGCAATAAAAACTTAATTATTCAGAATACCAGAGAATCTCAAATAAAGTCCTACCAGAGGTATAAAAAGAACACTCAATAAAGTTCCCCAGAAGACATTTTCTGCTGCAAATTCAGGATTAATTTTTAACTTTTCTTGAATTATATAATTGTTAACTGCTGATGGCATAGATGAGATTAGTACAGTAAAACAATAAATATCTTTTTCAAATCCAAAAATTTCTGATGTTAAAACACCAACCAAAAATCCTCCGATTAGACGAAAAAGAATACTGGAGATAATTTGACCGTTTATAATTCTTGTTTTTATCGGCAAGCGATAACCCACAATAACAAGCATTAATGGTGAAATTATTTTTTTAAAAACATCACTCAAAAATAAAATTTCATTAGAAGTTTTTATTTCAAGAAAACTAAATATCAAACCCATTGTCATTGCAAATACAGATGGGAATCCTATTAAATTTGATAATATCTGTTTTTGGCCAAGGAGATATCTTATTCCAATTGTAAATTGAATTACACCGAGCAATACACCTACCATTATTCCAAAAGTAGAATACTCAGGGCCAATAAAAAATTGCACAACAGGAAGTCCAAGATACAGTGAATTCATAAAGGTTATAGTATGTGAAATCTCATTAAAAGGAATTTTATATATTAAAGAGTAAATTTTTGACAATATAATTCCTGCTATTGTAAAAACAGACACAATAATTATAAGTTGGTTTAAAACCTGAGGTCTTTGTATTATCAGGGCTTTGCTATAAATCCATAAATTTAGGAAAATAAAAAAAGGAATGAATATGTAGATGTTGAAGTCAATTATTTTTGAAATTAGGTTTTTTAAAATATTTTGCTTGAATATAACCTGGATTATAAAACCGAACAGCATAAATATGAAAACTTTGTAAAAAAGCGAAAACATAGCAATAATTTCTATCAAATTTGGATAAATATTGCAAATGATTCAAAAAATATATATAATCAATAATCAGTGGGAATAATTTTAACTCAAAATAAGTTGAGGGCACGACAAAATGATGGACTGGTTTAGAAAAAACATGCGGACAATTTTTTTAATTACAGTGGCAGGTTTTTTAGGAGGAATATTTATAGGTTTTGGTGGATATTTTTTTGGCGGAAGGGCATTGACAAACGCTATCGCAGAAGTTAATGGCAAAAAAATTTCATATAGAAAATATGCTCAACTATTTAATAGAATAATGGATAATCTTCGTGATAAGGGCACTGAAATTACTGATGAAGTAATACAGCAAGTAAGAAGAGAAGTTCTTCAAGATTTGATTCAGGAAGAAGTTTTTACGGAGGAAGCAAAAAAACACGGCATCGTTGTAACTGACGACGAAGTTGCAATGGATATAAGAAGTTTTCCTGCATTTCAGAAAGATGGAAAATTTGACCAGAGAACTTACTTTCAGATTGTAGTATTACAACTTAAAATGACGCCACAAGAATTTGAAGAATCCAGAAGGAATCAGATAGCAATTGCAAAATTAAGAAATTTAATAACTTCGGGTATAAAAATCTCAGATATAGAACTCCAGTTTGAATATGCAAGAAGGCACAATGGGAATATGTCTGGTTTTGAGAAAGAAAAGGACAAATTTTATCAAGAATTACTTCAAGAGAAGATGACTGCCTTTATGCAGGATTGGTATAGAAGTATAAATTCTTCGCTTAAAGTTAGAGTTTTTTCAAAAGAGTTTCAGTAATTATTTGCTGATAACCATTCTGAATAAATATCCTGCAACAATCATTCCAAGAACAGCAGTGACATTTAATTTTATCACAACCCCGAAAGTCAATTCTAAGATTTGCAAATTCAATGTTGTAGGTGAAAGTCCAGCGGAGATTTCAGTTGCAAAAAGTTCACGCACGGTCCCGCCATGTGGAAAAGCATTTTCAAGAAATTTTCCAATGAAAGAACCAATAAGAGCGCCGACGATAATTACTAAAATGAAAAAAATAATGTTTTTTGACATGTCTTTTGTTCCCCCTTCTAAATGATGATTTCTATTTTTCTATTACATTTTTTACACAGGCCATCTTTTGTAATGCCTTTAATTTCTATTGAATAACCAATCCTTTCTACAAGGATATTTCCACAGTTAGGGCAGGAAGTTCTGTTATATTCTTTTTCCCAGACATTTCCAAGATAGACATATTTCATTTTTTTTAATGCAATTTGTCTTGCAAGTTCCAGGGTTTTGATTGGTGTTGCTGGCTCTTTCATTTTATATTGTGGAAAATATCTACTAAAATGTAGTGGTATATAAGGACTAATAGAACTTAACCATTCAACAAATTCTTCTATTTCCTGTTGTGAATCATTTTGATTTGTAATGACTAAATATGTAACTTCAACATGCTTTCCTTTTTTGAACATTGTTTCAACTGATTTTAGAACAGGACTGAGTTTTGCCCCACATATTTTTTTATAAAAATCATCTCTGAAGGACTTTACATCTATGTTTGCAGCATCAATATATGGTAAAATTTCTTCCCATGGTTGTTCATTTATATATCCATTTGTTACAAGCACATTTTTTAGTCCTTCTTTTTGGAATATTTTTGCTGTCTCAAGAGTCCATTCATAGTTAATTAGCGGCTCATTGTAAGTATAAGAAATTCCAATTGAGTTATATTTTTTTGAAAGATTTAATGCATCTTCTGGAGTAAAATTTCTTGTTGGGATTTCACCTATGTCTGCTTGGGAAATTTCCCAATTTTGACAATGTAGACATCTAAAGTTACATCCAACAGTTCCTACTGAAAGAATTTCACTTCCGGGATAAAAATGATACAATGGTTTTTTTTCTATAGGGTCTATATTTACTGAAGTAAACTCCCCATATGTTTGTGCGAAAAGTTTTCCTTCAATATTTTTTCTAACTCTACATATACCTGTTTTGTTATTTTGAATTTTGCAAGTATGAGGACACAGGCCACATTGAACAAGTTTTTTTTCTTTATCAATTACTGAATAATAAAGTGCTTCTTTCATTTCAGGGTATTTTTTTATTTGTAAACTGTGTTCTTGAATTCTAAGTTAAAAAAATTTACCACTTTACCGCTCTACTGCTAAAAAATGACTCTATTATCCTTAAAATTCTTTCACTTGCTCTCCCATCGCCATAAGGATTTTTTGCCTTTGCCATTTTATTATAGACATTTTTGTTTTCTAACAGTTCTTTTATTGAAGAGAAAATCCTATTTTTTTCAACGCCAACAACCTTTGCAGTTCCTGCAAGAACTGCTTCTGGTCTTTCAGTAACTTTTCTAAGAACTAAGACAGGTTTTCCAAGTGCAGGTGCTTCTTCCTGCAATCCGCCCGAATCAGTTACAACAATATAAGAGTTTTTCATCAAATTTATAAAATCAAGATAGTCCAGTGGTTCTATAAGATGTATTCTTGGATGATTTGACAAAATTTTTTTGACTGCACTTTGAACATTGGGGTTAAGATGAACAGGATAAATAATTTCAACATCATTGAATTCTTCCGCAATTTTTCTTAAAGCATAGCATATGTTTTCAATCGGTTTTCCAAAATTTTCTCTTCTGTGGGCAGTGACCAGAATATATCTTTTAAGTTGAGAAGTGCTTTGGCATTGCCTATTCTTGAAAATTTTTTTTAATAAAGGATTTCTAAATTTGTGCTTTTTTTTCAGTGCTAAAAAAAGTGCATCTATGACAGTATTTCCTGTTACAAAAATTTTTTCAGGCGGAACATTTTCTTTCAACAAGTTTTCTCTTGCTGTTTTTGTAGGGGCAAATAGTAACTCGCAGATTTTGTCTGTTAAAACACGGTTTAATTCTTCAGGATAAGGATTGAAATTATCATAGGTTCTTAAGCCGGCCTCAACATGTCCAACAGGTATTTTTTTGTAAAAACAGGCAAGTGCACTTGCAAAAGTGGTTGTTGTGTCACCATGAACAAGAGCCAGGTCAGGATTTTCTTTGTCAAGGACATTTCTTAACCTTTCAAGGCAGGATGTAGTTATATGATATAATGACTGACCTTCCTGCATGATGTTTAGATCATAGTCGGGTTTGATTTCAAAGATTTCAAGAACTTGGTCTAACATATGTCTGTGTTGTGCACTTACACAAACTTTAACTTTAAATTTTGAATTTTCAAGATGTTTTACTACAGGAGCCATTTTGATTGCTTCTGGTCTTGTTCCAAAAATGCACAGAATTTTTTTCATTTTGTAATACCTGACAACCGAGAACCCCTTGTGCGATTGACAGACGCACAAAAAAGTATCGGCAGAATTGACTGGTCTGCAAAATGTAGAAAAAATAAAAATAAATTGAGCAACGCAGAGGCCTAAGGTTTCAAAGTAAGTTTCCACGCAGTAAATGAGACAGTGAAAAGTGACAGAACAAGCGTTATAACATACATAACTAAAACGACTTCTCTGTGAGTCCAGCCAAGTTTTAACAATCTATGATGTATATGTTCTTTATCAGGTTCCATGATGCTTATTCCTTTTCTGATTCTTCTGAAAATAGACAGTATGACATCAAGAATAGGAAGTGCAACTATTATTACAGGAATAAAAAGTGAAATAACAAGCGGGGTTTTGAGTGTTCCTGTAATACTAATGCTTGCCAGTAAAAAACCTGTCAGAAGAGAGCCGCAGTCGCCAAGAAATATTTTTGCAGGATTGAAATTGAAAAATAGAAATCCAAGGCATGCACCGCATAGAGTTATAGAAAGCGCTGCACTCATCTGCAGTTGTCTTGTAAGCCATATTTTGTCAGGTTTAAGTAAAATTGCAATTATGAAAAATGTGCCACTTGCTATAGCAACAATTCCCGTTGCCAGTCCATCTAATCCATCAATAAGATTTATTGTATTCATAAAACCGATTAGCCAGAAAACAGTTATGAACTGGCTTGCCAGTATCAGTAATTCATTTTTTCTGAAATTTATTTCTATCCCAAAAGGAAGATTTAATCCAAGAATTCTGACACCAAAATCCATTGTACAATAAGCAGCTATAATCTGTACCAGGAGTTTCGTAAAAGCAGGGACCGGTTTTTTGTCATCTGTCATTCCAAGAATTAATACCAGAGCACTTCCTATTAAAATTCCTATAACTTGGGTCTGTATATAAATTGAACTTACAAATCTGCTTTTGGTATCTTCTAATCTATAAGATAAAACACTTTGAAATTTTGGAAATAGATAGTACGCTAATATGAAACATAAAAGACAGGATAAAAAAATTGCAAACCCTCCCCATCTTGGAATAGGTCTTGTATGGACCTTTCTTCTTCCTGGCCAGTCGTATACATTGAATTTTCTACACAATACAATTGTAAGTGGTGTGAAAACAAATGCAAGCAAGATACTTATGAAAAATAGAAATATATAGACAGGTATCATATTGCTAATTTTGAATAAAGAGGGAATTTTTTAGTTAACTTATTTACTTCTTTTCTAACTTTGTCGAGAATCTTTTTGTTTTCTTTGTTTTTTAATGTGATGTCAATCAGTTCTGCAATTTTGTCCATTTCAGATTCTTTCATTCCGCGGGTAGTTACAGCGGGTGTTCCTATTCTTATTCCAGATGTAATAAAAGGTTTTTCAGGGTCATGTGGAACAGAATTTTTATTTACAGTGATATTAACAGAATCAAGAATTTTTTCTGCTGAAAGTCCAGTTAATCTCTTAGAGCGAAGGTCAACTACAAACATATGGCAATCAGTTCCACCAGAGACAATTTTGTAACCTCTCTCCTGAAGTTTTTTTGCTAATCTTCGTGCATTTTTAAGAACTTGAATCTGATAATCTTTGAATTCTGGTTGCATTGCTTCATAAAATGCTACTGCTTTTGCTGCTATTACATGCATAAGAGGCCCACCTTGAATTCCTGGAAAGACCATCTTGTCAATTAAAGTTGCAAATTTCTTTTTGCAGAGTATAACTCCACCCCTTGGCCCTCTTAATGTCTTGTGAGTTGTAAATGTTACAAAGTCAGCATAAGGCACAGGTGAAGGATAAATACCAGCAGCAACTAAGCCAGCATAGTGGGCAATATCAGCAAGAAAATATGCGCCGATTTCATCACATATATCTCTAAATTTTTTCCAATCAATTACTCTTGAATATGAAGAACTTCCAGCAACAATTAGATGTGGTTTATGTTTTTTTGCAAGCCGTCTCACTTCCTGATAATCAATGAGTTCTGTCTTTTTTGAAATTCCAATAGGGACTGTTCTGAAGTATTTTCCTGAAAAACTTGTTGGATGGCCATGTGAAAGATGTCCACCATGAGAAAGATGCATACCCATTATTGTATCTCCAGGATTTAATATTGCAAAATAGACAGCCATGTTTGCTTGAGTTCCTGAATGTGGTTGGACATTTGCATGTTCTGCAGAAAAAATCTTTTTAACTCTTTCACAGGCAAGTGTCTCTGCAATGTCAACATAGTCACATCCGCCGTAATATCTTCTTTTTGGATAGCCCTCAGCATACTTGTTTGTTAAAACAGAGCCCTGCGCTTCCAAAACTGCCAAAGATGTATAATTTTCAGATGCAATAAGTTCAATTCCGTCTTTTTGTCTTTTTACTTCAGAAACTATTGCTTTATAAAGTTCCCTGTCTACTTTTGCAAGTTCACTCATTTTTTATCCCTATTTTTTACCAATTTGTTAAATACCTTTTTGACATATTCTTTTATTTCTTTTGCTCTTTCAATATATACTTCTTCTGGTTGACCTATTGGGTCATAAATTTCAGGTTTTTCCTTTTCTCCAGCAAACTCTTTTAATAAAAATACTTTTGAATCACATTCAGGATATCTCCGCAAAATTTCCTGCCTGTGTGTATTTTCCATTACAAGTATAAGGTCTGAACTGTTAACCAATAGGCTATTTATTGGGGTTGGCACATGCGATGAGACATCTATTCCCTCGGCTTTCAATAGGTGTAAAACAATTACTGGGATCTTATATGTTGGCATTGCACCTGTTCCGCATGACTTTACTTCAATCCAATCAACATTTGATTCTTTACAGAATTTTCTTATGTAGCCTTCTGCAAGAACACTTCTACATGTATTTCCTGTACAGACAAATAAAATTTTCATAACTAAAAAATGACAATATTTGACACGGGTTCTCAACAGACCAGAAAAGTTCTTGTCCAAACGGAGAGGCCGGGATTTGAACCCGGGGTAGCGCTTTTGGCACTACAAACGCTTAGCAGGCGTCTGCCTTAAACCACTCGGCCACCTCTCCACAATTTCTGTCCTACGAGATTTTATCTAAAATTTCTCTGTTTGTCAAGGAAAATCTTTTGCTTTTTCTCACAACATATTGATTTTTTGAAGAAAAATATGATATATATAATGGGGACGAAGAATAGCAGAAATTAATCCCTTAGAAATTCTTAAATTATTAGACAGAGTTCTTGAAACAATGAAAATTCGGGCCAGGCCATATAAACAAATTCAGTATAAAGGAAATATAAAAAGTGTCAAAAACAATTAGAGTAGGAACCTGTGGCTATCCTGTTTCAAGAGAAAAATATTACAGAAATTTCGATTGTATAGAAATAAATATCACCTTTTATCAGTTGCCCGAGATTGAAATAGCAAAAAAATGGAAAGAAGAGTCACCAAAGGATTTTGAGTTTATTATTAAAGCGTGGCAACTTATAACCCATCCTGCTTCAAGTTTTACTTACAGAAGATTGAAACAAAAAATTCCTGAAAGAAAGAAAAAGAATTATGGTTTTTTTCAGCCCACAGACGAAGTTTATGATGCCTGGAAAAGAACATCTGAATTTGCCCGTGAACTTGGTTGTTCAAAAATTTTATTTCAATGTCCTTCAAGTTTTACTGCTACAGATGAGAATATAAAAAATTTTAAGAAGTTTTTTAATTCAATAAAAAATTCTAAGAGTGGCTCATTTATTTTCATATGGGAACCAAGAGGAAATTCCTGGACAAAAAGTTTGATAAAAGAACTCTGTAAAGAACTTGACCTTGTTCATTGTGTCGACCCAACAATAAATATTCCTGTTTATGGAAGATTCAATTATTTTCGTCTGCATGGAACATATCACAACAACAGAATTGACTATAACTATCAGTTCTCGGACGCTGAATTAGAAAAAGTCAAAAAACTGTGTGATAAATCGCTAAACTATGTAATGTTTAACAATTCAACAATGTTTGAAGATGCAAAAAGATTTCAAGAATTATAAATTTTATTGTCGGATACTTTTTTTGTCAGTTTTGTTTTTTTTAGGGTGTGCAGTCAAACCTAAATTTATTGTCAATAATTATACTCCGCCGGTGACGGTTGCTGTTTTGCCATTTAATAATCTTACAAACGATTTGGACGGTCCTGTGTATGTTAGAAAAATTTTTTCTGAGCGTCTGAAATACAAAGGTTACATTGTGAAACCACTTGATGAAACAGATGATATTTTAAGAGGAATCGGAATTACAGATGGAGGACAGCTTTCAGCATTTAAACCTGAAAAAATTGGAGAAGCATTAAATGTTGACGGATTGTTCTATTGCGACTTATTAGAATTCAGTTACATAACAGTTGGATTTTACAACAAAAGAGCAGTTTCAGCATCTTTTAAACTTTTGGATGCAAAAAATGGAAATCTTTTATGGCATGATGAAAAAAAGGTCTCAAGAACAGATGTTGCTTTATCTTCTCAAGAAGCATTAAAGGCATTTAAAGATCACATTATAGAAAAAACAGTTGAAAAAACACTCAAGATTCCTCTGAGGGAGGAAGTAAAAGAACTTGTAAATAGAGTACTTTTAACTTTACCAGGGAGGTAGCCATGATAGAAAGAAGTTTGAAGTTTGAAGTTGGAAGTCAGAAGAAAGAAGTCAGAAGTAAATTTTACTTACCACATTTTCTCCTGTGCCTTTCACCTTTCACCTTTTACCTTTTACTTACCTTTGCAGGTTGTGCTCCAAGAACAACTGTTAAACAGAAACAGGCAGTTACTGTCCGAGAAACAGAAAAAGTAGAATCAAAAATGACAGGGCCAAAAAGAAGAATAGGTGTTGTAGATTTTGAAAACAAAACCACATATGGTCAGGCACGGCTTGGAACAGCAGCGAGTGATATTTTAATA
>Ga0078972_1013114_pt1 | contig 13877 bp, 13 predicted proteins | sample YelNatPaOPGAMG01_FD_67568 | JGI IMG/M metagenome (GOLD analysis project Ga0078972, IMG submission 67568) | Hot spring thermophilic microbial communities from Obsidian Pool, Yellowstone National Park, USA - OP-RAMG-01 (SPADES assembly) (version 2) | ecosystem: Environmental > Aquatic > Thermal...
AAGGTCTTTTATTGTAATCTTATTAGACTCCCATTTTTCTTTCTCCAGAATAAATATTGGCTTAAAAAGTATCCTATAAGGATAGAGAGCTCTTCCAACTACAAGTTCATCCTGCCACAACATAGTACTTTCTTCAATTTTGTCTTCAACAAAAGCAATTCCAACAATTCCGCGAACAGGACTCGTTACGTAAAAAACTAACAAATCACCTTTAGCAACTTTCTCCCATACACCTTTTAACCTAATGCTCACACCCCACTTGTTGTTTTCAAAAGAAGTCTTTACATTTTGTACAGAACTTACAACTATCCAAACTTCCATAGATGCTTAACGAAATCTTTCTTAAGTATAAAAATCTTAGTCTTTCTAATGAATACTAAGCTTTTTCCCTAACTAAGAATAAAGCAAGAGATATTTTTCATTTTTCTACGTATTCTTTAGTAGTTAAGATAGTTTGTTTTTCTAAATCTCTACCATAGAGAAAGCCATTTTTGCAACTGCCTAAAGAAAGATTTCCTTTATGTTTCATGGTATGGCTTAAGCCATTTATACATTTCAAATTCTGAAACTTCTGCAAACAACGACTTGCAAGATGCTTCTTTTAGCAATTTTATTTTACCATGCGAGTCAACTATGTACTGTGAAATTCTTGGAATTTTTTATTTCCAAGTTCAATAGTTGTGTATTTCACAAGATTAGTAAAAACTGATGGAATACCGTTGACAAGAAATTTTCCATAACCAAAATGTCCTCGAATTATAATTTTTGGTTTCAACATACTTACAAGAGGTACCCTTCTTTGTTCACAGTGTGTTATAACTACATCTACTTTTCCTTTAAATTCTTCTATCGTTGGCTTAAGTATTCTAAGGTAGTGTGTTTCATTGAATCCTAACCCGAGAAAGCGAACACCATTTATCTCAACAAGTTTGCCAGAGATTTCGCTACATCCATGTATTTTGTTTATTTTTTCTGGAATGTGATCATTCTTAAAATCTTCATCGTGGTCTCCCTTAACTACCAATACTTTAGACTTTTTCCAGCGTACCTCAAAAACTGATAAAATTTATCAACGTGCATTCTTTTTCTATTTTTCTCAAATTCTTTGCTATTTCGGTATTTGTCTTCTATCGATTTATATTTTGGAAGCCATTCATTATAGTATACGTCGGTCCATTCCTGAATACTTAAATTTTTTCCGTCTCTAATATTCGTAAAATGTAGGTCCTTATCTAGAAACAAACCACTTTTTCTTAGCTCTTCCTTAAACGCAGGTATTCGTTCAAGAGCTTCATCCCAAAAACTAGCAAAACCATCAGAAGTTAAATCACCTGCTAAAGCAATTACCTGTGGTTTGACTTTATCCATTAATTCTTTGTAACCCTCCCATTTTACAACGTCTGAAAATGCAAGTATCTTCATAAAATGAAATAATTAACGAACTGTTATAAATCTATTTGCTCTATCCTCTACTTAAGTAAGATTTATAAATTGATTTCGCCAAACCAATTGCTGATGTATTATCATGGTAATCATATTTGATATAGAAACTACAGGTTTAGACCCTCAGAATAACATAGTGATTTTGATAGGAATGAAGAGGAAGAATAAAATTAAGCAATGGAAACTTTGGAAGATAAAAGATGAGGCAAAAATGATATTGGAAGCAATCGAGGAAATTGAGAAAGTAGACCAAAACGAAACAATTGTAGGGTATAATAATTTGAAATTTGATGTTCCTTTTATGTTAAGAAGACTTGAAATACTGAAAAAGATGAAACCTGAATTTTGGAAGAAGATTCATGATAAAAAATGGTTTGACCTTTATCAGTATCTTGGAGATGATTACAAAAGCTTAAAATTTTGGTCGCTTAAGGCTGGAATAAAAAGGAGTTTTCCAGAACTCAGTGGGAAGCACGTACCAACTTTTTATAAGAACAAAGAGTTTAAAAAAATAGAGCAACACAATAAAGATGATTTGGAGACTTCCGAAAGATTGTTTGAATTTTTGAAAGAAAAAAATCCAGAATTTATTCCATTCAAGTAGCCTACGATGAATTTAATACCAAAAATGCTTAACGTTTAGAAGGAAGATACAAGTTAAAATACGAATCTACTCTACGGCATAGGAAAAAAGTTAAATATTCTTTGGTTTAGATTGGTTAGTAGATACTAAAATGAGCGAAGAGCGTGTGTTTACGGCAAAAGTTCAAACTCTTGGAAGAATTGCAGTTCCAAAAGTAGTAATGGAGTCTTTAGGACTTAAAGAAGGAGACTTCGTAGAAGTTAGAATAAAGAAAATCATGAAGAAGTTAACTGAAGAGAAGAAATGATTAAAGTAAGTGAAATTCAATGAAAGCTAGTTCTATTTTAGACATTGATGAAATTACTGAAGAAATTAAGAAAGCGGCGCAAGAATCGACTACAGAAGAAGACCTAAGGATAAAAGTAGAATACGTAATAAAAAGTAAGATTATTGAAAGAATTAAAGAACTTGAAAAAATTGAGATTCCCTATGCTCCTTGGACACCTCCTGCAGCGAGGTACGAAGTTACGCTAGTTTCTGGAGTTAGAGCTGACGCCCTCTATGGTCACTTAATAATTGAATATGAGAAGCCAAAAACGTTTGAAAGTAAAAATGGATTTGAGCATGCAATTGAACAAGTTAAAGGATACATCATAGCACATGCAAATGGAAATGAGGCAAGGTTTCCAAGATACTTTGGTATAGTTCTAGATGGATACAAAATTGGATTTGTAAGGTATAGAGAGACAATTAAAAGTTTTGAGACTAAAGGTCCATTTGAAGTTAATAGGGATACAGTAGCGAAGCTTGTCGAAGCAATAATTGGATTGAGAAGAAAAGCTTTGAGCGCAGAAGAACTCTTAAAAGACTTTGGGCCAGAAAGTCAAGTAACGAAGGATGCAATACATACTCTTTATGGTAAACTTTTAGGTACAGCACCAAGAACTCAGATGCTGTTTGAGGATTGGAAAAGAGTATTCTCTCAAGTATGTGCATACAGTCCAGAAAAAATAAGAGGCTTAGAGGAATTCTATGGATTTAAAGAAAGAAAAACTAATCCTGAAAAATTACTGTTTGCTTTGCACACCTATTACGCCTTAATAATGAAGCTCTTAGCTGCTGAAGTTGCAGCGTTGTACATGGCTCCAAAGCTGTGGTCTTACCTAAGAACTTTAGAAGATGCATACTATAAAAGTCATGAGGAATTAAAAGAAGAACTAAGAGAGTTAGAGGAAGGTGGTATATTTACAAAGCTTGGAATAACAAACTTTTTAGAAGCAGACTACTTTTCATGGTACTTGGATGAATGGGATGAAAATGTAGCGAAGAAAGTAGTAGAAGTTGTAAACAATCTTTCAAACTATGACCCAAGTGCTGCTGAACTTGAACCTGATAAAGTCAAAGACTTGTTCAAAAGATTGTACCAAAATCTTGTTCCAAAGAATATTAGGCACGATTTAGGTGAATACTATACTCCAGATTGGCTTGCAGAACTTGTTTTAAATGAAGTTGGATGGACGCTGGAAACATTTGAGAAAAAAGCTCAAGAGAAGAAGGATTATCTTGCACCACTCGAGTTAAGACTTCTAGACCCTTCATGTGGAAGTGGAACATTCTTAGTGTTAGCTATAAGTAGGCTTAGGAGCTACGTTGAAGAGCATTGGATAGACAAAAGAATAGCTCTAGAAAGAATAATAAAGAACGTAGTTGGTTTTGATTTAAACCCTCTTGCTGTAATTACTTCAAGGACAAACTACTTAATAGCCCTAGGTGATATGCTGAGAGAAAGAGGCAATGACCCAATAGAGATACCAATCTACTTGGCAGACTCAATACTTGTGGAGAGGAGAGGCACGCTAAAGACTGTTACGTATGTTTTAAAAACTGTTGTGGGAGAATTTATGATTCCAACAAGTGCAGTAGAAAAAGGATTATTGGCAAAAGTCTTATCAACGATAGAAGAATGCATAAGGAATAAATATCAATTAGATGAATTTGAAGCAAGATTATCAAGAGAAGCTAAATTAGAAGAAGATGAAATCTCGGTCGTCTTAAAACTCTATAGTACATTATTAAAACTTGAAAAGGAAAATAAGAACAAAATATGGACTAGGGTTTTGAAAAATTCTTTTGCACCATTCTTTGCTGGAAAATTTGACTATGTAGTAGGCAATCCTCCATGGATAAACTGGGAAAGCTTACCTGAAGATTATAGGAATAGTACAAAGAAGCTTTGGGATGAGTATGGACTTCTTGAAAAAACGAAAGGCATGGGTCTAGGAAAAGTAAAGAGAGATGTTTCATCTCTCTTTTTAGCTAGGTGCTTTGACAGATATTTAACGAATGGTGGTAGCTTATCGTTTTTAATACCTTTTACAACTTTAAAAACTCATGCAAGTGCAGGTTTTAGAAAATTCCTAGCAACAAGAAGCAGTACTATAAAGGTTCACGACTTAGTAGAACTTTTCCCTTTTGAAGGTGCAATAAATAGAACTTCTCTCATATGTATTAAGAAGTATGGTAAAACATCTTTTCCAGTTTCTTGCACAATATGGAAAAAATCCATTAAAGAAAACATTTCAACAGAAGCTAGTCTGAATAAGGTCCAAAAAGTAACCGAACGTTATGACGCAATATTGGCACCAATTAAAAGAAACGATGCGGGAACACCTTGGATGATAATCTCAGAGAAAGCCTACGAAGTCTTACAAAAAGTGATGAAGCCTGCAAAGTACAGAGCTTATGCGGGAGTATATACTGGAGTAGATGGAGCATACTATGTAAACATTCTCTCAAAACGAGGAGATAACTTATTGATTCAAAACATGCATGAAACAGGTAAGAAGAAGCTTAAGCAGGTTCAATCTCTTGTAGAAACTGACCTCGTTTATCCCTTGGTTAGAGGTAGAGACGTTAAAAGGTGGTTATTTGGCTATTCCAGCTACATAATAATCCCAACAGATGAAAGAGGACAGAACATACCTATTCAAACAATGAAGATAGAATACCCAAAAGCATATGGATATTTTCTTAACTTTGAGGAAGAATTAAAGGAGAGAAGTATTTATAAACTTATTGGAGAAAAACAGGGCATTTGGTATGGGCTTTATGTGGATATTGGCAATTACACCTTCGCTAAATATAAGGTAGTTTGGAAAAATGTAGCCGGGAAAATTTCTGGAAAAGCTGAATTCTCTGCTGCAGTAGTTGGCCCTGTTAAAGACCAATTTTTAGGAGAAAAAGTTGCTATTCCAAACGTTAAGTTAATGTTCGTACCTATTAATGATGAAGACGAAGCTCATTACATTTGCGCGATTCTTAATTCCTCTATCACTAGACTTATTGTAGCATCCTATGTAATTGAAACAGGTATTTCAACTCACATCCTTCAAAATGTTTTTGTTCCTACGTTTGATAAAAAAAATAAAATTCATTTAGAGCTTTCTTCTCTTTCAAAAAAAGCACATCAGCTAGCTCAGCGAAATCGAGAAGATGAGCTAGAAAAAATTGAAGAAGAAATAGATAGGTATGTAGCTCAACTCTACGGTATAACTGATGAAGAACTCGAAGAAATTAAGAGAAGTTTGGCTATTCTTGAAGGTGAAGAAGTTGAGGAGGAAAAGCACGAAGAAATACCAACTTTAGAACCAGACATAACTTTGGAAAACCCCATAGTAGAAGAAAACACACCTTCTGTCCTTGAGATAGTAATAAGAAATCCACTAGAAAATGTAATAACCAACGTAAAGGTAAAGGCGCAACTGCCAACAGAAACTGTTGAAAGGTTCTTTAATAGCATAGAAAGAGAGGAAAAAATACAAGTAAAGGTAGATGGTTTGAAGAAAGGAAAATATGAAATTAAGTTAAGTATGGACTACTCCTTTAAAGACTCTTCAAAGAAAATTCAAAAGTCTCTTTCCTTGTTTGTAAGGGGAAAAGGAGAAAAAGAAACTGTCAAGAGAAAAGGAATAAAAGAAATATTTGGTGAACAGTAATGAGTAGCATAGACAATGTAAGTTCAAAACTTAAGTATATTTTTGGTCGAGCTGTAGTTAGAAAAGACTTAATTCTCCATGGTCATATTGGAAGACTTCCAAGGTTTATAGCAGAGTACTTAATTGCAGAGGCATGCGGAGACAATGTTACACAAGAATGCCTAAAAAAAGTTTCAGACCTTGTAGAAAAATACTACAGGGAACCACAGGAAAAAGACAAAGTTAAGTTTGATTTAGTAAAGAATGGAAAAGTTGACATGATAGCAGAAATAAAGGTTGAAAAGGACGTTGAGAGTGGACTAAACTTTGTAAACCTTCTAAGTGTACCAATAGAAGATGCAATAGTAATTCCAGACGATATAGTTGAAAAAAATCCAAGACTTTTGGAAACAGGGTTGTGGGGTAAAGTTACAATAGAGTACAACTCAAGTAGCTCAATAAAGATGACAGTAACTGACTTTAATCCATTTCAGATGGCAATCGTAAACATTGACGATTTCATAGAAGGAAGAAAGGAATTTAAAACAGAAGAATGGATAGACATACTAGTAAGTACAATAGGATACAATCCTTCATTGTTCTCAAATAGAAAAAAGATTATCGTGATTACTAGACTTCTTCCATTAGTTGAAGAAAACATAAACTTAATGGAGCTTGGACCAAGAAATACAGGAAAAACTTATGTCTTCAGCAACTTATCTTTCTACACTAGAATATTCTCAGGAGGAAAAATAAGCCCTGCTGTACTAGTATGGAATCTTCAAAGGGATTCTCCAGGCGAAATTCCAACAAGAGATTGTGTGGTGTTTGATGAAATAGGAAAAATAAGTTTTATGAACGCAAACGAAATGATGGGGAAACTTAAGCACTTTATGGCATCAGGAGAATACGAGAGAGGAAAGAGGAAGGGAAGTAGCGATTGCTCCTTAGTGTTTCTTGGAAATGTAGATGTAAGTGGTGAAAGACCAATAGAGGAGTTCACGTATGTTTTACCTGAAGACATGAGAGATTCTGCGTTCATAGATAGGATTCATGGCTTCATTCCAGGATGGGAGATACCAAAGGTTGGAAGAGCAGACATTTACTTCTCAAGGTACTACGGATTTGCCACTGACTATTTTTCAGAAGTGATGCACCAGATGAGGAAAAAGCATGAATTTGTAGGCTACATTAGCAGCAAAGTAGAACTTCAAAATGTTGACCGTAGGGATGAGATAGCTATAGAAAGGGTAGCAAGTGGGATAATGAAGTTGATAGCTCCTCATGGTGAGTTTAGTGATGAAGACCTAAAGCTTGCATTGGAAACTGCAATAGAATATAGACAAAGGATAGCTGAGTGGTTACATTTCATGGCACCAGGAGAATACCAAATGAAAAAGATTGGTTACAAGGTGAAAGGATGAAGCTTAGAGTATACACCAACTTAATTCCAAATGAGCCTATAAACGATGCTTTAGAACTTGTAGAAAAAATATTCAACTACTTTGGTCCAGCAGTAGTTGATTTCTCAGGTTGGGGATTGCTAAGGCCAGGACTTTTAACTAAACAACTTGTAAGTAACGTGAGCAACATTTGGAAAGCAGAAAGAACAAAGGAACTTGCTGTGTACGATAGACCTCAGTTGAGGGGAGATTGGGTATTCTTTGATTATTTGTTTTCAAAGCCAGCATCCATAAATTCAATAGTTAAGTGCCTTAAAAGTGTAGGATTAATAAAGTATGGAGAAATAAAGCTGATGAATACTTACTTAATAACAGTTGGATTTAACTATAGATTGGGAATTCTATTAGTACTGTACAATGGTAAAAAAGTTGAAAGCCAGCTTGATGATGTTGTGTATGTTTTATCCCATATGCTCAATACTAAAAAACCGAAGGTAGTTGAAATTAATGATGCTTTGCTTATAAATCTTGCAATGTATTTTGTTTCTTCACCAAGGTGGCAGCTAAGAGGTTGGACGTCGAAGGATGGTAGAACGATTGAGTTAGACCTTGTACAAAAGAACAGAGAAGAGTACTTAAGCAGAATAAAGAAGGGAGAATGGCAGTCGTTACTATTTCAAGATAGTTATTCAAAAATTAAATTAACAACTAGACCTAGAATAAAAAATGTAGACGTTTTCATAAAAATGAAGTTTTATAAACCTGGTCCTAAGAGAGAACTAAGGTCAGTTTTTGAAGAACTAGCAAAAGGAATAACTCCAAACAAGATTAGTGAAGTAGCATACAGTAGTTCAGATGAAGCAGGAATATTGAAAGCATATACGGAAAGGAGAGGCATAATAGCTGTATTAAAGTTTGAGAAAGAAAAGAACAAAAAAGAAGCCTTTGATGTATCCTATGAGTTTCATGGCTACGATGTAAAGGCAGAACCTAACTTGATTGAAGTTAAGTCATTCAAAGATTCAACATATAAGCCTTTACAACTAACTCAAAATGAATACAAAGTTATGTGCGAAAAAGAAAATTATTGTATCTATGTAGTTGAGGAAGCGTGGGACAAAGTACCAAAAGTTAATGTAATAGATGAGCCAGACAAGATATATTTTAAAAAACAGGTAAAAGATATCATCGAAACAAAAATAGCTTCTCAAGAATACTTCGAGTGCGAAGAAGACAAGTGGAGAAGCAAAGTAGCTAAAGCAGACTTTATTGAATTATAAGTTTAAGCATTCTGAAGATTTTACTTTAGTTACTTCTCAACTTATAGAGCTAAAACAATAATATAGGCCTTAAGCTGCACTTTAAGAAAACTTAAATATTTTTCTTTTTACGATAACTTAGCTTATGAGCATAAGTAGCTTTGCTAATGAGTTACGTTCTATGGGTTTTTCTGAAGAAGTAATTGTAGAAGAAAACAAGGATTTAGAACTTTCCTACGATGAACTTCTAGACAAGTTCCATAAGGTAGTTGATGAAGTTAATTCTGTAACAGGATGTATTTCTAAGTTCAACGAACCTGGTGGTCCAGAAAGTTTACCTTTCTTAATACTAAACAAAGAAGTACTAGATAGTACGATAAGAGAATTCTTAGAAAACCTTGGTTCAAGGGCTCTTGCTTTAGCTTAAGTTAAGAAAGGCACTCGACTTTAATATAAAAACTTATAAGCTTAAGACTATTAAGTTAAATTATGGCTGAAGAAAAGCTTGCTTCTTTCTTAAAGGATGGTAAAGATTGGGCAAGGATGAAAACAAACTTACCTGGAGTATTTATACTTAAGCTTCCTTATTACAAGAACAATCCTCCTAGACTTGCTGTAGAAATTAATCCTCCAGATAAATCAGGAAACCCAAAGAAGAAGAGAGGTCTTATTCTTAGGTCTTCACAAGAGCTTGAAGAGTTTTCGAAAATATTTCAAGTTGAGAAAATTTCTTCTTTACTTAAGACAATAGATAAAGTAAATCCTCAAACAAAGAGTGAAACAGGAGAAGAAGTTTTTGAAGTTTAGTTCTCAGAACTATTTTTTTAAAGAAGCTTCTTTGAATAAACTGCAGTCGTGAGGTACATTTTTGTCTAAAACTTAAAACTAATTAGTACACCCAAAAAATAAATTAGCCTATCGCATACTTACTTCTTCCTCTAGATGAATTTCATTTATTCTTTTAATCCTTTCTTTAATTTCTTCAATGTTGTTGTCCATAGTAACAGTTACATCCTATTCGAGAAAAACAGTTTTAATCTTTTGAACTTAAAGATGAGTGTAGCTTGAGTTAGCATCTCAAAATATTTAAAAGATTTTTTTCAAACTATAAAAAGAAGAAAATGGTTGACGAAGACGTTGAAAAGATTAGAAAGATACTTGAACATAGAGGAAGACAAGACTTAGCAGAACTCCTAAGAGGTTCTACTTCAAAAATCCAAGAGTCTGGTTGGTATAGCAACGACTATTATTGTTCGAGACTTAGCACGTTTGAAATTCACTCACCTATCGAAAACCATGAAAAGCTGAAAAAATTGAGTGAAGAAGATAAAAAAGAAATACTTAACGCTGTGCTAGAAATACATCCGCCAAAAGATAATTCCCCTGAAATTGTTAATTTAGAGTTTTATGTAGACGTAAACTCAAAACCTGAAGCAGGACTGCATGCCTATTGCACTGAATGTGGAGCATCACAAGGCCTTTTCACTGACTTAGGAGAACTACGCAGGAAAATAGCAGAACAAAAGAAGTGTGTAAAATGTGGTGCTGAATTTAGATTTTTATCCAATGGTAAAATCTGGAATCTAGAATGGGAAATTATACCAAGTAAAATAGAGTATATCATTAAACTACTAGAAGAAATTGAAAAGGAAGAACAACAATACATTTTCTGCTATGAAGATTTAGGGCCAAAATCCTCATCGTATAGGTATCCTCCGAAAAGAATGAAGTTCCAGCGATACAAGAAGACAGAACGTGCTTCACCTGCTTATGTATTAAATATTTTTGATAAGGAAACAAACAAAATAGAAAAAAGCTACTGTTTTGATTCACCTTATGCTCTTTTTCAAATTGCAAAAGAAGCATTAAAAGGATATAAATGGCTTAAGTATGGTGTAGAAGAATAAATACTCTATGTCGCTAACTGCTACTATTTTTGAGTGCCGTACTAAAAAAAGACTAGCAACTGCTAGCCTTAATCTAAGATCTGTCTACTTCTTCCACACAAGCTTCTTCCCTCAAATTCTCTTACTCTATGTATGATAGCACCCTAAATTAATTCTTAGAGTATCATGCTTGGATTCAAGATTGTGAACAATACTCTTCTAAAGCTTTAAGCTAATCTATGACGGGCCGAGTCTTCTTACTCCCCTTAGTTTCTCAACTTCTTCAACTATCTTTTTTATTGCTGTTTGTTTCTTCTTGCATTTTGTTGATACAAGACTTCTAAGTTCATCAGGAAGTTTTTTCTTAATGGATTCAACATTAGGATATTTTTGGTCGTTTTCAAATTCTCTTCTTATTTCTTCTGGAGTCATGTTCATTACATCTACTATTATTCCTTTATGTATTAAGTACTCTCTTACTCTTTCGCTAATTTTATCAACTTCATTCCGCTCAACTATAACTTTAGCAATTTTTGCTACTTCTTTTTCTGGATCGGTAATACTAATTCCATATGCATAATTTGCAAAATCGATTAAATTCTCAGGTGGAACTAACTTTCTTAAAACTGTAGAAACATAAAGTGCTGTGAATCCTTTATCTATAGCTTCATTTACTTTCATTATATAATTCTGAAAACCTTTAGTTTCTTCCTCTAGTGGCTCATAGAAACTTAAGATTGCCTTAAGGTCGTTTTTATTGAAATCTTTTACGGACTTCTTTCCGTAAACTGAAGCTTTTAGTTTACTTTTTACATCTTTTGTTCCTCTTGCAAGTTTATCTAACAGGCCATCCAATTCTTTCATCAATGTCTCGATGTTGTTCGAAATTGGGCTTAATTCGTTTGGAATTTTCCTCTTAGGCATCTTACTTACACGCTCTCAATTTTTCTGATGAATTCTTCAGTTACGTTGTGATAATCATTGTAAGCTTCTCCTTTCTTTAGACAACAAAGAGGAAGATGATCGGCTGCTGCATTTTGAACTTCTATTAGGTTTCTAACAAAATTGTAAAAACAAGGGATATTCTTCTTTTCAAGGAAACTTCTTACTTCTGACATTCTTTCTCGATGAAGCGTTGTATTTGATTGCACTCTTGTAAAGAGTATACCTTTTACCTTAACAGGTTCTTTTCCAATGTTTTTATGCTCTTCTCCAATTTCTTCTAGCTTCTTTAAGAGAAGATGAAGCCCCGTAGTTGAGAGATAATCTGGTATAAGTGGTACTACACAATAATCGCTTGCAAAAAGAGCATTCCTCGTAAGTAATGATAAGTTTGGAGGGCAATCAATTATGATATAGTCGTAATTGTCTTTAACTTCTTCTAGTTCCCTTTTCAACATAACTGCTTTTGCATCTCCAGTAAATTCTCTATCAGCATCAACTAACCTCAAATCACTTGGAAGTAAATGAAGATTAACAATGTTAGGTGGGCCCCTTCGTACCACATTTGTTAATATTACATCACTCAAATTAATCTTAGAACTAGAAGGCATATGAGCTTTGTACTTCTCAAAAACATCGTACAAAGTTTTAATTTTTGTTCTTCCACCTTCGTCACAATATCTTTCTTCCTCCATTAGGTGTAATGTGGCGTTCGCTTGAGGATCAATGTCTATGAGAAGCACCTTTTTTCCAAATTCTCCAGCAAGAAAGCCAGATATGTTCACAGCAGAAACAGTCTTACCAACTCCGCCTTTAAAGTTTACGAAGCTTACAACTTTTGTACTCATTTTTAAATTATCTTGCAACTTAAAGCTTAATAAGTTTTATGCCGAGCTTTTCACATGCAAGTTTAAGATCTGAGTCAATTTTTGAACAAGCTATAACTGGTCTTACTTCTCTTATTTCAGAATACTTCTGTTTATAGAGTACAGAGTACGCGAGAGCCTGACCTATTGCAGTATAGTTTAGTTCATTTTCAACCTCAATTACATAAACAATGTCATCTTTTACTACAACTCTGTCAACATGCTTATCGCTATGAATTCCAACGTCAACCTCCTCTAATAAGCTTCCACCTAGTTCTGCTAGAATTTTCTGGTCAACGCTCATTGATTAAAGATCTTTTAAATTCCTTTTAAGCTTTTTGTGTAATAGCAGTCTTGATTCTTTTTGGAGGTAAGGAATGCGAAAACAATGATTTTCTAAAGCTTCACTTGTCTGAGTTCCTACCATAAATCACTATTTCAAGGATTTCTTTTGCTTTTCTTTAAAAAGAAAAATTTTCTTTCTTGTTCTTTCAATCTCTTCTTAAGCTCAAAAGTTATTATGTTTTCTCCAAAGAAAACTCAAAAATTCAACTACAAAGTAATACTAGCTTTACTACAAAGGCGCTATTTGTTGATAAATTTCAAAAGAGAATGACTTTACTACATATTTCATGAAGTTCTGGGCTTCTTTCTCCTATAAACCTTAGATAAGTTCATGCGTAAAGCAAATTGATGAAATTTGCATAAAAAGAGCTAAAAAAGGAAACGTAACTATGTATGAATAACCTTTATAGCAAAAAGTTAGAAATAAGTAGAACAACATTTAAGTAAAAAATTAAAGCTTAGCGTGTCTTTTCTAGTCTAAATACAAAGGGCTTCTCGTTGTCTTCAGGGTAATCTTCAATTGTAACAACTTGTAAAGAAGTTCTTTTTGTTATAGGGCACGCTCTTATCCTTTTTATTTCATTTTTGTTCACTAGATAAATTGTAGAAACAACTTTCCAGTACTTCCAGTCTGGAAGCTTTATCTTCTTTCCTTTCTTTATTAAGTTCGGTTGCTTTCTCCCTCTGAAGAATACAATTGTTTTATCTTCAAGAACAAATATACTTCTAATCTTAGCATCAAACTTCATGTTATAGTTCAATAAGACTAGAACATATAAGTTTTGTCTTTTTGGTGCAATATATAACAAAATCTTTTTCTTGAGTTTAGCAGTTCAATCTCGAATTTAATAGGCACTTCAACTGAAGTTAGAATAAAATGTCTAAAAATTTCTATAATGTTGTTGTGGATGGAAAGGAAGATAGTAATTGAAGTTAAGCTTACTGCTGAATCAGATGAGCTTAGTAAGTTTTCTTGATTCTTTGTCTTTGGGATCCTTTCCACTCAGAAAGATGGTCAGTCAAGCTTAAATAAAGCTCGTATGAATAATAGAACGATCTTTCCTAAGTAAAAGTTAAAAACGCTTCACGTTAAATAACATGGTAGGAGCCGGCATAGCTCAGGTCTGGTAGAGCAGCGGGCTGTTAACCCGTTGGTCGGAGGTTCGAGAAAACATT
>Ga0078972_1013115_pt1 | contig 13877 bp, 13 predicted proteins | sample YelNatPaOPGAMG01_FD_67568 | JGI IMG/M metagenome (GOLD analysis project Ga0078972, IMG submission 67568) | Hot spring thermophilic microbial communities from Obsidian Pool, Yellowstone National Park, USA - OP-RAMG-01 (SPADES assembly) (version 2) | ecosystem: Environmental > Aquatic > Thermal...
ATTTACAGGTATTTTTTGGAAGTAGAGGAGTTTCTACGTCTGATAAGGTTAGATTTTTAGGTCATAGATTAAGAGTGCCAACTGGTAATAATTTATTAGGAAGAATTTTTAATGCATATGGAAAACCTTTGGATAAAGGACCTAGTTTGTTTGACAACTTAATTGAAATAGGAGGTCCTGTAGTTAATCCTGTAAAAAGGATAATAGCAAAAAAAATGTTAAGGACAAATATACCTATGATAGATATTTTTAACTCATTGGTTGAGTCGCAGAAAATTCCAATTTTTTCAATACCCGGTGAACCTTATAATGAACTTTTAGCAAGAATTGCAACACAAGCAGATGCAGATATTATTATTTTAGGAACAATGGGTATTAAATATGACGATTATTTATTTTTTAAAGACACATTGACAAAAACGGGAGCATTTTCTAAATGTATATTCTTTATACATACCGCATCTGATCCGATTATAGAGTGTTTATTGGTGCCTGATGTTAGCTTGGCAATTGCAGAGGATTTTGCTTTAAAAAATTTTAGGGTTTTGGTTTTGTTAACAGATATGACAAATTTTTCTGACGCGCTAAAAGAGGTATCTATAACTTTAGAGCAGATTCCTTCAAATAGAGGTTATCCCGGTGATTTATATAGTCAATTAGCAAGTCGTTATGAAAAAGCAGTTGATTTTGATACGGCAGGTTCTATAACAATAATTTCTGTTACAACTATGCCCGGGGATGATGTTACTCATCCTATACCGGATAATACCGGTTATATTACAGAGGGACAATTTTATCTTAAAAATAAAGTTATTGAACCATTTGGTTCTTTAAGCAGATTAAGACAAAATGTAAATGATAAGACAAGAGAGGATCACAGAACCGTTATGGATACTATGATACAATTATTTGCAGAATACAGAAAAACCCTTGAAAAACAATCTATGGGTTTTCAACTTACAAATTGGGATAAAAAACTTATAAAATATGGAAAGCTTTTTGAAGAAAAGATTATGTCTTTGGATGTAAATATGGCTTTAGAGGATGCTTTGGATTTATGTTGGAAGATTTTGTCAATTTGTTTTTTGCCTGAAGAGACAGGAATAAAAAGGCAGTTGATAGAGAAATTCTGGCCAAAAGATGGAAAAGATTAAATTTTCAAAACAGGAATTAAAAAAAAGAAGAGATACTCTATCCCAATACCAACGTTATTTACCCATACTTTATCTTAAAAAACAGCAACTTCAATTTGAGATTTTAAACCAAATTAATTTATTAAATTCTTTAGAAAAGGAATTTAAAATTAAAAAAGAAGAGATTTTAAAATGGCTAAATTTAACTATAGAAGACTTGGATTTTGTAAAAAAACAAATTAGTTCCTACAATGTAATTTCAGAAGAAAAAAACATAGCAGGTATAGATATAAAGATATTTAAAAAAGTTGAGTTTACTATTTTTGAATACGATTTATTTTTGGCGCCTCTTTGGTTTGATAAAGGATTAGACTCTTTAATGGATTTAGTAAATATTATGGAAAATATAAATACGATAAGAAAAAATATAGAATTATTAAAAAAAGAACTTACCATAACAACGCAGAGATTAAATCTATTTGAGAAGATAAAAATTCCCCAATTAGAAGATGAAATTAGGATTATAAGGATTTATTTAGGAGATCAATTTGCCAATTCTGTAGGTATAGCAAAAATAGCAAAGAAGAAAATAGAGGTAGGCTTATGATTGTAAAGATGAAAAAAGTTTTTATATTTACGCAATCCAAAGACGCAGAGTTAACGTTGGAGAGGCTTCGTTCTTTGGGGATTTTGCATATAGAATATAAAGATATACCTAAAGAGATAGATAGTAATTTAAAACAGAATATTTTACTTTTAAAAGAAGCGATTGATATACTTTCTATGAAGGAATTTAAAGTTAGCAATACAAATATATGTATTTTTGATATTTATAAGACAGCAGAGCATATAATAAATTGTTTTAAACGTATAAAATATTTGGAAGAGTATCTTTTGAATTTAAAAAGTCAAATCCATGAATTAGAGGGTTTTGGAGATTTTGATGTAGACAGCATTTTAAAATTAAGAGAAAAAAATATATTTGTTAAATTGTATAAAATCCCAGCAAATGAATTTAAAAAATTAAAGGGCGATTTTGTTTTGGAAAAAATTTCTTCTTATAAGAATATCTGTAATGTTGTATTAATAAGTAAAAAAGATATAAAACTTCCGTTCCCTGAGGTTAATATTCCTAAATTAAGTTTAAGCAAGTTAAAGATACGCCTAATTGAAGATAGAGCTGTTATAAACAGTCTTAAAGAGGAGATAAAAAAATATAGTCCACTTATTAATATTTTTAAAGAAAAATATAATCAACTACTTAAGGAATTAGAGTTTTATAATACCTTAAATTCTATGAGAGAGGTTTCTAAATTAAAATTTATTACAGGTTTTGTTCCTATAGATAAGTTGGATTTAATTATAAAATCAAAAGATGAATATAATTGGGGTATTTTAATTAAGGATCCGGAAAAAGACGATTTAGTTCCAACACTTATTGTATACCCCCGTTTTGTTAAAATTATCGAACCGCTATTTAAATTTTTAGATTTAACTCCGGGATACAGAGAACTTGATATTAGCCCTATATTTTTAATATTTTTTATAATATTTTGCGGAATGCTTATTTCTGATGCTGGTATAGGGTTGGTATTTATTTTTATTACTTTGTTTTTAAAGATAAATAAAACTTATAAAAAACTTTTTTATATTTTAAGTTTATGTGGCATATTTTTTGGTTTGCTTTCCGGCACCTTTTTTGGTCAGGAATTGTTTAAAATTAAACCATTGGCGCAAAAATTTTCATCTAATTTAGAGACTTTTTGTTTTTTTATAGGAGCAGTCCATTTATCTTTAGCGCATTTATGGAAGAGCATAATAAAGTTTCCGGATTTTTCTTTTATATCTGATATAGGTTGGAGTTTGATTATCTGGACTGGATTTTTTTTGGCAAATTCTCTTATATTGGGAAAACCATTTTTAGTTTTTGGAAAGTATTTTTTTATTTTAGGAAGTATATTAGTTATAATTGGCTCTTTTGATAGAAAGAATATATTAAAAGGTTTGGCTATTGGTTTAAAGGAATTTTTATTAAATGTAGTAAGTAGTTTTACTGATGTTGTGTCTTATATAAGACTTTTTGCAGTAGGGCTTGCCTCTGTTGCTATTTCTGATGCGTTTGTAAAGATGGCTTTTTATATAAATATTAAAAATCCAATTGATTTTTTAATAGCAGGTATAATAATTATTATAGGTCAGTTATTAAATGTTTTATTAAGCCCTTTAGGGGTTTTGGTCCATGGAGTTAGGTTAAATGTTCTTGAATTTTGTAATCATTTAGGTATAAGATGGGAAGGTATAGAATATAAGCCATTTAAATAGGAGGGGTTTATGAGCGTTATTTTGCAATTAAAAGATTTAGGATTAGCAGGTGTTTTAGCATTTTCAGCAATGGGTTCAGCTTATGGAGCCGGTGTTGCAGCAATGTCTGCTATAGGAGCATGGAAAAAATGCTTTATACAAAATAGGCCTGCTCCATTTATTTTAATTGCATTTGTTGGCGCGCCTTTAACGCAGACAGTTTATGGTATGATTATTATGAATAGGATAGCTGAAATTGTATTAAAGGGAGAATTTTTATGGAGTATAGGTATATTTTCCGGAATAGCAATGGGACTTTCAGCTCTATGGCAGGGTAAAGCAGCAGCATGCGCCTGCGATGCATTTGGTGAGAATCAAAAAGGTTTTAATAATTATATTATTGCTTTAGGTATTATAGAGACAGTTGCTCTTTTTGTTATGGCATTTACTTTAGGAGTGCTTGGAAAATTTAAATAATTTATAATTAATGGGCGGTTGGCGCAGTGGAAGCGCGTCTGACTTACATTCAGAAGGTCAGAGGTTCAAATCCTCTACCGCCCATTGTTATTTGTAATTTTGTAAAGATTATCTTGAATAGGTAAAGTTTATTTTTTGCACGGTAGCAATATTTGGAAGTAATATTAGCCTTATATAAGGCTAGCTTCAACTTACGTTGAAGATTACTTGCAAATCCTCTACCGCCCATTTTGATTTTGTAATTTTTTTAAATTAAATTTATCTTTGCGACAATATAATGGAAAAAATATCAAATAAAATCAAAAAGTTTCTAAATTTACCAATAGTTGAACTTATTAATATAGCAAATAATATAAGGAAAGAAAATATTGGGAATAAATTAGAATTTTGCAATATTTTAAATGCAAAATCCGGTTTATGTAGCGAGGATTGTAAATTTTGTGCCCAATCAAAAAGATATTCAACATTCTCGCCTGTCTACCCGTTAAAGGGTATCCAAGAAATAGTTGAGTCTGCCAAATATGCAAAAAATATAGGTGCAGAAAAATTTGGTATAGTTACAAGTGGAAGAGGGGTTTCTAAAAAAGAGATAAAAATTATAGCATCTGCAATAAAAGAAATAAAAAAAAGTATAGGTATAAATGTTTGTGCTTCATTAGGAAAGATAGACAAAGAAGACCTTTCTTTATTAAAAGAAGCAGGATTAGTTCGTTATCATCACAATATCGAGACCTCTAAAAGATTTTATAAAGAGATAGTTTCTACACATACATTTGAGGAAAGATTAGAGACTATAAAAAATGTAAAAGAGGTTGGTTTAGAGATATGCAGCGGAGGTATAATCGGTTTAGGAGAGAATTGGTTTGATAGGATAGAGATGGCTAATATTTTAAAAGATTTAGGTGTTGATTCTGTTCCTATTAATTTTTTAGTGCCAATAAAAGGAACACCCTTAGACAATAGAAAGCCTGTTTCTTTAGAAGATGCAATAAGAACTATCTGTATATTTAGAATTATATTGAAAGATAAGATAATTAAAGTAGCAGCAGGTAGAGAAACTACATTTTTTGATGCAGGAGTTTTAATTTATATGGCTGGAGCAAATGGTATGCTTATAGGCGGGTATCTTACAATTAAAGGAAGAGATCTTACAGATGACTATAAATTAATAAGACAGGTTAATAATTTATGGAATGGATAGAGGAGTTTTTAAAAGAAAGAAAAGAAAGGTCATTATTAAGGGAATTAAAAGTTATATCTTATAAAGAAAATGGATTTATATATTTTAACAATAAAAAATTTTATGATTTTTCCTCAAATGACTATTTAGGTTTAGCAGGCCATCCAAAATTAAAAGAAATAGCAAAAGAGACAATAGAAAAATACGGAACAAGTACATCAAGTTCAAGACTGTTAAACGGAACTTACAAACTTCATAACCTTCTTGAAGAAAAGATAGCCTCTTTTAAAGCTAAAGAAGCATCTATTGTTTTTAATAGTGGCTATCAGGCAAATTTAGGTATAATAAGCGCATTAGCAAAAAAAGGAGATGTGATTTTTATAGACAGGTTATCTCATGCAAGCATAGTTGATGGGGTTTTATTATCAGGTGCAAGATTTTTTAGATTTAATCATAATGATCTTAATCATTTAAAAGATTTATTGGATAAGAACCGTAATAATTTTAAAAATGCATTTATAATAACAGAGACAATTTTTAGTATGGATGGAGATAGAGCGCCTTTAAAAGAAATTGTTAAATTAAAAGAAAAATATAATTGTATACTTATGGTAGATGAGGCTCATGCAACAGGTATTTTTGGAAAGACAGGTAGTGGTGTAGTTGAAGAAGAAAACTTAACAGATAATGTGGAATTAATTATGGGAACTTTTAGTAAAGCATTAGGTGGTTTTGGAGCTTATTTAGCCTGCTCTTTAAATATTAAAAAATATTTAATAAATACTGCAAGAAGTTTTATTTACTCTACCTCACTTCCACCGCAAGATATAGCAATAAATATAAAAAGTATAGATTTAATAAAAGAAGAACCATATAGAAGAGAAAGGCTTTTAGAAAATAGCAGGTTCTTTATAGAGAAATTAATTGAAAAAAACTTTATAACAAAAAGTTCTTCACAAATAGTTCCTTTAATATATAATAGTGCGTCTAAAACCTTAGAGGTTGCTGAAAAACTAAAAGATTTAGGTTATTGGGTTTTTGCTATAAGACCTCCAACCGTTAGAGAAAATGAATGCAGAGTAAGATTTTCATTAAGTTTTTATCATTCTAAAGAGTTATTGGAGAAATTAGTAGAGGATTTAGCCAGAATTGAAAGAATTTGAATATATAGATAGAGGTAAAAAAGATATTTTAGCATTTATCCCGGGTTGGGCATTAGACTATAGAATTTTTAGTAATTTAAATTTAAATTTTAACTATATTTTTCCAAAAAAACTCCACTTTTTTAACTTTAAAAAAGAACTTTTTAATTTTTTAGAATATAAAAAAATTAAAAAGGTATCTTTATTTGGTTATTCATTAGGTGGTTTTTTGGCTGTTGATTTTGCTTTAAGTTATAAGGAAAAATTAGAGAAACTTATTTTAGTAAGTATAAGAAAAAAATATAAAAAGGAGGAATTGGAAGAGATTGAGGTTTTGCTCAAAAAAAATAAAAAAGCATTTTTGTATAAATTTTATAGAAATCTTTTTTATTCCAATTTAAATTTTTTAAGATATAAAGAATTGTTTAAATATTATATTGATAATTTAGGTTTAGAGTATTTAATAGATGGTCTCTCTTATCTAAAAGTTGCAGAACTTTTCATAGAACCTTTAAGAAAATTAAACAACATAAAATTTATTCATGGGAAAAATGATAAAATTGCTCCTATTCTTGAGGTTATAAATATAAAGAAAAATTTAAAAAATGCAGAACTTATTATTTACAAAAATACAGGCCATTTAGTTTTTTTAGAAAAGAATATAGATAATATATTATGATAGATAAAAATAAACTTTCTTTTAATTTTTCTAAATACGCACAATATTATGATATGTATTGTTCTGTTCAAAAGAACTGTGCTATAAAATTAATAGAATATATAAAAGAGGATAATTTTAAATATATTTTAGAAATAGGAGCAGGAACCGGAAATTATACATCTTTTTTAGTTGAAAAATATCCATATTCTAAAATAATTGCTTTAGATATATCTTTTAAGATGCTAAAAATTGCAAAAAATAAAATAAAAAATAAAAATGTAAAATTTATAAATACAGATGCAGAATGTTTTTTTACAGATAAGAAATTTAATCTTATAACTTCAAATGTTTCTTTTCAATGGTTTGAAAATTTAGAAGATTCTTTATATAGATATAAAGATATGCTTTTAGATAAAGGTTTGATTGCATTTTCCATTTTTGGACCAAAAACTTTTTTTGAGTTAGATTTATCTATAAAAGAGGTATTTAATAAAGATTTTAGCATATTTTCTAATTACTTTTTAGACAGAGATAAAATATATAAAATGTTAAAGAAACTTTTTAAAAAAATTTATATAAAAAAGGTTATATTTAAAGAAAATTATAATTCTTTAATTAACCTGTTAAAGACTATAAAATATACCGGGACAAATTTTATTATTCATAAAAGAAAGGGTTTATTTAGTCCAGATACTTTAGAAAAAATACAAAAGATATATATTGAAAAGTTTAATAATATATATGCAACCTATGAGGTTTATTTTATAAAGGTTTTATGAGGAGTATATTTATAGCCGGAACTGATACTTCTGTTGGAAAGACAATTATAACAGGATTATTAGCACGTTTTCTATTAGAGAGAGGCTTTTCTGTAATCACGCAGAAATGGATTCAGACAGGTTTTGATTTCCCAAAGGATTTATATACACATTTAAAGATAATGAAAAAATCAAAAGATTATATAAATAAATATATAGATTATGTTTCTTTATATAATTTTAAATTTCCATCATCTCCGCATCTTGCATCTAAATTAGAGAATAGAAAAATTAATATATATAGAATAAAAAATTCTTTAAAAAAACTTATTGGATTTGATTATGTAATAATAGAAGGAATAGGTGGATTATGTGTTCCTTTAAATAGAAAAATAACCTTAATAGATTTGCTTTGTGATTTGAAATTACCTGTTATAATAGTATCAAAAAATAAGTTAGGTGCAATTAATCATACTCTTTTGTCTATTTCTGAACTAAAGAGAAGAAACATAAAGATATTGGGAATTATTTTTAATAATCCAAAGTTTGAAAACGAAATTATACTAAAAGATAATCCAGATATAATAAAAGAGATTTCAAAAGAAAAAGTTTTTGGAGTTTTGCCATATAATAAAGATATAGAAAAATTATATAGTTTTTTTATCCCAATAGGTGAAAGGATATATAAATGCATAGTTTAATAAAAAAAGACCTAAAATATATCTGGCATCCGTATACCCAGATGAAGGATTTAGAAAAATACCCACCTATTTTAATAGAAAAAGCGAAAGGTTTAAAATTATATGATATTTATGGAAATTTTTATTATGACACAATCTCAAGTTGGTGGTGTAATGTATTTGGGCATAACCATCCAAAAATAAAAAGAGCAATTAAAGAACAATTAGATAGATTAGAACATGTTTTATTTGCAGGTTTTACGCATAAGCCTGCTATAGAATTTGCAGAAAGACTTATAAAGATTGCACCGAAGAATTTAAAAAAAGTATTTTTTTCAGATAATGGGTCTTGTTCTGTGGAGGTTGCGTTGAAAATGTCCTTTTGCTATTGGAAAAATATCGGAATAAAGAATAAAGAAAGTTTTATATCTTTGGATTATGGTTATCACGGTGATACTATAGGTGCTATGGCTGTAAGTGGAATTAGTTTGTTTAATGAAAAGTTTAAGCCTTTATTTTTTAAATCATATAAAGTAAAAAGTCCTTATTGTTATAGATGTCCACTTAATAAAGATAGAAAAAATTGTAAGATTGATTGTATAAAATTTGTTGAGGATATATTAAAAGAAAAACACAACGAGATCTCTGCATTTATAATAGAACCATTGCTTTTGGCAGCAGGTGGTATGATAGTTTATCCAAAAGAGTATCTTTTAATGTTGAGGGAATTAACCTATAAATATAATGTCCATCTTATATTGGATGAAGTTGCTACAGGTTTTGGAAGGACTGGTAAGTTTTTTGCATCTAATTATGTTAATATTGAACCTGACTTTATGTGTCTTTCAAAAGGTATTACTTCAGGTTATCTTCCATTTGCTGTTACACTTACAACTAATAAAATTTATGATGCATTTTATGCGGATTATGAAGAAAAGAAGACCTTTTATCATGGACATACTTATACTGCAAATCCAATAGCCAGTGCTTGCGCTTTAGCAACACTTAATATCTTCAAAGAAGAGGATATCTTAGAAAAAATAAGACCAAAGATTGAATTCTTTAATTTAAGATTAGAGAAATTCAAAAATTTAGATATAGTTGGAGATGTAAGAAAAATTGGTCTTGTCTGTGGATTAGAATTGGTAAAAAATAGAAAGACAAAAAAGCCATTTTCTTTTTCTGAAAGGATAGGTTTAAAGGTTTATAATTTAGGGTTAAAGAGAAATTTGATTTTAAGACCACTTGGAAATGTTATTTACTTTTTTTTACCTTTAATTGTAGATTACAAAGAATTGGATTACATTTTAGATAACACTTATAAGATATTAGAATTATTAAGCATTAAAGAGAGACGCACCCAACTTTTGCGATAGCAAAAATCCGAAAGGAATTGTTGGGTCCATCATTGGATAGATAGAGTGATATGAATACAAAATTAGATAAAAGTAATAATTTCATAATAAGTTTAGGTAGTTTTTTATCACATTTGGATTTGGATATAGACATTACAAAACAATGAATTGGATAGTTTCTAAAACAACTAAACGAGTAAAGAGATGAGAAAAATCGCAATAGTAGGTTTTCCAAATGTTGGTAAGTCTTTGGTATTTAATAATCTTACAAATGAATATGCAAGTGTATCAAATTATCCGGGCACTACTGTTGAGGTTTATAGGGCTGTTGGTAGGATTGGGAAAAGCGAATTTGAATTTATAGATACTCCGGGTATGTATTCTTTATTATCTATTACAGATGAGGAAAAGGTTGCAAGAAGAATACTTATGGAAGAAGAAGTAATTTTGGTTTTGCATGTAGTTGATGCGAAAAATTTAGAAAGAATGCTTCCTTTGACTTTTCAACTTCAGGAGGCTGGTTTTAAAATTATACTTGTTTTAAATATGATAGATGAGGCAAGAGAAAATGGTATTAAACTAAATTTAGAACTCCTTGAAAAAAGGCTTTCAATTCCTGTAGTAGCTACATGTTCAACTACAAAAGAAGGCATAGATATACTAAAAGGTAAAATAGAAGAATATGTTAGAAAAATTCCCTAAAAAAATAGGTTATACTGACGAGATTGAATTCTATGTAACAAAAATAGAAAAATTACTTACATATAATTATAAGATAGCAAAACGCGCAATTGCACTCCTTTTACTTCAGGAAGATGAGGAGATTTTAGAACTTGTAAAATCAAAAGAAAAAAATTTTAAAGAAATTTTAAATATAATAAATGAATTAAAAAATATTTATCACCAACCAATTTCTTATATTATTAATATATTAAGACAAAGAGAGGCAAGCGATATAACTAAAGATGTTATTGTTTTTTCGGATAAAAAGAGAAATACTTTTAGAAAAAAGTTGGAAGAGATATTTATAAATCCATTTATCGGCGGACCTATATTATTATTTATTCTTTATTATAGTTTATATAAATTTGTAGGTGTTTTTGGAGCAGGAATTTTAGTAGATTTTTTAGAGAGTAAATTTGAAAATTTCATAAACCCATTTTTTGTAAATTTAGTTGAAAAATATATAAATTTTAAACCAATAGTTGATTTATTAGTTGGCGATTACGGTATAATTACTTTAGGCTTTCGTTATGCTTTTGCAATAATTTTACCAATTATATCTACTTTCTTTTTTGTATTTGCAATTATTGAAGATAGTGGATATTTACCAAGGCTGGCTATGCTTGTTGACAGGTTATTTAAAAAGATAGGTCTTTCAGGCAGAGCAGTTATACCTTTGATTTTAGGTTTTGGATGCGATACAATGGCTACAATAGTTACAAGAACGCTTCCAACAAAACGTGAAAAGATAATTGCTACATTACTTTTAGCTTTAGCTGTGCCATGTTCTGCGCAGATGGGAGTTATTTTTGCACTTTTAAGTTCAAAACCACATGCATTAGTTATATGGTTTTTTGTTATATTTTTTGTATTTTTAATTGTAGGTTTTTTAAGCTCAAAAATTTTACCCGGAGAAAGACCTACTTTTTATATGGAGATACCTCCCCTTAGATTTCCGGAGTTTAAAAATGTTTTTTTAAAGACATTTACAAGACTTAAATGGTATTTTTTAGAAGTTTTGCCACTTTTTATTTTAGCAAGTTTTTTAATATGGGCTGGTAAACTTACAGGTATATTTGATTTAATGGTAAGATTATTAGAGTATCCGGTTAGATTTATTGGTTTACCAAAAGAAACATCTGTAGCATTTCTATTTGGTTTTTTTAGAAGGGATTATGGTGCAGCAGGTTTATATGATTTAAAAAAAGGTAATTTACTTTCAACAAATCAATTAGTTATAGCAAGTATTACTTTAACTTTATTTTTACCCTGTATTGCACAATTTTTGGTAAATTTAAAAGAGAGAGGTTATAAAAGTGCCTTTTTTATCTCAATATTTGTTTTGTTTTTTTCTTTTTCTGTTGGTTTTTTAGTAAATTTAATATTTAATTTTTTTAAAATAAGTTTATAATAATAAATTAATGCATCCAACTTTTGTGATAGCAAAAATGGTTAAATTTGTGCTTATCCATACATTGGATAGATTAGAATTGATATGTTATGCAATTGAGTAAAAGTAATAGTTTATTAGAAGGTTTAGTAATTTTTTATTACATTTTTAATAAAACATTATATAATATAGTAAATTGCAAAAATTTTTAAACAATCTAATGCATAATTATGAAGTTAAATGAAAGGGCACAAGAGATTTTGGAGATGCTTTGGGTTCAACTTGAGGAAAAAAAACAAAAGACAGTAAATTTAGGTATATCAAAAGTAGACCCTACTATTAGTGAACTTGAAAAATATGGTTATATAAATATAACTTCAGATAAAATTACTTTAACAGATAAAGGTAAAATAGAAGGCAAAAAACTTGTAAGAAGACATAGGCTTTCGGAAAGACTTTTTGCGGATATTTTTGACATAAAGAAAAATTCAGTGCATCCTATAAGTTGTCAATTTGAACATCTTATATATGAAGAAGTAGAGGAGGCAATTTGTACTTTATTGGGACATCCAAAATTTTGTCCGCACGGTCAGAAAATTCCAGAAGGAAATTGCTGTATTAAATCTAAAGAAATAGTTTCAAAAGTTATAAAACCACTTACAGAGTTAAATATAAAAGAAAAAGCAAAGATAGCATATCTACATACTCAAGATACAAAAAAGTTGCAAAAAATTATGGCTTTAGGGATTTTGCCGGGTATGAGTATAGTTTTATTACAGAAATTTCCTTCTTATGTTTTTGAGATAGGATATTCCCAATATGCCATAGATGAATCTTTGGCAAAATGCATATTTGTAAGGTCTGGTAGTTAAAAAATATTGAAAAAAGTAATATTTATAATAAACTTTTTATATGAAATACATTGTTATAGTTCCAGACGGAGCAAGTGATTATCCAATTGAAATTTTAGATTCAAAAACTCCACTTGAAGTAGCCAACAAACCATATATGAATGAATTAGCAAAGAACGGAATTTTAGGAAGAGTAAGCACTATTCCAAACGGTTTTACTCCTTCAAGCGATGTTGCTAATTTATCTTTATTTGGATATGAGCCTCAAAAATATTATTGCGGAAGAGGACCACTTGAGGCTGCTAACTTAGGAATAGATTTTAATGAGAATGATATTGTTTTTAGATGTAACCTTATAACAGAGAGAGATGGAATTTTAGCAGACTACAGCGCAGGACATATAACAGATAAAGAGGCTAAAGTTTTAATAGAAGACTTAAACAAAAATTTAGGAAAAGAAGATATAGTTTTTTATGCAGGTAAAAGCTACAGACACATATTGCTTTATAGAAATGGTAGTGTTTATGATTTTGATAAGTTAACCTACTTTCCGCCCCATGATATTATGGGCAAAAGAATGAATGAATATTTTCCAAAAGGGAAAAATAGTAAAATTTTAATAGATATGATGTTAGAATCAAAAAAAATTTTAGCAGATCATCCAATAAATAAGGTTAGAATAGACCTGAAAGAAAATCCAGCAAATATGATTTGGTTATGGGGTGTTGGAAGGAAAATGGCTATTCCAACTTTTAAAGAAAGATTCGGTCTGACAGGTGCTGTTATTTCTGCTGTAGATTTGATTAATGGTATAGGTAAACTTATTGGTTTTGAAGTTATAAGGGTAAAAGGTGCGACAGGTTATTACGATACAAATTATAAAGGTAAAGCAGAGGAAGCTTTAGAGGCTTTAAAAAGAGTTGATTTTGTTTTTATACATATAGAGGCAACAGATGAGGCAGGGCATAATCAAGATTTAAGAGCAAAGATAAATTGCATAGAGAAAATAGACGAATTAGTGGTTGGTACAATTATAAATGGGCTTAAAAACAAAAAATATAGGATTTTGATTTCGCCGGATCATCCAACTCCGATAGAACTTAGAACACATACAAATGATCCTGTGCCTTTTCTTATATCCGGTTATGGCATAGAGAAGGGTAATTTTTCAATATATAGCGAAAAAGAGGCATTAAATTCTAATCTTTATTTTAAAACAGGAAAAG
>Ga0078972_1013116_pt1 | contig 13876 bp, 15 predicted proteins | sample YelNatPaOPGAMG01_FD_67568 | JGI IMG/M metagenome (GOLD analysis project Ga0078972, IMG submission 67568) | Hot spring thermophilic microbial communities from Obsidian Pool, Yellowstone National Park, USA - OP-RAMG-01 (SPADES assembly) (version 2) | ecosystem: Environmental > Aquatic > Thermal...
ACCGCTTCAATTAACTCCCAAATTGAGAATTTTTCCTTAAGAATAAAATATAAGTCAACATAGTCCTTTGACTCCTCATTTAAATTTAAGATAAGAAGTTTATTGGCACAAATATCTTTTATGCTATCAATTTTTATTCCTTGGTAAATAATTCCTTTATCAATTTGAGGGTAAGGATATTCTAAAAAATCTATTTTTAGCGTTTCTTTTCCCTTTTGTAATTCAAACCAAAGCACCATTTCTTTTTTAGTGATTTTTACTGAAGTATTTAATTCTTTTGAAATTTTGTTAATAGATTTAATAATCTGATGTTGATCAAGTTTATTGAAAGAAAAAAAATCTAAATCAAAAGAATAACGATGATGAAGGTAAAAAGCGCTTAAAGCGGTACCACCACTTAAGTAAAAATTTTTTTGAAAATAATCTTCTTGAGCTATTTTTTCAAAAATAATTTTTTGAAAAGGATTAAAAATCACTTTTCCCATAAAATAAAATTAAGAAATTTTCTTCGGCTAGGATCGATTTTTAATTTTGACCAGTATTTTTTAATTAGTTTAACCGGGAGTTTTTTTTTATCAGAAGGATAAATGCCAAAATTAATCATCCGCTCAATAATTTTGATTTTTCCTTCCTTACTTTTTTCTAGTTTTTTTTGATCATAATCCCAAAGATGTGTCATAAAATTTATTTTATCACAATTTTATCTGATTTACTTCGTTTGCCGATTTGCCCGATGTTAGCTAACCCTCCAAATCTAGAACTGATTGCAACTGATTTTAACTATTTTTACACAACTTTTATACAATGTTTATACTATGTTTACACCTTATTTATTCGCATCATTCGTATCTTTATTATTAGATTTCAGAAGTTTTTTGTATAATATTTATAAATTTTGCTTTTTGATATTTAATATTTTTACCGGGCGAGTGGCGGAATTGGCAGACGCGTAGGTCTCAAAAACCTATGAGGGCAACCTCATGAGAGTTCGAATCTCTCCTCGCCCACTCTATTGTTTTACATAAAAATTCACGGTTGCCTCACCCCAACTTTGTTTGTAAATTAACGAATCAAAAAGATAAAAATTTTTGTTGGTTAGTTTCTTTGTTAAAGTCATAATCCTTACTCCTTTTTTTAAAGACAAAAAATAAGTTTCAAGCTTAGCAATTACTTGTTGAGAAAAACAAGTCGAGTTGGCAAAAACAACATCAGCATCAGAAAAATCGATTTTAAGAAAATCACCTAAAATAAACTCAATTTTTTGCTGATTCTTTTTTTCCAAAATTTTTGGTCTAACCTCTTTTTCATATTTCTCAAGAATGGTTTTAGAAGCTTGATAAAGTGTAGGTAAAATCTCAATCCCAACCGTCTTTGAAAAAGGAAAAAGAAGATGAGCGGCAAAAACGGCTTTTCCAGTACCTGATCCTAAATCATAAAAAACCTCCCCTTCCTTAGGTTGAGTTTTTTCAAGCATCTTATAAAATGTATCAAAAAAAATCTCTCCATAAGTCAATCCTTGATCATAAAACCCCAACTGATTGCGACTTTCAAAAGAAAGTTTATACCCGTTAACACCCTCAAACAACCAATTGAAAACTGTCTTGGCCTTTTGAAAATCCATTTTTTTATTTTATCAAAGATGATAGAATTTTAAAATGAATGTTTTTTTTATTTTTATTATTCTTTTTTCACTCTTAATTATTATTTTATTTTTCTCCTCCCCAAAACTTTCGCCCATCCCCTACTTTCCATCAAATAAAAAAGATCTTCCTCTTATTATCAAAGCTTTAAATTTAAAAAATAATCAGGTAGTTTTTGATCTAGGAGCTGGTGATGGAATTGTTGTTTTTGAAGCGGCAAAATTAGCTTTTGAAAAAAAATTAAACACCCAATTTTTTGCTATTGAAATCAACCCAATTTTAATTTTGATAATGTGGCTCCGCTGGCTTTTTCACCCCAATAAAAAAAATATAAAAATTGTTTGCGATGATATTTTCAAAATTGATTTTAAACGTTACAAGTTCCACCACGTCAGACGTGGTTATGAAGTTACAAGTTACACGTTTTATCTCTATATTTCCCCTTGGTATTTAGAAAAAGTCATTAAAAATTTAAAATCCCAAATTAAAAATTTCTCTCTCGTCTCCTATTTTTATTCAGTACCTAAAATACCAGCCAAAAAAATTTTTCAAGGAAAAAATAAAGTTTTTACTTACTAGAACCACCCTTTTTCGACCGCTTCGGTCGAGAGAAGGTTGGTAATAGGCTCCAAAATTACTCTAAAATTAATTTTTTTATTGATTTTAATTTTCTTTGATAATCGATATTATCTTCACAAAATTTTTTATAAGAATTAGCCTCCTTTATTGAAATTTCAGTTAAATAGTTTTTAAGAATATCATTGTTTAAATAATATTTATAGGAAGAAAAAATCCAATCTTCTGGTTTATCTACCAAATTAGCGGTTGTTGGATTAAGATGGATATATCGACTGACATGTAAAAGTTGCTCATTTGACTTTATTCGAACAAATTTAAAACTAGATTGCCATAAAGGTCCTTTTCTTTTGAATTTTAAATTAAAAAATCGAGAATAACTATTTTCAACATCATTAATATACTTAGATAAACAATTTTCTTTTAAAATTTTAATTAATATGTGATAATGATCTGGCATGATGCAATAAGCTAAAATTTTGACTAATCTATCACCACTGGTAGTTAACAACTCTGGTGAATAATTTTTATTTTTTCTTAAGAAATTTCCTAAATTAATTTGAACTAATGCTTTGTTATAATAATCCAATGCTTGAATAAATCTTTCTGAATTATTTAAATCTTTAAATATTGGATAATTAGCAATACTTTTATTAAATACATGATAAATTGTACCTACAAAAAATTTTTTCATTAGAATAAAAAAATATGTTAACTATAAAACTTTATAGAAGTTTTTTATTCGTTTGTCTATAGACTATAACCTACAAAAGAATAATTTTGGCTTATTTTAGAGCTATAAACCAACCCGAATTCGACCGCTTCGGTCGAGAGAAGGTTGGCATAACAAGCTAGACAATAATAATTTTGAGGATCTCAGAAGGTTTTTTGATGATAAGGTCGGCACCAGCTTTTTTTAAAGTTTCTGATTTTGCAAACCCCCACGAAACCCCAATCATTTTAATTTTTGCTTTCTGGCAAGCTAAAATATCCCTAATCTCATCGGCAATATAATAAACTTCATCAGTTTTTAATCCTTCTTTTTTTAAAATATTTAATAAATCCTTATCTTTCCCCAAAAGATTTCTACCCACATAAACATTTTCAAAATACTGATTAATTTTTTCTTTTTCTAAAAACCTAACAATATTTTTTTTTAAATTTGAAGAGTAAATATAAATTTTTATTCCTTTCTTTTTTAATTCTTTTAAAAGTTTTTTTATTCCTGGAAAAATCTTTATTTTATCCATTTTGTCATACAATTTTTTTTGGGCCTTTTTTACCTCCCAAATAACCAAAGGCATCTTTAACCAAGAAACAGACAACTGAGAAAAAAGTTCTTGAGGGCTTAAGGAACGAATCTTTTCAATAATTTCTTTTTCTTTAAAATCTTTAACTTTCAATGTTTTTGCCAATTCAATAATTTTGGAAAAAGTATAAGGCAAAGTATTAGCAATGGTGCCATCAAAATCAAAGATCAAAGCTTTTATTTTTTTGGTCATTTTTCTATTATAATATTTAAATGCTTAAGAAACTTATTTATTTTGACTTTTTTATCACTAATTTTCTAAAAAATCTTTTTCCTCACAATCGTTTTTTTGATCTATTTTTTTCCTTTTTTTCTTTGAAAGGCGATGCCATTTTTGTTTGGATATTGGTGATAATTATTGCTTTGTTTTTGGAAGAAAAAAAACATCCAGGAATAAGTAAAAATGATAAAAAATTTATCATTGCCTTTACTCTTTCTTTTTTGCTAACTGCTTTTCTTGTTGAATACCCATTGAAAAATTTCTTCAACCGCCAAAGACCAATTTCAATTAATCATTGTCCAACCGACTTCTCTTTTCCTTCCGGTCATGCGGCAACTGCTTTTTCGGCTGCAACCGTTTTGACATTTTTTGACAAAAAACGCCGCTTTTTTTACTCAACCATTGCCTTTCTTATTGCCTATTCTCGAATATACTTAGGCTGTCATTATTTTTTGGATGTTTTGGGAGGGGGAGTAATTGGAGTAATTATTGGTAAATTAATATTAAAACTGATTTAAAAAAAACTTTAATTTTTGATAATCTTATTTTTCAACACTATAAAATTTTACGCGGTCTCCTCTAAACATCAAATCAATCTCCCCAACCGGTCCATTTCGGTGTTTGGCAATAAAAAGTTTGACCAGTCTTTTATTTTGATCAAGTAAATCTTCCGCCTCCTCTTCTTGGTACAAAAACATCACCACATCAGAATCTTGCTCTATGCTATTATGGACAACAATATTATTGGCAACAAAGTTGTGAACGTCCAAAACTGTGGCATCATAAACATCAGCAATCCCCACTTTTTCTATCGAAACAATTTTATCCCAATACAAATCAGAGGAAGCTAAATCTTTTAAAATTTTACTTTTTAAAATTTCAGCAATCTTAGAAAGCCTGTTTCTTCCAACATTATTTTTAAAAATTGAACTACCGGCATAACTACCACCATACAAAGAGGCCAACTTTCGCCAGGAAATTCCTAATTTTTCTTTTTCTTTGGCTATCATCTGCCAAACCTCTTTAGAAATTACATCATTATTAGTATTGGATTTTATTTTTTCTAAAGCCCTAATCAAAGAAGGGATGATTTTTCCTTTTTTTCCAAAACAGCCAACCTCTTTTAAAAACTTTAGTTGATTTTCTTTTCCTTGGATATGAAGTTGAAACGTTGGTCGATAGCCTTTTTTTCTTGAAACTCTTATCGTTGACAAAATTCCCAAACGCGTTAGCAAATATTGAAGTTGAAAAATCAAAGTTTTGCTGGTTGAGGAGTAGTAAATTGAAGCCGAAGGCATTCTTCCTTTTATTTTTTTCCAAGAAATATTGCCATCAGTGGCCCATAAATGATAAAGAAAAAGCTTTGTTTTTTTCTCGGTTAAATTTAAAAAACCAACTGGTAAAACTTTCTCATAAGAATGAGCCAAATCTAAACCTTCCTTTTTAAGCCAAGAAACAAAAGGATGATGTTTCTCGTGGGTTAATTTGTTGGGAGAAGGAAGATAAAGATGATACCAATTTTTTTGTTTTACCAATCTTCCTTTTATAGAAAAAGCTTTTTCCGCAGCAATTTCTACGGCTTTAATATTTTTTAAATCAGAACTGGTATAGTGAATCGGCTGATTTTTAACATAACAGCCATCACCTAACATATGAGCAAAAAAGATAATTTCATCGGAAGAATAATTATTTTCTCCTTTGGTTAAAATCACTCTTGGCACGGCAATCATATCGCCTTTTTTCAACTGATCCAATCTTTTCCATCCAGAAAGAAGATAAAATTGATGATTAGCGGTGGCTTTAATTTCTCTTCCTGAGGCGGTTTTTAAAAGAAAAACTTCTTTTTTTCCAGTTTTAAAAGCTTTGATTAAAACCGCTGGTTTTATTTTGTAATCATTACTCATTGCCAAAATTTTTATTGGTTTTAAATTTTTATTTTCAGCTAAAGATTTAATCGTTAATATTTTTCCTGTTTCGGCCTCAATCAGTTGAGTCTCACCAGTCAAACAACCACTTTCTCGCAAATCCGAAAGCTGGGGTTTTTTTGATCCTCGCTGCTCAACCGCCCGCGACAATTGAGAAATGGCTAAAACTGGGATCTTAAGTTCTCTTGCTAAATTTTTAAGGCCTTGAGAGACAAAAGATACTTCTTGAACTCTTGACTCAAAAAATCTCCCTCCACTGGCCAACTGTAAATAATCAACAATCAAAAACCGCAAACCTTTTTCGATTTTTAACTTTCTTGCTTTGGTGCGCATCTCAATGATTGAGGCTCCTGGTGTGTCATCAATAAAAATTGGCGCCTCAGAAAGCTCACCCATCGCCTCAGTTAATCTTCGAAAATCATCATCCGAAAGCCTACCAGTCTTAAGCCTCCAAGCATCAATGTCAGCTTGGGCAACCAAAAGCCTGTCAACCAACTCTTCCTTACTCATCTCCAACGAAAAAAACCCAACCGGCAGTTTTTCCTTTAAAGCAACATTTAAAGCGATATTTAAAGCAAAAGTCGTTTTACCAATTCCCGGACGAGCCGCCAAAATCAAAAGATTGGCGTCTTGCATTCCAGCCAGTTTATTGTCTAAATCGCTAAATCCGGTAGGAATCCCTCGATACTTGGCTCCCCGCTTCATAAACTCCTCCAACCGCTCAAAACTTTGCGCCAAAACATCTTTTAAAGAAATAAAATCTTGGCGAAGATGTTCATAGGAAAGATTAAAGATTTTGCCCTCCGCCTCCTCCAAAAGTTTTTCGGCGTCAGTTTCTTCCAAAAAAGCTTTCTCAACCATCCGTGATGAAAGTTCAATTATCTTTCTTTTGACATAATGGTTTTTGACTATTTGGGCATAATGTTCAACATAAGCCGAGCTTGGCACCGTATCAATCAACTCAGAAAGATAAGAAGCCCCACCTATCTTTTTCAAATTGCCTTCTTTTTTTAGTTGATCTTGTAAAGTAACAATATCAATCGGTTGCTGTTTTTCAAATAAAGTCAACATTGAGGCAAAAATTATCTGATGTTCAGGCAGATAAAAATGATTGGGTTTTAAAAACTCTGCCACTAAATTAATGGCTGAGGAATCAATCAATATTGCTCCCAATACCGATTTCTCAGCAACCAAATCATGAGGAGGGACTTTAACTTTCTCCAAAGAAGCCATAAAAAATTACCTAATTACTAATTGACAAAAAAAACTTGCAACTAATTTCAACCAATCTCCAAAACCACCACCCTCATCTCTCCCTCTTCCTCTTCTTTTTTATAAACCAGTTTTGGTAGAATTTCTGGTTTTTCAATCCCAAATTTTTTCGTAAACTCCTCAACTGGGGTAAGATTGCCAAAAACCTTTTGATTTAATTTTGGATGATTGTAATGCATCGGTATAATGATTCTTGGTTCAATTTTTTTTACTAATTCATAAGCTTCAGAAGCATCAATTGTATAAAATCCACCAACTGGTACTAAAAAAATATCAACCTCACCCAGTTTTTCTAAAAAATCATCATCGGGAACCAAACCTAAATCACCACAATGAACAACACTTATTCCTTCAGCTTCAATTTTAAAGATAATATTTTCTCCTCTTTTTGCTCCTTTTTCTTTATCATGATAAGTTTTAAAACCAAAAATTCGAACCCCCATTTTCTCAAACTCCCCCGGCCAGTCAAAAACCGTTGGATTGCCACCGACTAAATCAACTCGATTATGATCTTGATGCCCGTGAGAAACCGTAACAATCTCTGCCTCAACTTTTGGAAATTTTAAACCAACCATTTGGGAATCATAAGGATCAGTCACTATTTTTGCCGTTTTAGTTTTTATTAAAAAAGAGGCATGACCCAAATATTTTATCTCCATAGTGATTAAAGAATAGCAAATTAACTTTTAATTTTCAATAAAAATATTTTAATCTCCCAATCTCTATTCATCTTTATTTCACATTCGCATAATTCGCGTCATTCGCATATTCATTCGCATCATTCGTATTATTTATCTACATATCTCCTCTTTTATCCTTTCCCTTTGTTCCCTTGGCAACTTTTCAATCTGTCGCAAAAGATTGCCCACTGTTGAATCAAAAACAAAGTCAGAAACCGTTTTAGCTGATTGAGTAGCAATTTGGGTTGCTTTTTCCTCCATCACCGACAAAACCTGGCCGCCAAACTCTTGACCTTTTTGCTTTAAATCCTCAATTGTTTTTTTTCCTTGATTTAAGACCTCATCGATTGAAAAATGATTTTCTTCATTTTTTTTATTTTCTTTTGCTTCTGAAAAAATTTTTGAGCTTTGTTTAATTTTATTGGAAAAATAATAGTTTCCGTATAAAGAAGCGCCGATTAAAAAAAGAAGAGAAAAAATTTTTAAATAAAAAAAATTATTGATTTTGTTTTTCCCAAAAAGCCCAAGCATAAAACACCAAACACCTAACTTCTAACATCTAACACCAAACACTAAACATACTAAAATTTAAAGAAAGCAATTTTAATTTTAACATTTTTTTAGTTTTATGATATAATTACTTCTCAATTCTATAAAAAAAGCGCGCGGAGCCTTTGACCTTCCGTCGCCGACCCCGCCGCGCTTGGGAAAAATTAAAAGCTTTTTTGTTCTTTAACCAGCCCACATCCCTTTGGGTAATTCTTCTTCTATCTTAAGCAATCTTTTTTTCATATTTTTTTCAGTTTTTAACTTTTAATCTGGCCATTAATTTCACGATAACATATCTTATAATATTTGTCAAGAGGTATTTTTATTTTACTTCTCTTATATTTTTAGCGCTTAATAATAACCCAATTTTATAAGCAAGAAAAAATTATCTTTTTTTTATTATTTCTTGTATAAAAAATTATTGTAATGTTTAAAAGATTTAAACAATTTAAAACTTAAATCAATTTCCCCATACCTGTAATCTCCTTTCAATTAATTCTTTACCTTTTTTGTAAAAATCACTTTGATATCTAAATGCGGTATAAAGTTTTATCGTCAATGCCGCCACCATTGGCTCAGTCATCCCACCAACCAAAGCCACGGCTGTTGGATTATGAAACTTATCCAACAACCCCAAAATTGCAACACTTGCTAACAAACTAGCTGCCGCTCCACTATTCATCCCCAAAACTGCTGGATTTTCGTGAAATAAATCCCCTATACCTTTATAATCTCCTTCCGATTTTCTTTCTTTTATTAAATTAACAGTTGTTAACAAAGATCCGACTAATGCTTCTAATCCAAACACAAACGCTCCTCCTATCCGATCTAATTGACCAATTACCTCACTTAATGGATCAAGAATAAAACCCCCTCCAATTCCTACTATTGCTTCTTTCATATGGGGTAGTTTTTTAAAAAAATCTCCTATTTCTTCCAGAAACTTCTCTCCTTCAAGATGGGCTTTATATTGAAGATAAACATTAACTAAATTGCTTATAAAGTGAGTTAATACCTTAATTGTTGTTTGAGCCAAAAAATTACCATCAAGAAAGTTATTAATAACATAAAAAAAAGGCGAAGCACATGTCAAAGCCGCAAGAGTCCAAATCACTTCTTTCATTTCTTCTTCAGCCAAAAACTTAGATAAAACCATTCTCGCATATTTTTCTTCTAATTCATCAATTCTTGGATTCATCACTTTTCTTAAATGAGCAGAATTTTCCACTTTTTCTGGTTGCGGTTTTTCTTCTTTTGAAGGAATAAAATCTTTTGAAGGAATAAAATTAATTGTTATAAACTGATGAGAAGCAGTTTTTAATTCTTTATCACCATCCGGTATCCGTAAAGCTAAATCAACCTTTTCTGCTAAAGAAACATTTGGCGCTCTTTCATTTAAAACTTCTACATAGGCAGGCGCTGGTTTTTTAAAAACGAATAGAGTGACTACTCCACCATTATTTAAGAAATCTCTGATTTGAGAAAAAATCCTTCTTCCTGCCCTACTTAAAGAATATTGAACAATAAAAGGAAGTTTAAGAAAACTTTCTTTGTTTTGAAGATCTTGTTCAGTAATCACATATAATTCTCCAAATCTAGAAATTTTTTCTAGAACTTCTCTTGCTTCAGATTCTCTAAAATAATCAATCAATCCTGGTAAAATATTATGACCAAAAGCAGATACTTTAGGTATAAAGGAATCATCACCACTAAAACACTTTTTAAAAACATCTTGTTCTTGAGAATTTAGTAAATTACCCAAAGCACCGAATTTTTCACCATTTGCTCCATAAAAAGTAAGGATTTCTCTTAATTGAAATGGTGTTAAGGTTATTTTTCTTTCTAAATGGCCACGAATTTCTTGCAAAATTTCTCTTTTCATTAAAATATTATAGCAAACTATAGGATTAAATTAAAGTAGAGACACACAGCTGTGCGTCTCTAAAAAATCTAAAAAAATTTAAAAAAGAAAATTTAACAAAAAAATAAAATTGGTGGGGGGATAAAATATGAGATGATCGCACCACTTTTTATCCCAATGATTGTTTTTTTATATTGTTTTGATAATCTAAATTTAATTGAATTTTTAAGGATTATTATTCGCATTATTCGCATCATTCGCATATTCATTCGCATCATTTGTATCTTTAATATTTGTATCTTTAATAGTTGTTAGAAGTTTGTCGTTTATTGTATAATATTTTTCTAGCCTGGATAGTTTAGTGGTAAAACAAACCCTTGGTAAGGGTTAGAGTGCGGGTTCGATTCCCGCTCCAGGCTCAAGATTGAAAAAGCTTACTGATAACATAATAAGAGACAATTGAAGCTGCCACAATCACATTTAGTGATTTATTAATACCATACATTGGGATCTCCACAATCTGATCAACTAATTTCAACGTCTCCTCTTTTATCCCAAAGCTTTCATTACCAAAAATCAAAGCTAAAGGAAATTGATAATTGGCTTTATTATAAGGAATAGAATTTTTATGTTGCTCCACAGCAACAATATTAACTAAGTTTTTAGTTTTGAGTTGGATTTTTGAGATTTGACTTTTGAGTTTTGAGATAGCTTCTTTTGTATCTTTACAATATTCCCAAGGAACAACTTTATAAGTCCCAATCGATGCTTTTTTTATCCTTGAGTTTGGCGGCGTCTCAGTCTCACCCACCAGATACATCTTCTCAACTGCCAAAGCATCAGCCAAGCGAAAAAGCCCACCGATGTTGTAGGTATCGTAAATATCCTCTAAAATAAAATAAATTGGATTGCGCTTTACTTCCCTCATCACCCCCCTCGCTCGCTCCTCTTCAAGTTGACGAAGTTGAAAAGCGTTTAATTTCATAAAAGAATTATAATACGAATAATACGAATTTTTATGCAAATGACGCAAATAATGCGAATATTAAATTTCTCCCTCGGGATTAATTACTCTTTTTACGCGAAGATATCGATTGCGAAAATTAACCAATAAGCCTAATTTTTTATTTAATATTTTTAAATAGCGCATTATTTGATAATAATCAGACTTTTCAATAATTGTTTTTGCCTTAATTTCCAAAACTATTTTTTCTTCAATTAAAAAATCAATTTTATTTCTCCCTTCTTTTTCTCCTTCAAACATTTTTGGCAAAATTTTTTCTCTTTCAAACTTTATTCCCTCTTTTTTTAAAAGTTCTTCAATCATATCACCATATTGTTTTTCATTACAGTATCTTCCTAAACGATTATGAACTTTATATAAAATTCCATTAATCTTATAAGAAAGATCAGGATAAAAAATCTTATCTTTCATTATAAAAAATAATACCAAAAATCACCCATATAATTCGCATAATTCGCATCATTCGCATATTTATTCGCATCATTCGTATCTTTATATCCCATAGTTGACTTTTAAAAAATCTTATAGTATAATATGCAACATATGAAAAAATTAATTTATGTTTTTTTGTTATTGGTTGCTAGTTATTGGTTAATCAATCCGGTTTCTGCTCAATATGGCCAATACGGAGGCGAAACTCCTTCCTACTCTATCTTAGTTGATAAAATGGTTGGTAAACCCAGTCAAGAAAAAGGTGGCAGCCAAACCGTAACTTATGTCGATAATCTCTCACCCTCCGATCCTCGTTTTTCTCCCAATCAAGAAGTTTGGTTTAAAATTAAAGTCAAAAACACCTCAAGCCAAAATCTAACCGCCGTCCAAGTAACTGATTATGTACCTTCTTATTTAATGCCGATTGAAGGACCAGGAAAATGGAACCCTGATAATCGCACCATTTCTTGGAATGCCGGTGATTTTGGCGTTGATGAAGAAAAAGTTTATTACATAAAAATGCAGGTTTTTGATCAAAGTTTGCTACCTTCTGATAAAGGTTTGTTTTGTGTTGTCAATAAAGTTGAGGCAAAAAAAGACAATGTCGCCTACGATGATGATACTGCCCAACTTTGTATTGAAAAACAAGTTTCCGGAGTAAAAACTGTCCCAAAAGCCGGGCCGGAGATGGGTTTGGTGATTTTGGGATTGAATGTTTTGACTACTGCTTTAGGTTTATCTATTAAAAAACTAGCTGAGAAAAATTAATCTTATAAAAATTCGGATAAATCAGATAAATCAGCTTAATCGGCTCCCATCAGAAATCAGATACATCGGAAAAATTCGGATAAATCGGCTATAACATCAGAAAAACTTACTTTTTGTTTATTATTTTTGTATAATCAATCCAGTTTTTAATCAAAGAATTTAACTGCTTGGAAATAATTTTATATTCTTTAAAAGCACGTTTAACTGTATTTAAATCAATCTTTTCATATTTTTTGCCAATAACCAAATTTCTCTAAGATGAGTAATTGTTTCATCAGAAGAACCCATTGCCATACGTAAAAAATGCTTAAATTCTTTAGTAGAAAATTTTTTTTAGCAAATCCTTCAGCAATTAAAGGAGGAATTGATTGAGCTGAAGAAATAATTTGTTGTTTTAAGCTAAAACACTCTTTTGGCAATTGTTCAACTAATTGATAAATTAATTTCAAAGCCATCAAAGCACGTTTATAAACCTCCAAATCTAAAACATCATAAATCGCCATAAATTAATTTTAATAAATATTTTTTAAATTTTATTCCAATTTTCCGAATTCTTCCGATTAAGCCGATATTAACCGATGTAAGCTGAATTTTTCTAATTTATCCGATGTTAGCTGATGTAAGCCGATTTATCTGAATTCTTCTGATCTTCCGATATTAGCCGATGTAAGCGAATCCTCCGAATCGGAGGGTGAATTTTTCTGATTTATCTGATATTAATTTTAAAACGGTCATTGTTTACTCTTTGTGGATAAAAATTGATAGGTTTTTTTGATGATGACTATAATTGATTTTTTGCTTTTTATATGGTATACTATAGGGTATATTAATGGTACTTTGCCATTAAAAAGGTTCCCAAGGCTTTTCCCGGGAAAAAGCTTCCCGGGCAAAAAGCCGGGAAGCACTTTAACAAAGAGATTAAAGTATCAAAGACTGCCCAATCCAAAATGCTTGGATTGATTTTTTTTAGTCTTTGAGAAATAATCTCAAGGGGGTTATTAAAAGGGCAAAAAGTAACCGGGCTTATGGCGAAAAAAAGGCGCGCGGGATGAAGAAGTGTTTAAAACCTCCTTCACCTCCTTTTGGCTGAAAGACATTTTTTTGCAATCCTTTTTATTTGTCATCCTGTCCTCCGAATCGGAGGATCAGGATATCAAAAGGATCAAGCAAAAAATTGTCAACTAAGCCAGATAGGACTCGTCCACTTTGGGAAGAAATAAAATCAGATAGATCAGATAAATCAGCTTAATCAGCTTTCATCAGAAACTAGATAGATCAGATAAATCGGATAAAATCTGATAGAATAGTTTTATGGCGATCTACGATGTTACGGATCTAAAAGTTTATAATCGAGCGTTGTTAAACTTGAAATTAGTTTATAAATTAACCCATCAAATTCCAGAAAATCATTATAAACTGCGAAGTCAAATCGTTTCCTCAGCCGAATCAATCCCACCATTAATTGCTGAAGGTTTTGCTAAACGTTCATCAGCTAATGAATTTAAAAGATTTTTAAAAATGGCAATGGGGTCATCCGATGAAACCATTACTCATGCACGCGAACTCTATCTTTTATCCGAAAACATAAAAAAAATCGATAAAAATCTTTGTAATAAAATA
>Ga0078972_1013117_pt1 | contig 13876 bp, 15 predicted proteins | sample YelNatPaOPGAMG01_FD_67568 | JGI IMG/M metagenome (GOLD analysis project Ga0078972, IMG submission 67568) | Hot spring thermophilic microbial communities from Obsidian Pool, Yellowstone National Park, USA - OP-RAMG-01 (SPADES assembly) (version 2) | ecosystem: Environmental > Aquatic > Thermal...
TCTGATAGCAACGAGATTATGGGGAACGAAATATACAACAACTCTCAAAAGGGCCTTTATCTAGACTCCAGCGCTGACAACATTGTGCAAAGCAATCTCATTTACGATAATGGAGAATCAGGTATATCGCTTTCAACGACTACAGGAGGCACAATACTGAATAATACAGTGCACGATAACGCCGCTGGCATTTCGCTATACGAATTGACAACTCTTCCAGGCACTCTTGCTAACAACACTGCTTACAATAACACAAGAGGCCTTTCAATAACGCGAACAAATGACATATCATTCTTTTCCAACCCAGCATACGGAGGAAACGAGATCTATGAAAACAATGTTGGTTTGTACATACAGGATTCTAATAATACAATAGTTACAAGAGAGCTCAACCTGCACGACAATTCCCAGTTTGAAATATACGGAAGCGGAACCATAAATACGCTTAGGATCGAAAAGACGAACACGCCTGAGGAAGAATACGTTGCATTTGCAGATGGAACAAATGTAACTAACCTATATCTATTATACAATGTAAGCGACCTAAACGGACGGGTTAATTTCCCATCAGTCAACATAACTACTGCATCTGCAGACATCCCGCTTGACAATTCTAACTTCCTACTCGCAGCGGATTTCATTTCATTAGACGATTCGGCACAGCCTGACTTCAACGTCACTGCAAACGTAACGCTCTACACCCCGCTATGCACGAACCTCAAGGTCTACAAGGATCTCGGTTTCCCACAGAGTAGGGCAGAGATACTTACAGACGGTTCAGAATACACCCCGCTTTACTCAACGTGTGCTGGAAATAGAGCAGACTTTGGAGTAAGCAGCTTCTCAGGATATGCGCTTAACGGAAGTGCCGCTCCATCGCCTGTAACAGGAGGAGGAGAGGAAAGGAGATGCACAAAGGTCAGTATTAGTAGAATCGGAATAGAATGTCCGGAAAACGCAGTCACTTTCATAGTTAAGGAAGACGGCACGCCAGTAAGCGGTGCAAGAGTGGTAATAGAAGGTCCGTGGCCGTGGTCTGATGTAAAGACGACGAATGGTAACGGAGAAGTAGTATTCACCCTACCGAAAGGCGGTCATTACGTTCTTCGAGTGAGCGGAGGAATAGAGGACTATTGCTCAATATCAGATTACGAATTTGACTACACGATGTGCGGCTGCTTCAACGATGACGATTGCAAGGATACGGAATACTGCTATGGCGCAGGAGGGGTTACGCATCTAGAAATGGGCACATGCAAGCCAGTTGAATGCGAATGCGGCTATGTAAAAGACCACACATGCTATCCATACGATTGCTGCAAGGATGAAGACTGCGCCGAGGGATATAGATGCGAGAATCACGTATGTGTCAAAGAAAAGCCAGAATGCGAATCAGATGCTGACTGCGCAGATAACGAGAGATGCAGCAACGGTAAATGCGAGTTGATAACAGGGGAGTGCGGATATGCAGCAAACCACACATGGTATAAGTACGAATGCTGTGAGGATGCAGACTGTCCACAAGGAGAGTTCTGCTTCCAGCATGCATGCATGCTTTTCAAGATAGAGACGAATGACACTGGCTATGTCGGAGAACAGCACGATGTTCACGTCTATCCAGAAGGACAGTATACACTTGTATTAACAGATCCAGACGGCAGAACACTTACCTTATCTACAGATGAAAATGGCTATGCAAGATTCCTTCTAGAAACTGAGGGAAGATACAGCGTCGCTCTCGCGAAGGAAGGCGTACCACCGCTATCAGTAGAGGTTCAATCACTAAAGAGACTGCCTACTCCGCCAGAGGAAAAACCAGTAACCTTACTAGACCAGGTAGCAAGATACTTCTGGTGGCTATTGATACTGCTGCTTCTTATTATCGGTTACATATTATTCAGAAGAAGAAAGACAAAGAAATACAAAGTGGGAGAATAATAATTTTTTTCTTTTTTTCTATGCTGTTTCAGGCCCAACCTTAGGCTTTCCTATTCCGTAATCAGCAGCTTCCGTCTTCCACCAATTTCCATATTTATCCCTAAGCTGATCTTCTATTGGTTTTGCACTCCGAATCGCTTTAAGGACATGCTTTCTTTCTATTAATTCGCTTTTCTCCATCTTTGCTACATCCCCTGACATCTTTATAAGACCGCTTAGGTTTCTGAGTCTTAACGTATACCCAGAAACACCATCTACACTATTCGCTATCCTTTTTGATTCCTTTAAGAACTCTTCTATAGCGCCTTTATCTGCATGCGGTATCCTACCATCTTTTTCTATCTCTTGCGCTATAAATTGCAACATTTTATTAGTATTTTCCTGGTTTTCTGGCATGTATACATTTATCAGTATCTCATAACCGTCCCCTCTTATTCTAGAGCGAAGGGGCGGGATTACATATTTCAAATCATTTATATTCGTAGCACCAACAAATATAAAATCACACGGCACATTATCTACACGAACAACCGCTCCGCTGCTCATTGGATTATGGCCTACGATAGGAAAGGTTTTCTCCTGCATTGCAGTTAGTAAGAAGCGTTGAGTCTCTTTAAGGGTGGATAGTTCGTCTATAAAAAGAACGCCCTCGTGCGCTTCGTGGACTGCTCCTGGAACAACTCTCATGTATGTCGGAGTGCCGAGAGAAGGGTGCCCGCCATACGGGTCATGCCTTATGTCGCCTAAGAGTTCGGTTTCAGTATTTCCACTTGCCTGTACGAATGTCGATCTGTCCAGCGGGACTATTACATTTCTCTTTTTCTGTGTTTCCATTTCCTTTAGTTCATTGGCAGTAAGGCGGGTTACTACACCGTCATTCGTTCTTTCGTATATCAAAAGTTCTTCCTTGCCATCTATCATTCTTTTCGTGGTTGCAATGCGCATCTTTCCGTTTTCATTTATCTGCGGGAATTGGTTGTATCTCTCGAATACATTCCCGCTTCGAACCTTCTCTGCACCGCAATGAGGACAAATGAACTCTGTATGACTAGAGAAGCCGCCGCACCTTCTACATTTAAATCCGAATCTTTCTGCTACAAACGATGGAATTTCGTACGGAGTTACTATCTTTCCAAAAGACTTCTTTTTGTTTGCTTCGCTCTTTATCTGATTTTCATCTCTTATCTCAATTATAGGTCTTTCGCTATTTTGCGGATTATCTATCACAGATATTTCATATCTTGGCCGCGGCAAGACGCTTGCTATCGCTTGCGCAATCATGCTCTTTCCAGTTCCAGGCGGTCCTACAAGAAGAAGATGCCTCCTCTGAAAAGGAATCATCTTCGCGATTTCCACTGCTTCATCTTGGCCTATTATTCTTTCAAACAAATCTTTCGGGATTGGGATCTCTCTGGTGCTTTCGCAATTAATTTTCATAACTTAATTAAGAAAGAAGGTAGAATATAAATGTTTTGGAATTATTGAGTTACCTTACCTTTCAGCTTTTCGAGCATATCCGCTGTCATCTTTGCCAGATCGTACTCGTGCTTCCAGCCCCAATCCTTCCTCGCCTGGGAATCGTCTATGCTCATTGGCCAGGAATCTGCGATTGCCTGTCTGAAATCTGGCTTGTAGGTGCAGGTAAACTCAGGAATGTGCTTCTTTATCTCATTAACAATTTCTTTGGGAGAGAAGCTTATCCCTGCGAGATTGTAGCTCGTCCTTACGGTTATCTTCGATGAATCCGCTTCCATCAACCAGATGGTTCCGCGAATGGCATCTGGCATGTACATCATCGGCAGAACTGTATCCTCTCTTAGATAGCATTCATATCTCTTATTCTTCAGCGCGCCGTGGAATATTGCAACTGCATAATCTGTCGTCCCGCCTCCCGGTGGTGCCTTGTAGCTTATCAACCCAGGATACCTTACGCTCCTTACATCTACGTTCCATTTCTTGAAATAATAATTGCACAACAGCTCACCGGTAACCTTTGTGACGCCATACATTGTTCCCGGTTCGAGGATTGTTCTCTGCGGCGTTCTGTCCCTCGGGGTAGTCGGCCCAAATGCCGCTATTGAACTCGGCCAGAAGACCCTCTCCAATTTAAGGTCGCGCGCGACATCGAGAACGTTCTTCAGCGTTCCAATATTAACATGCCACGCAAGCTCTGGATTCTGCTCCCCCTTTGCAGAGAGGATGGAAGCGAGATGGTAAATTGTATCTATATCGTATTTCTTCACTATTTTCAGGAGTGCCTCCTTGTCGTTCGCATCCGCAAACTCAACAGGCCCTGTGCTCAACTCCTCCCTTGGCTGGCTCTTGTGTGCCATTGCGACGACGTTGCTGTTTCCGTATCTCTTCCGTAGCTCTGGAACAAGGTCAGAGCCGATCTGTCCTGTTGCTCCGATAACAAGAATGTTTTTCATTGGTTCACCTTATTATTTCGTGTTTCTACCTCAATTCTGTTTTTACATTTATATACCTTGCTCAAGGAATTGACTTTACGATTCTTAACGAAAAACTTAACGATTAATTGCTTTTTTCGTAAAGTTTTTTGTAAGCTTTCATAATGTAATAGTGTACACTGTGCTGCGGCCTTTTCCCTTTTTAGTTATGAGTTTTTTGAGAACGAGCCTGTTCAAGCGAGCTACGAGGCTTGGCTTACTAAGTGGAATTGTAGCAAGAAGCTCTCCGCTCCGTACACTCTTACGCTCATAAATCTTGCTGAGTATCTGTTTATCTATCTCATCAGCCTCCTTCATCACCTCTCTTATCCTAATAGGAAGAAAATAAAAGATGACCTTTGTCTGTCCACCAGTAAGTACGAATTCTGGTTCCGGATAACCGCCTTCCTTGCACAGCTGGTACATCCTTATGAGTCCAGAGCCGTATTTTTCAATCTTTCCAATATCATAAAAGTACTGAGAGAGTAGCGGATTTCTAGGACGATGAACCGGCATTTGCGGCGTTACACCGGGTGGAAAGGATCCAGGATTCACGATTTCTATCCTATCTGGAAAAAGAAAAATACGAATGTCCCCACGATCAAAATAGTTTCTGTGAATGAGAGCATTGTTCACCGCCTCGCGGAGCGCCTCCAACGGAAAATGAGGAGCGACAATCTTTTCAAATCCTCTGATAGTGCTCTCTCGTGCTATCCTTTTCTCAAGGAAACTGCTTACATCATCACTTATTTTCCAGATATTCCCAGAGAATACCCTTTCCTCCACTATCTCCTTCATGTCTTCGCTAGCGAATTCTATGTAGCGAAGTTCTGCATTCGGATGGAACTGCTGCGGATGGTCAGAAAAGAAAAGAATGCCCGCGTTTGTTACTCTACCGTTTACTACTGCTTTCACAAGTTCCCAGATTTTTTTGATCCCGACCTTTGGCGGTGATACATTTCTCATCTTTTTTCTTTTTTCCAGATATGACTGTAGGATTTTAGAAGAAAGGTCCGTTTCTTTTGCATCTATACAAAAAGCCTCATCAAAACTGAGAAGCATAGACTCTGCTGCCTTTTCGATGATTTCATCAAGCTGAAGCTCTCTTGTAGTGCTTCCTATCCTTACGTATCCGATATTTCCAAATGTGTGCAGTTTATCACTTTTTTGAACAGTTATCACTATAATCTTACGACCCTCTATATCAAACTGTTCTGTTTCAACCTTTGCCCGAGGTGTTATTGCAGAAAGAAGATTGGAAAGCCTATCGATCGCATCCTTTTCGCAACCAACGATCTGACCCTCAGCATCAATCCCAACGACTACCTGCCCGCCATCCGTGTTCAAGAATGCACATATAGTCTTTCCTACCGCACTGTCCATGTTTCTCTTGAATTCTAACTTCTCCCCCTCACGTTGTCTTATAATCTTAGTAAGTTCTATGAGATCCATAATAGATATGCTCATGGAACGTTTTTTAAACTTTACGATTCTTAACGAAAAACTTAACGATTAATTGCTTTTTTCGTAAAGTTTTTTGTAAGCTTTCGTTAATTTAAAATTGTCCTTGAGGTTATGTAACTATTCCCAATTCCTTCCCAACCTTCTCTATCTTCTCGATTGCGAAATCCAAATCTTCCTTGCTCAAATCCGCCCTTATCATCGTCCTTATCCTGGCCTTTCCCTTTGCGACCATAGGATAGACAATCGGCAGGGCATAAACGCCTTCCTCCATCTGTTATTATGAATATCCGCTTCGGATTTTTCGCCCGTGCTTCTTTGAGTTTTGTTTCGAGGTCGCTAACATCCCTGTGCTTGTATATCATTCTCTCAGCCTTTGTAAGCCGAATACCGTCTATTATAGAGCCATGATTTAGCTCGTCTGAAATGACGATATCCCCTTCGCGGAGGAGGGCAGGAATAGCGCCACTATTTGCAGTAAATCCTGTATTATAATAGAGCGCATCCTCTGTACGCTTAAACCTGGCAATCGTTTCCTCGAGTTTTAGATGAAGGTCCATCGTTCCTGCAATCGGTCGTACGCTTCCAGAGCCAGCCCCATACTTTCGCACCGCCTCGATTGCAGCCCTCTTAAGCAGCCGGTGGTTCGAAAGTCCAAGATAGTTGTTAGAGCAGAGCATTAGCACCTCCTTTCCAGCAACCATAGAACGCGGTGCTGATGGCCCTTCAAGCGTTTTTGGGTTCCACAAGAGATTCTGCGCTTCAAGCGCCTCCAACTCTGCCTTTAACTCATTCTGAAGTTGTTCATTCATAAAAACCCTCCTAACAGCTTTTATTTTTGTATCGGAAATTTGATAATTTCCGAACAGGCCAAAATCTTGCGATTTTGTCCTTGCTTATGATAGAAAATCAGCATTTTAAACATTCCCATTTCAAGTTCGCTTGGAGACGAAATGCTATGTAGAACTATAAATTTGGAGTTTAGAGAATTAGACCGCTGCTATCCTCTACTATAAGGCCACTGTTTTTCCATTTTTTAATGAGTTCAGCGTACTTTTCCTTCTTATCTTCTGGTACCTCGTAAACAGTAAACCTACTGTCCCTTCCTTCGACCGCTGCCTTAAGCGCTTCGAAGGATTTTTTTGGGTTTTCCGGTTTTTGGCTATCACCCATCTCTTTTTTACCTTCATTTTTCATCTTTTGACACATGTATATATTGCTGCAGAGGTTATATTTAAACCTTTCTATTCCACTTTTAAAAACAGAATAGTTACAATTTTTTAGGGACTACTTCCGTAAGCTCCTTCCCCCTTCCTTCTATCCACGGTGGCCAGAAAAGACTTACTCTATTTCCATCGTTGGTTATGTAAAGCGGGAGCTTATCTTTCGGAACAGTTGCATTCTCAAACTCTATCCTTTTGCTTTCCGTGATATTCTTTATATTGATGCCTTTTGGAGGGGAGATACCCATGATATTATTAAGCTCTTCTCCAAACATCTTTGCAAGGGAGGTTGTCAGATCTGTTGGGCTCTCTCCTATTTCAAAATACCAACTTTTATATGATTTTACAAGTTCGCTTGAAAGATTGCCTTCTAGTATTTTGCTTACATTTTCAACAAAACTCTTTTTTCCATTAGAGAATATCTTCTTGATACCTGTATAATCAGATATCGATACCACGGCTTTCGTGCCATCTGGATTTACAGATACAGCTAAATAAGGAGGAGCGGTGTCTATAAGCTTCTGAGCTTGTTTCCAATTTCCCAGTTTTATTGCATCGTTAATCTTACTCTGAAGGGAATCCTTTTCTTTTTCGAGTCTGCTCATAAGATTTTCAACGGCCTTGTCATATTTCGATTCTATTGTTTCAATTACGGTTTCTGGTTTTATTGTTTTTATCGGAACTTCCTCCTCTTTTGTTTTTTTAGCCATTGTCATGGTGCTCACGCTCCTTTATCTTCTTTTTTTCTTTATAAACTTTCTCATTTATAGTAGCGCTTTCAGCCTTTCCTTCTTCAGCGACCTTTATTATGTATTCTTTCCATCCTATTCTGATTCTTATACTATCATCTATTTCTTTTATGAATATTTTTCCTTTTACCCATTCCTTCGATTCCACCTTATTTATTCTAAATTCGTTTTCATCCTTTGCATCTTCTATTAGAATTATATTTTCATTGCCTTCCTTTGCCAAAATGACAAGACCCTTATAGGCAATAAGCGCAGCATTGCCGGTCGGCGGATATTTTGCCGTAAACGCACAACTTGCTTTAGAAGATGTTGTAAGTGGAATAACCCATAGCTTACCGGTACGAGTAAAAAGATAAAGGTCGTCGCGCGTTACTATCTTAGTCCCCGACTCGTCATTTATAACCTTGTTATCGAAGACAACTAAGCTAAGAAGAATCTGTTGTTTTGCTATCGGCGTTATATCAAGCGCAACCGTGTTAGAGATAATAAATTCATCCCCCAACAAGCCGAGTGCTATCTGATCGCCAAAAACGCTTAATCCGCCTAATGTTATGATTACATGCGTAGGGGTTAAGATATAGCTATGAATGTCGTTGCATACAATCTTTTCTGGAGATCCGACACCGTTGATCCTGTCCAGATCTATCCTGGCTTCTTTCTTTTCGTTTATCTCTTTCTCGCTTTTATAAGTCAAACTCCAATCCTTCTCGTTGAAAATACATTCCCCCATACTCCATTTTCCAGTAAGCGTTTTATCGTTAAGTTTTATGGAAAGGTTCTTATCTGCCGGCTTCTCCACCAGCGGAAGCGATGGAGAAGAGAAAAGAAGATGAAATGAAAGAAGAGGGGCTGCAACGGTTCTGAACGCAGTTTTCTCTAATTTTTTGTAGATGTGCTCGAACGAATCTAAAAACCCTTCCTTGTGCGCGAGACGCTTAAGTCTCATGCTATTACTTTAATTGCAACAATTTAAATACTTATGTTCGGTAGACTCTTTCTTTCTCTTTCTTGCCATTTTTTTCTATTTGTTTTCATATGTCTTTCCTTGCTGGTGGTCTACCTTGATGTATTTATAATATTTTGTGTTTATCTTTCTATTGGTGATGATATGGCTGAAGGGACAGCAACCGTTCAGAAGATGAACCCTAAAGAAGCTGCCAAAAATTTGGCTACGGTCTTGGGTGTGATAAAAGAAGGAAAAATAAACGATATTGTTATTTCTATACCAGTAGACGCCGGTGTTTATCTTACAATAACCATACCAAAAACGGCTGTCGAAGAAAAGTTGAATAGCATTACTCTTTCAGGAGGGGAAAAAGCCGGAGAGCTAACTAAATGGTTAAAGGAAAGCGTAGACAGCGCACTTAAAGAATACAAAAAACAACCGCAGAAGGAGAAATTTACGTTCTCTATCGTCGAAAAAAAGATTAGTGAAATACCACCGCCCAAGCCTGCACAGCCAAAAGTACAGCCAAAAGAACTCACCACACCTCCAGTAACTGAAAAACAGGTGAAAGGTTTACGACCATCTCTTATAGAAGAAGGAGAGGAGAAGAAAAAAGAAGCTACCCAAACGAAATATATAATTTTGTATTCCGAGTCGGCTGAAAAAGAAGCAGAAAAAACTGAACCAAAAATAATTTCAGTATCCACTTACTCGAATCTTTCAAAAATTGCAGGCTGCAATATAACCATCAAATTAAACGTAACTAAAGAGGATCTAAAAGTTGATGATAATACCTTCAAGAAAAAAATACAGGAATTCACGAAGATGGCAGTTGAGAACGCAAAGAAGCAAGAGCTTGCGCCTTTATACAAAGTAGGTTCTCAGACTATACGTCTCCAAGACGTATTTCAAGTTGCTATAACCCAAGCCCTTGGAGATGAGAGACGAAAACTGTTGGAGTCTAAAAGTACGCAAACGATAAAACAGTAACCCTGGGAGTGTGAAGAAAGAACGATGACGGTTGGAAAGTGCTCTCGATGTGGAAGGGAAGGAAATGTTGAATATGCGGCAGATGGTCTGCCATATTGCAGCTCCTGCATATTCTATGGAAACTATAAGCAATGCTGGAGATGTAGGATGTATCTTCCAGCAGCCGAGCTCCAACAGTATAAAGGAAATTGGGTCTGTCCTTACTGTTTAATTGATCTTAAAGAAGAGGAGAAAAAATTGGAAAAACCACCAAAAGAATACAAACCAGAAAAATATCCAATCCAGCCGGTCTCATATGGTGAAAGATGCGAAAGATGCGGGCGGGAAGTGGAAACCCTTTACATCTGGAACGGAAGAAAACTGTGTAAGAGTTGTCTTGAAGAGGAACAGAAAAAATGGACGACTGTTAGCAGAGGACCAGGGGGAGCTCCAATCGTGGTTACCCGCGAGAAAAAAGAAGGATTGCTCAGCTCAATAATAGGAAGGCTGTTAGAGTTTATTGGATTAAGGAAAAGAAAACAGGCAGGGGAAGAAATAGTCGCAGCTCAGAGAACAGAAAAGGTAGAAAAAGAAAAGAAAGAAAGACCAGCGAGCATAGTTTCTTTTAAGCACGGAAAACCATTAAGCGAAGAGCTAAAAAGAGAAGAAGTCAAAGAAGAAGAGCAGAAGGAAAATAGAGAAGGTATAGAAATAGAGCCACAGACAGAGGCACTTATACAGACGAAAAATGAAAAGGGAGAAACAAAAAAAGAAAAAAGAAAGAAAAAAGAAAAGAAGACATCAAGGTCAAGGTCTCCAAAGGATTGACTTAAACTTAAAAATATAACATATTATCATATATCAGGTTGGGAGAATGGAGCCGTTAAGTTATTCGTTCCTTCGTGAAATTCAAAAAAAGGAAAGCGATTCAGCGAAGCTTACAGCGCTTGATGAAAATTTCTACGTAGAGGCAGCGAATTTCCTTAAGAAGAAAAGAGAGGAAGCATTTTCTACAGGTTCCATTCTGGCAATCCGAGAGTATGAAAATATAAAAAAGATAATCAGCACAATAAAAGAAAAGCGCGAGGAGAAACTGGTCCTCATCGCATTAAGAAGCGAGAGCATACCAACTGGTCTTACACCAGAGGAAATTGAATTGCTCGAAGGACTTTCTCACTGCGTTGGAAAATTTCGTACTAGAATCTCAGCAGTTCTTCCTTCAGAAGAAAATAATCTTCCAAGAGCACGTAGCAGAACCAGCAGGGTGAAGATGCTAAAGGACGTGGAACCATACAAGGGCCTTGACAACAATATTTACGGTCCTTTCAAAAATGGTGAGGAGGTAGAACTTCCAAAAGAAGAGGCAGAATGGCTGCTAAAGGCCGGAATGGCCGAATCTACAAGCTAAGAGTAGTAAACTAAAAATGGTGAGACGATGAAATTTCCGAAAGAACTAAACACATACTGTCCATATTGCAAATCGCATCAGGTGCACAAGGTAAAGATAGCAAGTAAGGGAAGAGCCAGATCTCTTGCGGCTGGTACGTTATCCCATGAAAGAAAACTTCTTGGTCATGGTGGTAAAAGAGCAGGTGAAAAAACTGTAAAGAAGCAGGGAAAGAGGCAGAAAATCATACTTCAGTGCCCGCAATGCAAAAAGAAGCACGAGCGAGTAATAGGAGGTAGGACCACTAAAAAATTAGAATTGAAGGTGTAATTATGGTAGGCACTTATGTTAGAGTAAAATGCAAATGCGGAAATGAACAAATGGTCTTCGATTCTGCGACGTCTGTAATCAACTGCAACAAATGCAAAGAACCGCTTGCGTATCCAACCGGGGGAAAGGCAGTGATACACGGAAAGATAGTAGAAAAACTTAGTTAGGTGATGAGATAGGAGAAACAGAAATTCCAGAAGAGGACGAACTTGTAATCGCAGTAATAAAAAAGATAATGCCGTATGGTGCATTTTGTACGCTCCCTGAGTACAACGACCATGAAGCATTTCTTCACATCTCAGAAGTTGCGTCAAGATGGATAAAAAATATTCACGAATTTATATCGGAAGGACAACGCGTAGTGGCAAAGGTTCATCATGTCGACAAGGAAAAAAACCAGGTAGATATATCATTGAAGAGAGTCAGTGAGGAAGAAAAGAGAAAAAAACTCGAGCAAATCGGTTTTGAGAAGCGCGCAGAAAAACTTCTCGAAGTTGCGATAACGGAATCGAAAATAAAAGTAGACTTGCAGGATGTAAGGAAAAAGATAGAAGAGGAATATGGCGACTTATTCGCTTGTCTTAAAGAGGCATCAGAAAAGGGAGAACCTGCACTAAAGGACATTGATATACCAAAACAACTAAAGACTGCTATAGTAGAAATTGCAAAGAAGAACATAAAGAAACCAACTGTTACAGTAAGCGGCATAATAACGCTTACATGCATCGGAAGGGACGGTGTTGAAATAATAAGGAAAACGCTCTCTGTCAAGGATAAGAATGTAAAAATACACTATCTAGGTGCGCCACGGTACAGAATATCCCTAACTACATCGGATTACAAGGCTGCGGAGAAAAAATTATCATCAGTAGTAAAGGAAATAGAAAATTTTGCAACAACTAACAACTGTTCATTTAAATTCGAGAAAGAAAAATAGGGTTTAATGGAATGAAAAAAATTAGAAGATGCGTGATTTGTGGAAACTATTCTCTAGAAATCATCCACTGCGGTAAGCAAACCGTTTCAGCGCACCCACCGCCTTTTAATCCTAACGATTTATATTCACATTACAGAAGAATGTGGAAAAAGCACGGTGTTATACATGAAAAAAACAATAATAATTGAAGCGATAAAACCTAAAAGACTAAAGAAGCCGGTTCTTATAGTAGGCCTTCCTGGGATAGGACTTATAGGTCAGGTTGTGGGAAGATATCTAGCAAAGGAACTCGGCGCTACTAAGCTAGCGACGCTTTATTCCCATCATTTTCCCCATCAGGTTTTCATGACTAAAAAGGGAGGAATGCGACTTATAAAAAATTCATTCTATCTTTACAAGGGAAAAAATCGGGATATAGTCATACTTGTCGGAGACGTGCAAGCGCTCAGCTCGCTTGGCCAGTATGAAATTGCAGAGACAATATTAGATTACTGCAAGAAATTAAAAATAAATGAAATAATAACAGTCGGTGGCTACAGCACAGGAAGAATAACAGAAGAAAGAAGAATATTCGGGGTGTCGACAGACGAGAAGAGCAGGGAAATATTCAAAAAATACGGGGTTATATTTGGAGAAGCGAAAGGTTCGATAGTTGGCGCTGCCGGCTTACTCCCTGCGCTCGGAAAATTGCAGGGAATGAAAGGCATCTGCTTGATGGGAGAAACGCATGGCGGCTATATAGACACGCCAGCCGCAAGAGAGATAGTAAAACTTCTTTCAAATTATCTCGGAATAACCATAAGCCTAAAGAGAATAGATGAACGAGCGAAGAAGAGTGAAAAAATGCTTAAAAAAATCGAAGAAGAAATAAAAAAGAGTATAGAAACAGAGTATGGAACCGGAAAAACTATATCGTATATAAGATGATGTAATGAAGGGACAGGTAACCTTCGAATATATGGTTCTCTCCCTCGTAGTACTCGTCCTTCTTTCGATATCCATCACTGCTTTAATAGCAATTAGGGAGAATTCCAGTAAGGCAATGGATGTTGTTTTGTTTAAATCCTCAGCTACCGACCTTTATAATACAATCGAAGAAGTCTGTGCTATGGGTGATGGTAACTCTCTAGAAGTTTATCTGAGAAGAGATGTTTCTGTGGACTATGATGGAAATAATGTTAAATTTTCTAGTCCGCTTCCGCATGTAAATGGTACTATAACCCGAAGCTCTATCTGCGAGGTCGAGGCCAAAGAGCTACCAACAGGTGCAGTAATAGTATCCAATAATAACGGCACGATAGAGATAAAAGAAAAAACGTAATGCTATGCTCTCTATCGACAGATTTTTAATACTCTTACGTTTCTCTCATGACAGCCAAGAAATCCACGGCCTTTAGGCCGTCTGGATGAATTGGCTACCTATCCAATCAAATTTTTATCTGAGGAAAACCCCTAGGCAGGCACCTAACGTTTATATTTTTATTCTTCG
>Ga0078972_1013119_pt1 | contig 13867 bp, 12 predicted proteins | sample YelNatPaOPGAMG01_FD_67568 | JGI IMG/M metagenome (GOLD analysis project Ga0078972, IMG submission 67568) | Hot spring thermophilic microbial communities from Obsidian Pool, Yellowstone National Park, USA - OP-RAMG-01 (SPADES assembly) (version 2) | ecosystem: Environmental > Aquatic > Thermal...
ACAAAATATATGGTTAAACCCCTTGCATTTTTTGAAAAAACGAATTCTTCGTACAACTCTAGGTTGTCCCCTTTAATACAGAATTTTTAAATCTTGGTTGACCTGGATACCATTATGAATAAACTCGTATTACACTTTTATAAGTTTCCAATTTTCCTTTCCCCAAATGTTTTTTCTCTTAAAATTCCAAACCTTTAAAAGCCTAACTATTAATGGCTCTACATTCGCATACACCCAAAGTCCCCAAGTCATTTCCTGCTCCCAATATTTCCCTGGTCCTGAATGTTGGTATGGATACCATTCAGCTATAAAAAGCCCGGTTGATACAAGCTCAATAATGTGTTCCTTATTATCTGTTGCATTCTGAAGGATAAAATAGTAATCAGGTTTATCAAAAAAATAATCAATAGCAAACTTTAGGCCTTCATCACTTATACCTATCTTTTCCAGCTTTCTAAAAAATTTCCTCATTTCAGGCATCACGAACATCTCCATCATAGTTTGTTCTTTCATTCTTTCTTCAGTTTCCATTTTCTCACGCTTCTTTCTCTTGTCTTTTAATAAGTGCAATAACAAAACACAATCCGGCAACGGAAATAATTTCCTTTGCAGAAAGGTTGGTATTCTACCTATGAGGGGTTTAACAAACTTACCCTCTGTAATGCCCAAAAACGCGTTGTAGACACGAGGTAGAGGTGGGGATAGTATATTTATACCTTCGAGGTCATTTTCGTTGATTGTAGGACGTTTTTATACAAAATAGAGAGGAATAAGAAAAGAAATAGCCAACAACCTCTTATCCACTCTGTCATATCTCAACTTCATAAAATATCAGAACTTTATAAAATGTCTTTTTTAAAATTCAATAAGACTAAAAAGCAAAAATATCTGTTAGAGACTAAAATTATATTTTTGTGCCCCTATTAGGGTATGTTTGTCCCCCTATTAGGGTATGTTTAGCATGAATACTTGCGTATTTTAGTCGTGGTATTTTCGTATTTTAGGGTTGATATGAGGGTATTTTAGGGGTGGTATCAGGGTATTTTAGTCGTGGTATCCAGTGTAAATAGTGGGTTATATTTAGCATAGATACTTGCTTATTCTTATTTCACACCTCTTTTCGTATTTTAGGGTTGATATGAGGGTATTTTAGGGGTGGTATCAGGGTATTTTCAGCATAAATACTTGCGTATTTTTCTCTGCATATTCATCCAACAACCTCTTATCCACTCTGTCATATCTCAACTTCATAAAATATCAGAACTTTATAAAATGTCTTTTTTAAAATTCAATAAGACTAAAAAGCAAAAATATCTGTTAAGGACTAAAATTATATTTTAGTCTCCATATTACAGTATTTTTATACTCATAAGTATGTATTGTTGTCTGCATATTCAGGTATTTTCCTATGGGTAAATGCGTATTTTTCTATGGATATCGAGGTATATTGAGCATGAATACTTGCGTATTTTAGTCCCTATGATAAGGTATCTTTGTCCTGGTATTCAGGTATTTGGTGTTGATATTAGGGTATTTTTCTCCCCATATTAAGGTATTTTGGTATTAATATGCATCCAACAACTCCTTCTTTACCCTCTCGTATCTCAACAGTATAAAATACTACAACTTTATGCCTTGTTAATTCAATAATACTAAAAGGCAAAAATATTACAAAATATTGCTTTTAATAAAAACTGAAATTTTGTTCAAGCAGCACTAAACCTCAATCGGGTTATTTTTATTACCCGATTGAGGTTTAACATATTCTTACAAAGGCTCAGAAAACAAGTTGTATAACTTATATTCATCTAAAGCTTTATATAATAAATTCTTCCTCTCCATTAGCTTCTGGTACTTTATTGCATTTTCCTGGACTGGCTCGTATACCTTTTCAACGACAGGAGACATATTTTTAAAGGCTTCTTCATAAGAAGAATAATACTTTATTGCTACTGTTGCGCTGATAGCTGCTCCTAGCGCAGAGGCTTCGACATTATCATATTTCACTACTCTTTTGTTAAAAGCGTCCGCTTGCATTTGATTAAAAGAATCAAGCTTTGTCATACCCCCAGCGATACTTACTGAAGTTATATAGCCTCCAAGATTTTCTTCTATTATCCCGAGGTTACTCTTTAATTCTACTGTAATTCCTTCGAGTATTGCACGAGCTATTTCCCATCTTTTGGTCCCTAACGTAAGATTAAAAATGAGCCCTTTTGCAAAAGGGTTCCAATATGGCGCCGCACTCCCTTCAAAGTGAGGCAAAATAACTACTCCGTTAGAACCTATTGGCGCTTTTTCAACTTCTCTATCTAAAACATCATATGCATCTTTTCCAAACTGTTCATAGAACTGCTCCTTAAACCATCTGTAGATGGAGCCTGTTGTAAACATACCTGCCTCTGAAACCCATTTTCCAGGAATTGCTGAGGCACTACATAAAGTCCTTATTTTGTCATCAAAAACTGGCTGTTCTGCATGAACAATTATAAAAGAGCCCGTTCCGGTATTTACCTCGGCGTTTCCAACACTAAAAGTGTTTAAAGCAATTGCTGCACATTGTTGATCTCCGCCAGCTATTACAACTGGCGTTCCTTTCTTTATTCCACTAATCTCTGAAATTTCATCAGTTATCGAGCCAACTATACTGCCGGGTGGAACCAAATCGCATAAAAGATTTCTTTTTATTGCAAAAGTATCTAAAATTTCCTCGTCCCACTCAAATTTTTCAATATTTAAAAGCATTGTCCTAGATGCTTGAGTCCAGTCAGTAACAAATTCCCCTGTAAGTTGATAAATAATGTAATCCTGAACGCCAATAACCTTAGAGGTTGCACTAAATACATCGACAGAATTTTCCTTTAGCCATAGTATTTTGGGCAAAGAAAAATAAGGGTCAATTCTTAGCCCAGTTTTTCGATAAATTTTTTCAATACCGAGAGAAGCCTCAATTTCTTTACACTGTTTTAAACTTCTTTTATCTTGCCACATTATTGCTTTGCTTAGAGGTTTGCAATTATTGTCAACTGGAATTACAGACGCTCTTTGAGAAGTTACTGAAATTGCAAGAATATTGGGTTTACTTTCGTCAATGAATTGTTTTGTTCCTTTAAGGCAGTCAATCAATGCCTGTTTCCACGTCTCCGAAGATTGCTCCACAAACAGATTGTTAAATTCCATACTATATTCCTTCTGAGAGGTAAACATTTTTTTCCCTTTAAGATCCCAAATTATAATTCTTAGGCTTGAAGTACCAACATCTATTGTCAGGACGGTTTCCATTTGTTCCTCCTTTCACACGATGTGGATTTGCAACGAGGGTTGCCCCTCGTTGCAAATTTAAACTAATGAAGTCCCGGTAAGACGCGGCTTAAAGAGCTTAGAATAAGAATAACGATTAAGGCAGTAACGCCTGCAATTGTTCCACCAAGCGTCCAAACCTCCATAGTCTTTGTCGTATCAAATTTTGAAAACTTACTAACTACCCAGAAGCCCGAATCATTAGGTAGGGAAAGACCAATGCCTCCAGCGCAGATAGCCAAAGCTACAAGAATCGGAGAAACTCCAAGCTTCGAAGCCATTGGTCCTAAAATAGAGGATGTTGTTATTAAAGCTACCGTGGTAGAACCTTGAGCAGCTCTTAGAACTTGGCTAAGGAGGAATGCAAATATAAGTACGGAAATATGCATATTCTTGAATGTATCAACAATAAATGCACCTATTCCACTTGAGTTAATTATGCTTCCAAAGGACCCACCAGCCCCAGTAATTAAAAGGATTACTCCTGTTGCAGCTATAGCTCTTGTGATAACTCCTTCAAGAGAATCCTGAAGGTATTTCTTCATAGAAATCATTGCAACAATGACTCCTATCAACATAGCTATATTCTTGTCTCCAATAAAGGAGAATAGTTTAGAGGAAGGAGAGCCTTTCGGGAGCAGTACTGATAAAATTGTTCCTAAAAGAATCAAAATAATGGGAAGGAGTAGCACGAACAAGGAAAGACCAAATGAAGGCTTTGAAGACTTCTTTTCTTCCTCATTTGGAATCTCGTCTTCAACTTCCTCTGGTTTGAAGGGATATTTTTTACCCAAAAACAACCCGTAGAGCCAGCCTCCAATAAGAGAGGCAGGAAGCGATGCAATAATGGCATAAAGCGTGAAAAAGCCCATACTTATGCCCATGTTTCCAGCAACTGCTACTGGACCCGGAGTTGGTATAACCATAGCGTGTGTAACAATCAAGCCAATTGCTAATGCAGTTACAAAAGTGGTGAAAGAAATCTTTGTTTTTCTAGATATCTCCCTTATTAAGGAGATCAAAATGACAAATGCTGCATCGAAGAATACTGGAATTGAAACAAGATACCCAGTAAGGTTGACTGCCAAGGGAGCATTTTTCTTTCCGGTTAATTTTAAAAGACCATTTGCAATTTGTTCTGTCGCCCCGGCTTCTTCTAGGATTCTTCCAAGAATTACTCCTAAACCGATTACAATGCCAATGCTCCCCATGGTGTTTCCGAAACCGGTAGCAATGCCTTTAGCTATGTCTGCTAAAGGCATTTTTACCATGAAACCCGTTAAAATAGCTACTACTTCCAATGCGATGAAGGCATCAAGTTTTAGTGCGATTATCGCAAACAGTAGGAGTGCTACGGCAATTACAAATAGCACTAACAACATTGGTCCAGTGACCATAATTCACCTCCTTTAATTATTTTTTTTAAATTAAATACCGCTAAAATAAAACATAGATATGTATTTTTTTGCAACCTCTTTAACACAATTCGTTACTTCCTTCGAAATATCTGAAAAATGCAAGCTAATGCCATTTCTACTTAGCAATTCGTTGATTTTTGCTACAACATTCATTGAAACTTCTGTATTAATATTGATCTTTGAAATGCCATTTCTTATACACTCTTTGATTATTTCTTCAGGAGTACCAGATCCGCCATGAAGAACTAAAGGTATTTCAACCCTTTTTGCAATTTCTCTTAAAACCTCAATGTTTATTTTGGGTTCTCCTTTATACATTCCGTGAACTGTTCCAATAGATACAGCAAGAGCATCGATTTGGGTTTCCTTCACAAATTCTTCTGCTTGTCCTGGGTCTGTATATATTTCTGTGCTTCCTTCCTCGCTGGAGAACGTGCCAGACGCTATACTGCCTAGTTCCGCTTCAACAGTAACTCCATAAGAATGTGCAATTTCTACTACTTCTTTTGTTTTTCTGAGATTCTCACTGAAAGGAAGCAACGAGCCATCAAACATTACTGAAGAGAAGTTTGCCTTTATTGCATTTATAATGTTATTGGTTGACTTACAGTGATCAAGATGCAATACAGTTTTTACTTCATGCTGTTCGGCAATTGTTTTTGTTAAAGAATACACTTCTTCGAAAGACATATTTTGGAGATATCTCTCTCCAAAAGCTACGATAACAGGTGTTTTTAGTTCAGAGGCAGCTAGTATTACTCCTTTTATTGTTTCGTAATTGTATACATTAAAGGCTCCTACAGCCTTCTTCTCTTTTCTGGCTTCAGGAAGTATTGCGTTTAGGTTTACAATCATTTATCTGCTACCTCCTTGAGCCATTTTTTAAATTCACTGTTTTGTAAGACATCTGGGTTAACTATGAAGTTAGGTTTTTCACCTTTTAAGAGTTTTCTTACATCCTCAATTAGAAGGCTGGGTGACCTCGTTAGTGCTTCTTTTGTCGTTCCTGCTATATGACTTGTTAATGTCACGTTATCTAAGCTTAACAATTCGCTGTCAGGTGGAATTGGTTCCTCCCAAAAAACATCCAATGCTGCTCCACTAATTCTTTTTGTTTTCAAGGCTTCAATCAGCGCTTCCTTATCGATTAGGCCTGCCCTTGCTGTATTAACTATATATGCGGTAGGTTTCATGAGAGAAATATCTTTTTTGCTTATTAGATTCTTACTATCCTCGCTAAGACGTGCATGCAAAGTTATGAAGTCGCTTTCTTTAAAGAGAGTTTCTTTGTCTACCGGCTCGCATCCAGCTTTTTCGATTTCTTCTTTGCTTACATACGGATCAAAGACTATAATGCGAACATCAAAACCCGAAAGCTTCTTCGCAACCAAACGTCCAACATATCCAAATCCAATGATGCCAACAGTTTTGCCTTTTAGTTCAGGTATCCAATCTGAGTTAGAGAAATTTTTTCTCCAAACACCATTTTTAATAGCATAATGAGCTCTCGCAATGTTTCTAGATTCCGCAAGAAGCATACCTATGGCGAAATCTGAAACAGCCTCGGCGTTCCTACCCATTACATGGAATACAAGTATTCCTCTTTCCGTTGCTTCATTTAAATTCACATTTTCAACTCCAGCTCTTGCAACTCCTACTATTCTTAATTTTGGCATATAGTTGAGGGCTTCTTTTGAAACTGGAACAAACAAACCAAAAAACATTTCCACTTCGTTACCTTTGGCCTTAATCAGGGGATCAACAGTTTCTACTTCAGGCCCTTTCTTTTCGATTTCGAGTCTTCTTTTCTGAAGTTTGTCCCAGTCTGTCTCCCAATCTCCAACTATTGTCTCTTCAACGTAATCTGAAAGATACTCCTTTACAGCAAGTTCGAAATCCTTACCAGGTATCATGGCATCGCCAAGCACCATTGCTTTAACTTTTCTTCCCATTTTTTTACCTCCCTATCGATTCTTTAAATGCTTTGTTTCTCTATTTCTTCTTTTTTGCCACAGCAAGTCTTGAAATATTGACTTTTTCTATCGCCTTTGGCCCCATTCTTAGTGCAAATACCACATAAACGATATCTATAATTGCGCACTGGACAATTCTTGAAGTCATGGCATCTGGTCTGTATTTCGTTTCCCTTGTAGAACTAAGAAGCGTAATGTCAGATAGTTTCGCTAATGTAGAGTTTTGATAACTTGTCATCGAGATGATTTTCGCTCCCTTATCCTTTGCCACAGTTATAGCATCTATAATCTCTCTACTTTCTCCGGAGTGAGAAACGGCAAAAATAAGATCATTTTCGCCAGCATGTGAACACATGATACTCATTAAATGTGAATCACTTGAGTAGCCCACGTTTAAACCTAATCTTAGAAATTTATGAAACGCATCCAGTGCAATTGCCCCAGAAGCGCCTACTCCAAAGAAAAAAATCCTATTTGCTCTCTCGAATGAATCTACTACATGCCTTATAGTTTCCTCATCATTTAGTTTATCTATATCTTCTATGGCAATTGTAGTCGAGTGAATTATTTTTTGCTTTATTTGGTTAATAGAATCCCCCTCTTCTATGTCTTCATAAAGAGCATTTGAAGGCTGTTCAACAATTTCTTGAGCAAGTGATACCTTGAAAAGCTGATAAGAATCGAAACCTATTTCTTTAAGAAATCTCATTATTGTTGTTTCGCTTGTTTCAGCTTTTCGAGCAATATCACTTATAGACATAGTGATTACTTCTTTATAATCGGAAAGGATTACATCGGCAATCCGTTTGTGAGCTTTAGAAAATCCTCCGTATCTTGTTCTTATTGCCGTTAGTACTTTCAAGTTAATTTCCTCCATTTTTTTTAACAAAATAGTAAATTCACTACATTATACACAAAAATTTTTTTTGTCAAGTATCTGACGCATTGCAGACAAGAGGTAGAAGTCGGAATGGCTTTATAATACCTTTTTACCTTCTTGCCCCTATTTTCCATTTTGAAGGTTTTATGTTAAAATCAACGCTTCTTGTCCACCAATTCTTCTTATCTGTGAGAGTACGCAACACGGAGACCTTCTCTATGTCTCGTTTGTTATTTGAAAATAAAAACAGTTTGAGGCCTCTTCGAGGCCTCGATGTTTCATTCTGCTTTCTCTTCTTGCGGACCTTGTGATTCTCTAAGTGATTCCACTGTATTTCTGAATATTTCAATTCCCCTATTATTTTGCATTTCTTATCGATATCCATTTGCTTCATCTTCGGGATAGATGCCGTATTTCACTTTGAAGCCTTCCTTAATTAGCTCGTAGAAATACTCCTCAAAACGTTTGTGTTCCGCGATAGCATGAATTCTAAGAACATCAAGAACGGGTTGACACGGAGCAAGAAAAGGCTTCCTTAAATTTTCTTTATTTCCATGCTTCTCTTTCATTTTTCTCATCTCCTTTCTCCTGTAATTTTGTAAATATTTGAAGGCATTCTTTTGTTCATGCCTTCATGCATTCTTATAGAAAATTTTTTTTAATCCTGCAACTAGCTTTTCCCATGTTTTACCTCCTCATTAAGGGACAGAGAAAAGATTTTTTCTTTGTTTCCCAAAATCGAACAAATTTAAAAAATGGAATTAAAGCCAGCACGATATGATGATAAAAGAGTTTATTGGCATTTTAGGAAAATGGGGGCTATTTTGTCCGCTGTTGGGAAATAAAAATTTTTACCATGTCCAACTAAGCGTTATTATTTATATGTTTGTTGAGGTTCGTTCTGAATTGGGATCTTCCAGCCTTTGGCGGGTTTAAATCTTTTTCGTGTACTATACAAATAGGAAAACATAGGAAAAGATTGGCTGCAGTGAGCAAAAAGGAGTATTATTAATTGAGGTATTTCTCGTTGAAATTTAAGCGTTTTTATGCAAAATAGAGGGTAATAAGAGTAGAAATAGTCAGCAACCTCTTCTTTACACTCTCACATCTCAACTTCATAAAATATCAGAACTTTATAAAATGTCTTTTTAAAATTCAATAAGACTAAAAGGCAAAAATATCTGTTAGAGACTAAAATCATATTTTAATCGTGGTGATAAGGTATTTTTCTCGTGGTATTAGGGTATGTTTAGCATAAATACTTGCGTATTTTTATTTCACCCATATTTTCGTATTTTAGGGGTGGTATTAGGGTATTTTAGGGTGGGTATTCGGGTATTTTTGTATAGATATTCTTATTCGCTATGTCATATTTCAACTTCATAAAATCCCAAAACTTTATGTCTTTTAAATTCAATAATACTAAAAAGGCAGAAAAATTGCATAATAATGAAACTTGCGAATTTTGTCGGAAAAGTACTAAAATTTTTTAGAGTGATGAAAATCGCTCAACCAAAATTTGAGACATTTTTAGTAGATACAGTAAAAAGAAAGGAGGCCTTAGTATGAAAAGGTTAACATTGTTGCTTGTTATTCTGCTTGTGTTCTCTCTCACCTTTCCTTTATCTACCTTTAGTGAATCTAACATTAGCATCTGGTTTCCACCCGAGCAAGGTAGTGAAGTAAAGAGCGAAATAATAAGCCTCATTAATTCTGCAAGCAAAAGCTTCTATGCGGCGATATATGATATAAACGATACAGACATTGTATCCGCACTCCTTTCAGCACACAAAAAAGGAATAGATGTTAAAGTAATAATGGACGACGTACAAGCAGAAGCTGAAAAAGACATTGTTACTCCATTAAAGAACGCAGGAATACTTAAAACCGATAACGACCAAAACGCCTTAATGCACAACAAGTTTGCGGTTATAGATGGGGATAAGGTACTAACAGGTTCAACTAACTGGACCGAAAACTGCCTTTTTTATAATAACAACAATTCGCTTCTTATTTATTCAGATAAGCTTGCGGCAGATTACACAACTGAATTCAATGAGATGTGGAAGGAAAAGTTTGGTTCAAACTCTCTGGCAAATACCCCCTATCCTCATGTTTCCCTAGGAACTACAGACATCCAGTGCTATTTTGCACCAGAGGATAACGTGGAAGACCATATTATCTCTACGATAGACAGTGCTAAAAGTTATATAGACTTTGCTACATTTACATTCACGAGTATCCCGATCTCAAATGCAATAATGGAAAAGATCCAAGAAGGAATAAAAGTAAAAGGAATTTACGAAGCAAGGCAAGCATCACAATACTGCACTTACAATACACTTAAAACAGCAGGCGCAAATGTTATTTACGACGGTAATCCTAAAACTATGCACGATAAGTTTTTTGTTATAGATGGGCAAACGGTAATAACGGGAAGCTATAACCCAACAAAACAGGCCAATACCGAGAACGACGAAAATCTCCTCATCATAAGAGATAATTCAATCGCAAAAATATATGAGAGCGAGTTCAACAAACTGTTCAGCATGTGGAGCAATTCAAGTGTAAGCGATAGTTTTACCATTGTCTTGAGTCCTGGTAGTCCTTACATGACTGTGAACGGTATAAAACAGGAAATAGACCCAGGTAGAGGAACTACCCCAATAATTATAAAAGAATGGGGAAGGACGGTTGTTCCAATTAGGGCAATCGTTGAAACACTCGGTGGAACGATAGCATGGGATGAAAATACAAAAAAAGTAACAATTAAGTTTAAGGATACAACTATTGAGTTATGGATAGATAATCCGAAGGCAACGGTGAACGGAAAACTAACATGGATAGACTCTGATAACCACAATGTAAAGCCTGTAATCCAAAACGGAAGAACTATGCTACCTTTAAGATTTGTTGCAGAATCTCTTGGCTGTTCAGTTGATTGGAACTCTACTACAGAAACAATAACAATTAAGTATCCTAAAGAGGAGCAGAAAACAGGAATCAGTTTAAAGATTGTAAATATAAACTACGACGCACCAGGTGACGACAACAAAAATCCTAATGGAGAATGGGTAGAAATAAAAAATACAGGTTCCACATCTGTAAATTTGAAAGGATTTATATTGGAAGATGAAGCACACCACAAATTTATATTTCCTGATTTTGTGCTTGGCGCCGGGAAAACTGTAAAAGTTTATTCGGGCAGTGGTACGCCAAACTCAAGTTCTCTTTATTGGGGGTCCAACTCTGCTATCTGGAACAATGACGGAGATGTTGCTAAATTATACGATAATACAGGCAAACTAATTGATACTTATAAATACCCGTGATACAAATACGCAAAGATTTTCAAATGGAAAACTGGAATTTCCAAGAGAACTTCCGTGAAACTTACTAAAGAAGAAAGCATATAATTTGATAGAAGGATGATGTTGATAAACAAATAAAATGAGTAAGAATGAATAATAATCTTTTTGTGAATGTACGCACGGGCTTCATCTTAAATTTAGATATAGTTGGAAGTGTAAGAGGTGTAATTAAAGATGAAAGAGTGTATAGTCACCCAATTTAGGGAACACTACATTAATTTTAATTTCAATTCTTTTTCAAATAGTGGTACACTTATATAATAGGAAGATTTTTAAGGAAAATAGGGAAAGGAGATGAAGAGTTATGAATAAAATGGAACTAATCGCTAGCATTGCAGAGAAAACAGGAATGAAGAAGAGGGATATAGAAATAGTATTAAACGGCTTCGTTGAAGTTGTAAAGGAGACTCTCAAAAAAGGAGATAAGGTATCTCTCATTGGCTTTGGAACCTTTGGAATTAGAGAAAAGAAAGCAAGAACAGGTGTTAACCCACGAACAAAAGAGAAAATTACAATCCCAGCAAAGAAATCACCATATTTCAAACCTGGAAAGGAATTAAAGGAAGAGGTACAATAATTTTCTTTCTTTTAAAATAAAGGCTTTCTTATTCACTAGAGCATTAGTTTACATGGATGTGTAGACTTCTACACAGTATTTGAATAGAATATTTTTCTCCAGAGGCATTATCTATGTTTGGTCCCGAGTAAGAGGCCTTAGTCTAAATATTGAATCTCATCTCTTTAAACCATCAATGCTAAGTTTGTTTTACACAATCTTTGCAATATTTGCATTACTTTAGTAAATTTTCAATTATATACTTCCTTTTTTGAAAACCAAATCTTAAATATCTTGCATCATGCACGGTAATCCTCTGAAATATACCTTTTGCAAGTCATAAATACTCACCATGGATACTCTTCTTTCTTTTGTTTCCTTTCTGTTGGTCTTGTAAAGTGTTTTGCGGGTGTAAGTTTTTCTCTTATTTCGTCTATTGTTGTTTGAAGAATAGGAAAAGAAGTTGACTTAGCAATACCTGAATCCATTAGCCACTTATCAAGCGTTTCTTTTTTCTGATTGCTTTTCATAACAAATAGTACAGCATAGTCATTCTTATTTAAGTACTGCTCGAAGAACCACTTACTCTTGTTGTACCTTTCAAGTTTTTCTTCAATTTGTGGTTTTCTGTGTTCTCCTGTTTCAACTTCAATAAATAATAGATTTCCTGGTTGTATGCCGTAGTATGTGAGCTCTTCTAAGCCAGGAAAAGCGACGGGATCAAATTCAAAATATACATCTGGTATAGGTACACCTTTTACCGTACTGTTAAATTGCTTGATTGCATTAGATGAGACGAATCCTACCCCATATTTTCTAATAGCTTCATCTGCTTTTTCTTTTCTTGCGTATTCAAGGATATCCACCCAATCCCTGCTAGTTTTAACGATTTGCTCTCTTTTACCTTTATACCTCGTTGTATCATGCCTGAAAAAGTAAGAAAGAAGAGTAACAACCAATGCTGTGTGTTCAGATGATATGAGTTTTGCAAGTTCATATTCTCTTCTCTTAGGATGTCCAATACCAAGCTTTTTATAGCCGAGGTTGGTTAATGCGTAAAAACTGCTTGTACGTTCAGTTGTACCAAGAGGTAATTTGAGCTTAATACGTTCAACGAGTTTAAATTGAGTGGATAAAGTTCTTAGATAGACATCTCTGAGAGAGTTTTTACTATAGCCTGTAGCGGTAGAAATTAAGTCAAGGGTAGAGAATCTCACAAGGGCAAGATACCAGAGGATTTCCCATTGGCCTACATAGAGTTCGCCCTCAAGAATATCCTGCGTTTTAAATTGACCTGTAGCCTTGAGTTTACCTAAATACATTTCATCACCCCTTTCTGTTAAAGTGTTTAAATATTAATTAATGCTTTAATGCTAAAGCAATTGAACAAGTGGAAGATAAAAAAGAAGATATAGAGAAATATGAAAAAGCAAGTCACAAAAGAATGGTGAAATTTGAATGTGGATTTTGCAAGCGCAAGAAAAAAGTAAGTATAAATAAAGGTTATTTGGCTATTATGCATAATCCCCCAAACTTAACAAAAATACCTTTAGTACTAGAATAATACAAATCTTTTCGCACATAAACATTATAGCATATTTTTGTAAGTTTTAAAAGTATTAATAGATATTCGCTAAAATACGAAAATCTATTAAACGCATTATTACTTAAAAATGCCTGTAGAATACCCGAACATCACGGAGACTGAAGAAATCTATTAGCAGTAGTAATTTCGAAGGTTTATATAAATGGTACTAACGTATGCACTACAAGGTAAGATAATCCAAATAATAAAATAATAGTGTAAAATATACCATCTCTTACTCTATGGAAATAATGTAATCATTAAAAAAGTAAAGTATATCATTTATTTCAATTCTTTCTTATCTACAAATCTTATTAATGTATTTATTATTCTTTTAAAGATATTGAAAATACATAAATTCATACATAATAATATTTGTTGATAGTGTGGACGATGGTTAATAAATTTAGTAAATATCAATACTATTTAGACTTGAATTTGAACTTGAATGTAACTTGAATATATCTTGAATTCAATCTTGAATTCCAAATTGAGATAATTCAAGATATAATTCAAGTGGTAATTCAAGTATTTTATCCACAAGTTACAGGATCAAAATTCAAGTAGTAGAAATTCAAGATTTTTTATTTTGTAAATTCTTGAATTTGTATATAATAAGGTATGATTGTAAAAAGAATAACGGAAATACTTGATGGAAAAGATGAGAGTGAAAGGCATCTTATTGAATTGTTTAAGAACGCAAAGTTTTTTGTAAATTCTGAAGAGAAAAAAGTATTAATTTCCTGCAATCAAACTCTTGCATATCAATTCAGTGTTAATTTTG
>Ga0078972_1013120_pt1 | contig 13866 bp, 14 predicted proteins | sample YelNatPaOPGAMG01_FD_67568 | JGI IMG/M metagenome (GOLD analysis project Ga0078972, IMG submission 67568) | Hot spring thermophilic microbial communities from Obsidian Pool, Yellowstone National Park, USA - OP-RAMG-01 (SPADES assembly) (version 2) | ecosystem: Environmental > Aquatic > Thermal...
AAATATGTTTTTTTTAATCCCTTCAAAGTTGGGTTTGACAACTCTAATAAAATCATTAATATTGAAAAACAAATAAAAAGCAGTGAAATTAATCTAAATATTCTATTTATCATTTTTTTCACCTCCCTTCATGGCGTTCATAAGCATAATATATAAGTTATGAAAACGTTGGTCGACTACGTTGAAGTTTTCTTTACATATTTGGTTTCAATCCCTTATTTGGTTTATAAGCTTCAGACAAGGACTATGAGGAGATAGAACAAGAAATCGAAAAAGAAAAGTTTCAATCCCTTATTTGGTTTATAAGCTTCAGACAAAAGAACTATTAGATAAGATTGAAGAGCAGGTAAAATTTATGCTCGTTTCAATCCCTTATTTGGTTTATAAGCTTCAGACTTAATAACTCCTTTTAAAGGAAAAAGTGCTGACTTCTCAATAAAGTTTCAATCCCTTATTTGGTTTATAAGCTTCAGACAGCCTCTTATATTTAGATTATTATACCACAATAAAAATCAAAAACTTGGCTAAACTTGTAAAAACCCAATTGTTAAGGTGCAAAAAATAAGAAGGTTAGCTAAAAAAGATATTTTTCAAATTAAATTCCGGATAAACTAAGGCAAACTCTTTATCCAAATCATTAAAAAATAACTCTCTTAACTTATCTAAGAACAATAAAACATCATCAAAAATCTTATCCTCAGGAAAAACCTCCCCATGACCAATAATGCTTATATTCCTTCTTTTTATCACCTTTTCCAAACAATCAGAAAAAAACCTTTTTATCGAAGCATTTTTTATCAGATCAATTTTTTCTTTAACTCCCACGATTTTTTCTTGATAAGACAAATAAAATGTATCTTTATTAAAAACAAATGGGAGATTTAAATTTTCTTTTAAAAGAACTAAATTTATCAATTTTTCAAAAAAAACATAAAAGTATCCCAAAGCCAAAATCTTTTCATTGTTCTTAAAACTACTAAAAAACCGATCATAAAAGTACCTTACCTCAAACAAAGCCCGACCAATTTTGTCTTCGTTAGTTAAATTTTTTTTAGAATAACGAATATAAAAATACTCTTTTAAGTTATTAAAAAAACTTACTACCGCATCTTTGTTTAAGACAACCTCTGCCAATAAATCTTTATCATAGGCTTCCTTTAAAAACTTATTGTTTTTTAGCGACTCAAATCTACCCAACGAAAAATCACGATAAAAATAAACCAGTTCAATAAAAAGCCGCCATTTTTCACTGGTAAAAAACCCTTTATAATCATCCAAAAAAGAAGCAAGTAAGATATAGTTCTTATTCTCTAAAAAATTTAAAATCGTGGGAAAGTTTAAGAAAAACTTAACATTAAAACTTCTGGCTTCTTCTTTTCGAAAAGCCCCTATTGCCTTGCCTGTTTCTTTTGATCTCTGACCAGTGATATAGCTTACTTTTTCTAAATTTTTAAACTTTTGTAAAATAGAAAGAACAGCCGCTGACATCAATTTGGTACCACCAGTAATATCTAAGACGAATGCGACTTCATCTTTACTTTTCTCTTTGACATAATCATAAAAAGAGTTTTCTTTGAAGTTTAAATCACTGATAATTTTTTCAATATTTTCAGGATTAGTTAAAATAAAGGTCTTAACTGGATTGCCTTTGTTTAGTTTTTTAATATCTTTTTCTTGATCTTGTGAATTTTTATGCTCTGATCTTATTATCAAAACCTCATCAAAAACTTCCCCCTCAAACAAAAGTCGGTAAGAGGCAGCAATCTTTCTTGCCTCAGTTGTCCCCAAAGTCATAATTAAAATTTTTTTCATAGGGAAAAGTAATAGGGCAAACAATAAACAATTTGAATTGGTAAAAAATTTTCTTTTGGATAAAGATTTTTGTTAACCATCCCAAAAAATGGTCTTTTATCTTTGGCTTTAAAAACCCCTCCTTCTTTTATCCCAAAAAAACTTTTTTTAAAGGGTCTGCCCAAAGAAAAGATTGGTCCCAAACGAGGATTTTTCTCCTCAATATCAAAAAATAAAGGCTTAACTAAATTTTTTTCTTCACCTTTAAACTGACAAAAAGAAAGATTTAAAAAAAACTCACCCTCATTTTTTACCTCTATTTTTCTTAAATCCTCAAACTCAAAGTGATTAAAATTAACACTTACCCTTTTTCCAATCCCAAAATCAAAGATTTGTTTAAAAAAGTCAATGATAAAATCTTTTTCTTTTTCCTCAAAAATCCGCAAAAGAAAGTAGCCTTTTTTATCTTTAAAATAATAGCCATCGATAGTATAGGGCAAAGCTTGGCCTTGATTTTCTTTTTTATCTTTTATATTAACCATCTCTCTTTTTATATGAAGATAATAACTCTCATCTTTTTCCTCAATTTTTCTAAAAAGAAAGGCTTTTTTATCTTTTTCTTCAAAAAATCCCTCCTCAACAAAGGTTATTTTTTTTATTTTTTTAACCATTGATAGGTCTTCTTTTTCTTCAACCAAAGAAAGAAGAAAATTACCATTAACTGGCAGATAAAAGTAAGGAAAAAAAGATGAGGTTAAAAAAGGCGGTTCCTCAAGACAAAATTTATCATAAAACTCTAAAAACTTTTGTTTATCAAAAAGACTTAAATAGTAAAAAAATCCCCCCATCAACGTATCAGAGGTTAGCCGATTAATCAAAGGTGATTTTTGATTAAAAATTAAAATATAATCAGAAAAATTGGTCATAATTTTAATCCAAAGTCAAAACTGTTAAACCCAAAGGCAGTTTTTCTCCATTACAATCAACCAAATACTTTGTTTTAGCAAAGTTTTTACCCACGCCAAAACCAAGTAGTAAGATCATTTGATTATTTTTTAAATTTTCAATAAAGTCTTTTAAATGTTTTGGTAGAAGATTAAAATATTTATAGTTATAGTTTTTGATGTTCTTGTTTATTGAATAAAAATTATCAGAAAGTAAATTTTTATCATTAATCTTTACTTGACCAAAAAACTTCGTTTTAGGAATGAAAAACTCAACAAAATTATAAACTGATTTTCTAAATCTTCCTTTTTTTGTATTTAAAGAATTAAGATAATACCTTTGCGCCTCCATGATCTCAGTTCTTTCCTCTTCATTTTCTTGATAAAAATCAGAGACTAAAATTTTTTCTGCGTTTTCTTTGCTAAGCTGAAAAATCTCACCTAAAACTCCCTTAATCGATGAACCAGGAAGATAAGGAATGTGTCTTCCTTTTTCAAAATCAAAGTAGCGAATATGAAACTTTAAGTTTCGATGAAAGGAGGTAATTTCTTTGCTTAGACCTTTGTTGATTTTAATCCTTTCTGTAATCAGATTGTTTTTGATTATCTCTTCCTTGTATCTTTCAATAAACTCATTTTTATAGTAATTAAACCACTCTTCCTCATTATCAAGTTGTTTATCCAAAATTAACTTTAACTTATCAAAAAGAGTCTTGTGCCTAAAAACTTTTACCCAATCAATCACATAAAGATAACCCTCTTTTTGAAAAAAGGAAAAATGATCAAAATCAAAAACACCGATATGAACGGGAGTGACAACCTCAATGGTGGCTTTGTAAATTTTACTCATTTGTTTCTAACAACTCAACTTGTACCCGACCATAACCTCGCGAACCCGAACCACCAAGATAGTCTTCGTTTAAAAGCGAAATTCCCTCTTTAAAAAGCTCAACTAGCTGACTTTCTTTTTGCTTTGTCTCTTCATCAAAAAATCGAAAGACTACTTCCCCTTCAAAACTATATCCTTTTGGTACTCTTTCTGACGGCCGTGGATTTGTTTTTTTACTTCTTTCTCTTTTGCCTGTTTCTTTATTATAATTATGTAAAGAAACCTCCATTTTTTCTTCGGTGATAGCTTTTCCCTGTTGTTTTAGTTTTTTAATATTTTCCTCGGTTTTTTTATCAACAAATAAATCACGAATCAAGACAATAGTATAATTAAAACTGCTCTTTTGGTCCTTGTTCTCCTCCGCTGGCTTACCAAACAATGTCTCAATCAAATTTAGCTTTTCTTGATCATTCTCATACTTAATTTCAAGTAGACTCCTTAACTTTCCCTTTAACGATGATCCAGGAATGTAGGGATAACCGGTTTCAAAATCTTTAACCACCGGATTATCCATCCCCCCAATCTCAAAATCGCCTCCCTTGCCCGCCCCAATATGAAGGCCGGTTAAAACCTTGATTTTGATTGTGTATTTTTTGGTTTTCATTTTGACTTTTTTCTAAACTTTTAACGATAATAAGATCTAAAAGATTCTTGTATGTTTTTTTTAAAAGAATCAATTTGTCATTTTCACTTATATTGTTTAAGTCTGATAAAAAGTTCTCAGTAATTTCTTTAAAAAAATTAATTAATCTTTTTTTATTATCTTTATCTTTCAACTTATCATCTTTTAAAAGTTGATACAAAACTATTTTTTGAGATAGCTTTACCTGATAATATAAAGTGTCTTTATCATTAGATTCTTCAGATTCAACAGCATTTTTTAAAATCTCAACGATCTTTCTTATTTGAGTTTTTTCTGGTAATAAATATGAATTTAACTCTTCAACTTTATCAAATATATTTTTGCTTGGTTTATAGTTATCATCAAGGTAAAACATAAAACTTTTGCTTCACCCCCTTTCTCGCCTTGATAAAATTATAATCTCCATTAAAGTCTTTAAATTTTTTCTTAAAAAATCAATTTCATCTTTTTTTTCCTCATCTTTATCCAAACCAAAAATTAGACGCAAAGTTTTTTTAAGATTACCAAAATCATCTTTTTTTTCTTCTTTTATATTTTTTTCATAACTCTCAAAATTTCTTAAGAAAAAGTAGCGCATCATATTAATTGATAAATTATTCTTATAATCATCTTCTTCACCCAAACCATCAGCCAGTTGATATATTTTATAGTAAAAAGAGGTTGGAATATCATCACCAAAATCCTTAAATTGAAAAGATAAATCATAAATTTTTTGCCAATTATCAATGGTTAAAACAGAGTCGAAAAAAGCCGCCCGATTTTTAAAAATCTTTGCTTTTTTTAATTTTTCTTCTGCTTTTTCAACCACTTTAATCAAAGGCTCATGATCTTTAAAAAGCGAGATTCCAACGGAAAAACTCATCTGTTCATTATTGCAAGTTAATTTCTTAAATTTTTCATTAAGTTTAAAGATAAAATCAAAAACATTACTCCAATGGGTCACCAAAACAAAGTCATCACCGCCTGAGTAAATCATATAATAAGCTTTGTCTTTATTAGTTTGAAACTCTTTTTCAATAAGCTTTGGTAAATAAGCTTGAAAGAAAAGGTTGGTTTTTCTAGCAAATCCTAAATATTGGGCAATTTTTTGTTTATTTTTATTAATATCTAAAAAAGAATATTTTGACTCAAAAATACTTTTAACAATCTCTCCCATATTATCAACATCGCCTTTAATAAGCGCCAAAAGATTAGCACCTTCACCTTTTTTACTTAATTTCTCAAAATCAATTGTCTTTCCATCTTCTTCGGTTGGCACAAAGATATCGTAAAAGACTGTTTTTGAGGGATAAGAATAAAATAATGTCTCTTTTTTATTTTGAGATTTTTTAATAATCTTTTCATAAGGTTTAAGAGCAAAAACTGCATTTTTTAAACCTTTATCAAAGCCAAGATAATAATCGCCAAAAAGAGGAAAAACATCATTTTCTTTCCAACCATCTTTCTTTTCATAAACCAAAACATCTCTTTCTTCTTTAAAATAAAAAGAAAGATTTTTGAAAAAATCGCATTGATAACATATGTTTTCTCCATCCTCGTTTTTAGTCCCTTTATAAGTTAAACAATAATCACAGATCTCTGAATCCAAAAACATATACTCATCTTTATTTAAAGCTTCTATCTCAAAAACAAGATCGTTATGAGGTACAACTGGTTGAAAAAGAGCATTAAGAAAATCTTTTTTAAAGTCATCGGGATTATTAATACTTAAAACAGAAAGGTTAAATCGCAAAGTCAAGCCAAAGTTTTTTAATAAGTCCAAGGTTAAACCCTTAATAATTGATAACAAAACTTCCTCATTTATTTGGTCGGTTTTTGGTAGCAAAAAAACAGTATTGCCACCAAAGTTTATCAGTTGGTTTTGTGGTAAGACTACTCTTTTTAAGTTTTTATGATTTAAAAGATAAAAGGTAATCAAATCATTTAAAAGTTGTAAAAATAGTGATCTTCCTCGCAAAATCTTTGCTGCGTTTTTTGTTTTAGTTTTGTAAATAAACTTTTGAATACCAGCAATGTCAAACTTAAGATAAATGATTGATTTATTTTCAAAGTAAAAACTTTGGCTAAAAATAGTGGTAAGCTTGGAATGATCGTAAAGATTAGAAAAGTAATATAAATCACGCCTATCCTCAGGAATAGAAGTAAGCAAAAAGTAAAAAACCTCATCCAAAAAACTCATTAGATTTAAAAAATCAAAATCAATTTTTTCTAGTGGTTTTTTTATCAAAAATCCAAGATTTTCCTTGGATAAAAGATTATGATAATCTCTTTCATTTTCGTTTTGTGAAAAACTTTCTTTCTTTTTAGCAAAAAAATATTCATCTTCTAAGTTGTATATCGAAGAAACCTTATAGAAATAATCACTAGGTAATTTACTGCTTTCGTTATCTTTCTTTTTAAGATAAGGAAAAATACTTCTTATGTTTACTTCGGTTGGTTTTTGATTACTTTCTACTGTCTCCCTTTCCATTTCTGAGGCAAAAGCATCAGCTTTTTTTAAAACGTTGGCAAGATAATCATCGCTTTTTTGATGACTTTTTTCAATTATTTCTTTTGCTTTTTCAAAATCTATATCTTTTTCCAATGTCCTATTTTTTATATTTAATATTGAAGCAAAAATGGAAGAAAGTTCTTGATGACTTATGCCAGGAAAAGAAGAAGAACGTTGGATAAACTTTCCAAAATCATGAAGAAAAGAAGCAAAAAGTAATGTTTGATAGTCTTTTTGATTAAAATTCATTATTTTCTTTGATTAAAAATCTATAAAAGTTATTCTCTTAAATACATACCATAAATTTCTATTAAAATCAATAATAAACGTTCAAAAATTTAGCAGAAAAAATTTAAAAAAAATCCTTTTCTTCCTTTTTGTTATAATATAGTTATAACATTAAAAATTCTTTCAATCCTATGATCCAAAGGTTTGTTAAAAAAATTATTAAAGTAGGCAATTCAGCGGCGGTTATTTTGCCAGCATCTTTTGTCAAAGAAGGTAATTTAAAAATTGGAGATGAGGTGATTGTTGAGACAATGGCTCGTTATCAAACAGCAATGATAAAACCAAAAACCGATTCCTACAAAAATAGTATTACCCCAGAGTTTAAAGAATGGCTTGATCGCTTTACTAAAAAATATGATCGCTTATTAAAAAAATTAGCCAGAACTCCTTAGTATGATCTATTATTTAGAAATTGATGAAGTTTTATTCATCCACGAGATAATAATTCTTCTATACGGTGGCCGAAGTGATGTTCACGATTTTACAATGCTTCATTCTGCAGTAGAACGACCTAAAGCTACTTTTAGTGGTAAAGATTTATACCCAACTATTTTTGAAAAAGGCGCGGCTTTAATCCAATCTTTAATTTTAAATCATCCTTTTGATGATGGTAATAAAAGAACTGCTATTACTGCTACCGCGCGCTTTTTTTACATTAATGGCTATCAGTTAAAACTGCCTTTAAAAGAATCAATTCAGTTTACCCTCAATATTGACTCTCACAAAATATCTTTTGAAGAAATTGTTTCTTGGCTTAAAAAACATACAAAAAAATTAAAATAATTATGCTATCATTAATCTATGAAACTCCAAAAAAATGTCGGGGAGACTGATAAAAAAATAAGGATTATTTTGGGGGTAGTTTCTGTGTTTTTGGCCACTCAAATTGGTACTTGGCCAAGATGGGTTTTGTTAATTTTAGGCGTTGCCCTTATCTTAACCGGCCTTTTCCAATTTTGCGGCCTTTACGCTCTTTTTGGGGTAAATACCTGTAAGAGAAAATAATCACTCACAATAAGGATCCTTAAAACCGCAGTTTTGACAGATAGCATCGCGTGTCCCAGGAAGGGCCGAGATTTTTTGCCCACATAAAGGACAGTTTTAAAGAGGAAAAAATTGGTACGTTTTAAAAGACTAATTTAATTATTGGCTGATTATTTTTCTCACATAATTTAAAGCTTTTTTTTGCTCTTTTTTGAGGATATTAATCACCCGATTTCTTAAGGTTGAAGGAAGAGTATAAGAAGAGTGAATTCCAAAATAAGTCTCAATTAACTTTTCTTTTCTTTTTTCCACCTCATCTAAATAATTTTTTTTAAAAAGCTCGATCAGCTCTCCTTTGACCCCATTTTTATAAGCCAAGTAAAAAGCCAAAAGCTGCTCATCTTTACCAAGACCCGATCCTCCATAGGAGCTTAGTTCATTTTCTCCATTAAAGATTACATATAAATTCTTCTTTTTTAAAGAAAGCATATCGTTTTGGTAAAAACCGACTCTTTCTGGAGAAATATTTAAGGCTTTTAAAAAAATATAAATTCGAGCACACTTTTCGCAAACCCCACACCAACGTCTTTTTTTCGCTTCATCTTTTTCAGAAAAACAAGACATTTGAAATCTACCAATCTCAGGATAACGATGATGAAGAACATATAAAACAAATATCTCATGAATGGGTTCAACTAAACTCCCAATATGAGTATTGATAAAAAAAAGTTTTGGAATATCAGCTAAATGTTTCATCGCCAACACACTTTGCTCAAAAACCGGATTGATAAAATATCCCTCTTTGTCTTTTAAATAAAAATTACAACTCTGCTCATTGCCAAAAAAAAGATAACGAGCTTGATGATAAAAATAAAAAGGAAGAAGAACAAACGCATATTGAGAAAGAATAATATCCCATCCCCAAAAAAAACCAGTGGTTTGACGCAATCTTCCAAAAGATAACGGAAAAAACAAAACTTCATTTTCCAATTTTTCATAAAAACGATGGGCTAGCTTTTTTTTATGGGTATTTTCAAAAGACGACTGTGGTTCGCGCATAAAAATTGGGATAACATCAACTCCAAGCTCATCTAAAAGTCCATAAGTTAAAAGCGACTCTTTACCAAAAGAAAAAAGAAGAAGGGCTTTGTTTTTAAGTTGGCGCTTAACTTTTTTACCACTATAAGAGTAATTTACTCCTTTAAAATGGGTTTGAAAAAAGGCATTATAAAAATTTTTTAAAATCTCACTCGTTTTTAAACTTTTATTTTCAAAAATATTCATTGGCAGTGAATAAGCCAAGATCTTAAAAAAAACTGACTCAATCGGTGGATGAGGAAAATGATAAATGACTGGTTTTTGTTCAACTAAAGGTAAATGCCAAGTAGCAATATAAGTTAAAGAATCAGCAAAAATTTTATGCAAAGATTTAGGAAATTTTTCCCAAACATAAGACGGATAAGTGGTTAGATATTTTTTATTTTTTATTTTAATTTCTACTCCGTTTTTGATAATTTTTCGAAAAATATGAACACCGTTTTTTACCATGATAAAAATGTTTAATTTTCAATATTATATACTATTTAAAAAGAAGCTTAAAATTTCTCAAAAAAAATAGCAGATTGAGGAATATTTTTTTGCAGTAAAAATTGACGCAAAGACTCAACAATACCCCTTCCTCCACAAAGATAAAACTCAAAATCAAAAATTGTCTTTTTTATTTTTGGAAATAACTCTTTTTCAAAAACGTAATCAACATGACCCAAAGAAAAAAAATCACTCTCAACTTGTGATAAACTTGTTTCCTTCGATAAACAAATTTTAAATTCAAAATTTTTATCTTCTTCTTTTATTTTCTTAAACTCCTCCAAAAAATAAACATCCTCTTTTTTCCGCAACCCCCAAAAAAGAAACTTTTGACTTTTAACTTCCAACTTTTGACTTTCCATAATCATACTTCTTATTGGAGCAATTCCGGTACCGGTGGCAAAAAAGACTTTATTTTTAGAAGTTTGTTTTAGTGTAAACATCCCCGCTGGTCCTTTAAACAAAACCTTGTCGCCTATTTTTAGGTTTTTTAAATAAGTTGAGCCCACACCCCCATCAACCAGCTCAACCACTAATTCAAACGAATTTTTTTGCCATGGTGGGGAAGCAATCGAATACAATCGAGAAATAGTCTCACCCTTAGATGGTACCAATAAAATCAAATACTGACCCGCTAAAAAACTAATTTCTTTTGGCTCAATTAAAGAAAATTCAAATAAAAAAACATTACCGGCTAAATTGATTTTTTTAGTCAGTTGGGTTTGATATAAGATAAGCATGATAAAAAATGCAAAATTTTTATTTAAAGTCTTGCTCTTTGAGCAATCTCCGCCTCAACCAACTCTTTTGGTTTTCCATATTTTAATCTTGATAATTGAACAATTGCTTGGGCCAGTTTATCATTGGCTTCTTTTTTAATTTTCTCAATATCTTTGGTCATATCAACCGAAAAAGGAGGCACTGGTTCGTTATTGACTATTGTTTTCATATAAGCATGAAATCTTTCTACATTAATTAAATCTGACTCCGTAAAAACCGGTTGAAACTCCCGCTGAACATAAGAGGCATCGGTTACTCCCAAACGAAAAGCAATTAAAGTACCAACATTACCAAAAACAGCATTTTTTACCTCCTCCTCCATTTGTCCAATAAACTGATTGGCAACAGTTAAACCCAAATGATATTTTCTTGCCTCAGATAAAATAACGGCAAAGTCAGGCGTGGCAAAGTTTTGAAACTCATCAACATAAAGATAAAAATCGCGTCGTTGTTCTTCAGGAATCTCCTGTCGACTCATGGCAGCAACAAGAATTTTGGGAATTAAAACCAAACCTAAAAATGAAGAGTTTTCTTCACCTAATTTTCCTTTTGAGAGATTAATTAAAAGAATTTTCCCTTCATCCATTACCTTTCGAAAATCAAAGGCACTTTTTGACTGACCAATAATGTTTCTCATGGTTTTATTGGTAACAAATCGGCCAAATTTTGAGACAATATAGTCCAAAACTTCTGATTTATGAAAGTCTGAGGTTTGGGCAATCTGATCAGTCCAATACCTTCTTACAATTGGATCTTGAACTTTTGGTAAAAGCTCTTGAACATACTTTGGATCAGTCAAACAACGAACAACCTCAACAAAAGTCGTTCCCGGTTCACTCATTACGGTTAACATCGCATTTCTTACTGCATGTTCAAACCGTGGACCAATAATTCCCGTTCTTTGGGGATCATAAAGTTTGTACATTAAATTAATAATTGAAGTCGTAATAAAATGTTTTTGCTCCTCAGTGTAGGCCTCCATAATGTTTAGCCCCATTGGTCTTTGCGTGTCAGACGGATCAAAATAGATTACTTCTTCGGCTCTTTGAGGAGGGATATACCGCAAAACATCTTCCACTAAATCACCATGAGGATCAATAACACAAACGCCATATCCGGCTTTAATATCTTGTTTAATCATCTCTTTTAAAAGTTCCGATTTTCCCACACCCGTTTTTCCAATAATATAAGTATGGCGCATTCTATCTTTTGGCAAAATATAAACTGGTCGTTTAATCCCTCGATAATAACCAATACCAATAAACGTCCCACCACTGGTTGGAACTTCGGCCGGAACGGGGGCGGTTTTGGCTTTTAACCACTGAATGTGGGGTGTTTCAATTGTTTTATTGGGAAAGTGAAAAATGGTTGCTAATTCCTCAGAAGATAAAGTGGAGATTGACTTAAAAAAAGGCAAATCAATAATAGGAAAAAATTTATAAATAAAATTAATCATAAAGCCACCGGCAAACAAAATCCTTGTTCCCTTAAATCCATTTAAATCAGAATTAAATTGGGAAAAAGCGGTTTTTAAGTTTCTAAGATGAGTGTTGGCTAAGTCTTTATTTTTGGCCGAAACCACAAACCGAATCGTCACCTCAAATTGTGGTTTTGAAGCTTTATCATCAATTTTTTCCAAAATTTTTGGATCGACTTTAAAGGTGGCTTTTTGGGGATCAGCCTCTTGTTTTTTAGTTGATGCGACATATGATTTTCCCATTTTTTTCACTTTTCCGCTGGCTGGACGAATAAGAATCTGAACCATCGCTCCCTCCCCTTCTCCCATTTTTGACAAAGCCGAGGTAATTGCTGCCAAAGGATCGGTAGGAAGTTCTTTATATACTTTTATTGGATAATAATGGGCGTCTTTTAATACCAATCCGGCAAAAGCCACTTTCCCATCTTCAGAAAAAATATTGGGTTCATCGACTCTTTTAATATCTGCCTGGGGATAGTATCCATAAATATTTTTTTCTACCAAATCAATAAGTCGTGATGGGGCTGAAACATAAAAACGGATATCCGCTTCCTTACCAACAATCTCAAACGCCAAAACATCATCCACTTCTAAAAACGAAAAAAAACCTGATTTTTTTAAGGAAGAAAAAGAAGAAAACATCTGTTCTGCTGCATCAATTTTAATCTCATTATCTTTTGGTAGTTTTACTTCAAGGGTAACCATTTCCAAAGAGATCTGTTCTCTTTTTTTGATTCGAAAGTACAAAACAATAAGATAAAAAACCAAAAGAGTAAGAAAACCAGCGATTAATGCTGCCGCCAACGCTAAAAAAACTGTGATTAAGCGATCAACAAAAATTTGATAATCTAAAGAAGGACTCATATAAAAATTATAACCGCAAAAATTTTTTTTGTTAGAATAAAATATACCAATGAAAGTTAAAGATAAAAAAAATAATTTTGACTCTTTTTTGAAAATTTTTCCATTTTCTTTTGTTTTTATTTTCTTAATCATTAACATTTATTTCTCTCAAAACATCTCTCCTTTATATCAAGAAATAATAAATAACGAAAAAGAAGCAGTGATTTCTTATTTAAAAAAAATAAAAAAACAGCCGTTTTTCAAAAGTGAGTTAAAAAAATTTACTTACATATTTAACCAATCAATTGCCAAAGAAGTTTTTTTTGAAGATGAACAAAGAAAGATAAAGATTCAAAAACTAAAAGAAGCTTTGAAAAAAAATCCCAAAAGTCGTGATATTTTAACCAATTTAGCCATTCTTTATCACGAAGATGGTAATGATAAACTGGCGCAAGAATATTTTAATAAAGCAAAAGAGGTTGATCCCAATTTAACTATTAATATAAAATAAAAAATATGGTAAAACAAGCTCATCTTTATATCAAGGGTGATGTCATTGGAGTTGGTTTTCGGGCGTGGACAAAAATTCAAGCCAAAATTTTGGGCGTTTCTGGTTGGGTAAGAAATGTTTATGATAAACCAGAAATTTTTGGAGTTTCTGGCGGGGTAGAAGCCGTAATCCAAGGTGAGGAAGAAAAAGTAGAAAAAATGATTGAGCTTTTAAAACAAGGTCCGCCAGTTTCAAGAGTAGAAGATGTTGAGATTTTTTGGGAAAAACCAAAGGAAAACTTTGATGGGTTTGAAATTAGAAAGTGAATTTTTTATTAAAAAGTTTTTATAATAATTTTAGATTAACCTCTTACTCCTAAAAGCAAAACCAGAGGAAGATTTAAGATATTTTTCAAAAGTCCTTTTTAAGATTTGATTAAGCTGTTTTCTCCCATATCCACTTTTAAGAAATTCTTCACGCGCTTTAGCATCAGCTTTATCAATAAAGTATTCATAATGAATCAGTAAAAAAGGACGGCGAGATTTTGTTGCTTTTGATAATCCTTTAGCATGTTCTTTAAGTCTTTTTTTTAAATCTGTAGTAAAACCGGTGTAAAGTTTTTTATCTTTCAAACTAAAAAGAGTATAAACGTAGAATTT
>Ga0078972_1013124_pt1 | contig 13861 bp, 13 predicted proteins | sample YelNatPaOPGAMG01_FD_67568 | JGI IMG/M metagenome (GOLD analysis project Ga0078972, IMG submission 67568) | Hot spring thermophilic microbial communities from Obsidian Pool, Yellowstone National Park, USA - OP-RAMG-01 (SPADES assembly) (version 2) | ecosystem: Environmental > Aquatic > Thermal...
AAACCATTCGTTTATTATACAGTACTCAAGAACTCGGGTTTTACTCACTACGAATTCGGTGGTTTGAGAAGAAACGAACAGATATCAGTAGCCAATCAGCCACAGTTGTAGATAGCTCTACATCTTTGAAACCGATTGTTTCATATGTAAGTTCAGGCACATCACCTGCATCGGCAGAAATATCCGTATATCCCGAATCAACAGCATCCTCGATGCCTATTTCAGTTATAATATCACAGGGGGCATCTATCTCATCCTCACCGACAATATCAGTAGTAACATCAAATAATCCATCATAAGAAGTATCGTAGGAATCGACATAACTTATATCAATGGAGTCTGAGATCCCGGCATCTCTGATCCGACCCTCATCTGTTACTCTCTGTGTATTCTCCTCACAATCCAGGGACACAAGGATCAATGCGATTAGTACAAAGTTATAAAGGTGCTTCATATAAGTTACCTCTGATTGAATTATGTAAGAAAACTCATCTCAGCTTTATGGTAGTAGCAAGAGATATACCCTTGGACTCGTTATCGGGCAATTCGTTGTAATACACATAAAGGTTATTATTGAACACAATAGCGGATGGGCTCCGTCCATAGTGCAGGATTGGATTATAGATATATCTCTCGAAATTGATTCCATCGGCTGAACCAGCAAGCCCGAGGTGAAATGCCCCGGTCTCGGTTGCGCTTCCACAATAATACATTCTGATCAACTGCCGGTTATTGGCAGTAGTAATGGTCAGTACAAATGGAGACATTACCGAATAGTGATCAAATGCATTTACATCCTGTGTATTGGGCGAGAGGACCGGGGAGATATTCACAGAGGTCCAGCTCAGAGGATTTTCGGGACTTGCCTTAGATGCAAATACAAAACTCCTGTTATCCTCATCCATTGCAGAATAATACATATAGAGAGAATCACCATTGAATGCAACAGAGGGCTCGGACAATTTTACAAGTTTGAGTTCATTTTGAGGAACCTTTATCAGTTCTACATCGGATCTCATAAAGTTCAGAGTATCGCTTGAAGAGGCTATCATTATTCTATATTTATTATCTTTTGTAACCGAGACAAAGAAGAGGCTTACCTTTTCACCATCATACAGTGCTGCAGGCTCCTTTACAATAATCTCAGAAAATCCATCTACATCCGGGGCAATTACGGGACTCGTATTCTTTATCCATATGAGACCATCTGTGGACTCAGCCCTACCAATCGAGTAAATCCCCTCTTTATTCAGAGCAGTGAAATACATAATGAGTTTGCCGTTTATTTCGACAACAGATGGAGAGGATACTGCCTGATTATCGAAATCAGATTCAGACTCCGACACCTTTAAAATAGGGTTATTAATGTAAGAATATAGAGGTCCAACAGTGATATCCACGGGAGGTACAGGAAAGGAGGATTCAAGACTGCAACCGGCAATCATTATCGACACAAGAATAATCGTATTTCTCATCAATAATTCTCCTTATAAAGAGAAAGAGAGCCCAAATCCGCCCTCTACTATGTTGCCCTTGATGGAATAATCTCCATATTTGTCGAGGGTATATACCTTATTGAAACTCCTTGATGTTAGATAATGATACTGAAAGTATATATTCAAATCAATTCCATCCTTTATAAGACCGAGGATATCCACTATATGAAATCCGAGACCAGTCGAGAATATGTGCCTGTCACTATCCAGAATATTCGTATTGTATATCTGATCTGGAATCGGTGTCGGAAAATACTGGTACCCTGCCCTTATTTCTATTCTATCTTCGAAGAATCTATAACCTGCCCCAAACTTTATTCTCATAACATCCTTCGAGGATATCGAAAACTTCTCCTTATTCTCAACCTTCGGAAAGAGCACACTCGGCTCAATATTTATTAATACATATTGAACTGGCATATCCGAGAAGAATACATAGCCAACATCAAGTAGTAGCTTCAACCTCTTTGTCGGCTTGAACTTGAAGCCCGCCGTCAACTCAGCAGGTACGAAGAAACTCTGTCCATCCTCTATCACATTCATATTGAGAAGTTGCATATCGAAATTGGTATCGATCTTGAGTTTGAACTCATTCTTGAATCTATAAGACAATCCAAATGCCAGATCTTCGTTATGATCATAAGATGCCCCGAGTATAGGCGTATATGAAAATTTCTGATCCATAATAAAATCGCTCTGTGTAGTCTTCTGGTTTGCAAGGTCGATGGATACCTTTGCCTTTCCATATGAATTCCCGAAAATATCCACGCCTGCCCCGATCGAAAATTTATTGAGTATTCTGTAAGACAGGGCGGGCTTGAAGGAGTATCTCGCCATATTTCTGTAATTAATGAATTGGGGATATGTAGGATCCTGTGAATAGAGGTACATTATCGAGGGCTGTGGGATGGTGGCACTCAGTCCAAAGGAGAGATTAGTGAGTTTACCCGAAAAGGGAATAATAAAGCCACCCGTCACAAACGAGAAATTCCCTTCTTCATATGAATTATCATTGATCTTCAGATCCTTATTTCCTATCAGAAATCCAAGGCTGAGCCTCGCAGATCTCACCGTGGTAATCCTCGATGGATTCAGAAATATTATATCTGGCTCACCACTATCGGCATTCCCCGCACCTGCAAATCCCTGCGAAACAACACCGGTGCCCATTATGAAATCGTGACTCGCATAAAGATTGAGAGATAGAACAAGAAAGACAAACAACATTATCCTTTTCATATCAATATTCTCCAAGGTCTATCACGGGTAAGAAATAATAAATAAAGAGTGCAATCTCCGGGACAGCATCGTACTTAAAGAGTATCCTGAATACATCTACAGACTCTCTTGCAAGCCCATACTGATGAACGGCATCTACCATATCGGCCATTGTGGCAATACCATTCTTCTCATTGAGTCTTTTCAGGAAGTCCAGAAACATATAGTCCGGATCATACTTATGGGTTCTTGCAAGTGTATTGAGGGCATCGTTTATGGCCCCGCAGGTTATGGCATATCCCATAAAATTCATCAGCTCACCATCGCCGTCATATTCAGTAAAATAGTGGGAGAGTATCCTGAATGATGGCAGAGATAACTTATATAGAGTGTTCAACTCCTCTGCAAACTTTGGTCTGAAGTGTGTGGATGTACGGTCTATATAGTCAATAAAAGTGATACCGTCCTGAGCCCTTGAGAGTGCAGCTCCCAAAAGTGACAAAAGTTTATATGCCCTGTACTCGGGCTTCACGAGTGTATTCCTTATGGCAGGGATTGCCGTCTCGATGCTCTCGTCAATATCCGGGGTAAGAGAATTGTAGTAGTACTCCAGCACATTCTCCCTCAACTTTGTATCAGGATTCAGCAGATCGACCATTGCATAGATTAGATTCTCGGCCGCAAACTTCTCCTTCTCATCGAAGTTGTATTTCATTTTCAGAATATCGTTCAATATACCTGTTATATCAGAAATAAGCGAATTCTCCTTGCTCGGATAGTTGAAGCCCACACTCAGTATGTCGAATAGAGGGTTCAACTCCTGCCCATCCGTACCCCACATCATAGCCACAATATCAGCCATCTCCCGTACACGGCTCTTATTATCAGGTAGATTGTCGAGAACATTCAACAATCCAACATAAAACTTAAAAAAGCCCGATCTGCCTATGGCGTCCAGGGCCGCAAAACCTTCCACATCCACATCCCAGCTAAAACCGAGCTTCTCATACATAGGTATATCACCAAGTTTGTTGTGAAGGAGGCAGTTTATATAAGATGTAAAACCGGCTGCCTGCTCCGGGGTCCTTTTGGCAAGCTCAAAATGATATGAAACAGCGGTATTCTTCGGGAATACAGGGATCCTCGGATAACCTTTGTATGTATCTTTATAGAGTGGGTCATCCTGTAAGAGATATTTTGCACAGACGGGACCCAGTATCTCTGCACCCAGATTTCTGGATTCCTCGTCCAGTACCGTCTCTTTCTGATAGGTAGAATAGACCATATGAACCATCTGCATAAAACACGAATAATTCGAATCAGTCGCATCACCTTCGGGAACTCCATCATTACAATGCTTCTGCATAAACACTGATAGGCGTGGACCTATCTGATTTACCTCCTCCTCTCCAAGGGAACGGAGGAAGTTTATTATTGCTATACCTCCCTTACCATCACTCCCGAGTATAGAATACAACCTATCAAGAAGATTTATCTGTGCAATATTACCATCTTTCTCTTTTATATTTATACTCGAAAGAAGAAAATTCTTGACAACCTTTCTAAGTGCCTCGATATGCTTTCTCCTTATTGTGCCTGACACCTCGCCCAGATTATTAAATATCCTTTTGGACCTCTCCTCATCGCTGCTTATATTTTTCAATTCGAGGCCCAGTATAGCAATCAGGTTCTTTACAGAATCGAATCTCAAGAGATCCACGGTATTCACGACCATACCCTCTACCGCATCCTTTTGGAGTATATAGGTCAAAGCCACATTCAATGGGACCGTGGCAGATACCTCCTTATTGCCATTCTGAGTCTTCACTATCACCTTCTCGTTCACGATCCCTGAGACGATACCCATTGCATCTTGAATGAATCCTTTCTCGAGCAGATAAGATATCGCATCATAAAAATCTGTCAGCAGAGGCGAATCATAAGCCACCTTTAGAAGTGGTATCAATCCGTTATGAACAGCCCCGTTTCTATTCAGTATATGTAGGGTATCGAGGCTCTTATCTATATCCGGATACTCAAGCAACCTTGCAATGGGACCATCCGATTTCAATAGATCCATCACCATAGGGTCAATCAGAATCTCCCTCAAGATCTTCTTCAGATTGCTCCCACCAACGCTCTTGATGGCTATATCAAGGGAATCTACGAGGTCCTTCAACTGACCCGTCTTCATCAACACCCTCACCACCTCTGAGAGATTCAAAAGCTGGTTCGAATCGGCAAGGGCAATGAAATGCCCCATAAGACTTGAGTACTGGGGATTCTGGGGTTCTAAAGTATACTCCTCGGGTCTGTCTCCAATAGCAGAACAGCTCAAAAAGAGTAACAGAACAGACAACTTAATAAAATTGCGAATCATATTCATAACATAAAATACTATATTTAAGTCCTATATTCAATCAGAAAAATGATGGTTATTTTTTGTAATTGTTATCTGTTGGTGATTTTTCAACACATTTCAGATAATCCTTTAATATTTTCGAGACGTTTTGGAAGGAATGTAAAGGATTAGTTATAGGTGGAAATTATCGTTGCTCATAGAGTTTATAAAGTTTGAAAATTTGTATAGTTAAGGTATAAGACTCTGCTTTTGGAAGTTTAGGGCACTAAAAGAGAAAAAACCACTGATAACTAAATCTTTATCATGGGATGTTGTTTGTTGTTGACATTTTTGTAATGGTGTTATAAGGATAAAGTATCTTTTGCTTCCCGCTAAAATCTTAAATAGTGCGGGCATAAAATTTCCAATATTTATTACCATCCTTATTTCACTGCTTATTCAGGAGGAGAAATGAACTTATCAGAGTTGAAAGAGATGAAGATTCAGGATCTCGTAAAGCTTGCCAAAGAATTAAAGGTTGAAGGTGTTCGTGGTATGAGAAAACAGGATCTCATATTTGCGATCCTTCAGGCAGAGGCAGAAAAGAATGGGCTCATCTATGGAGAGGGTGTCCTCGAGGTACTCCCTGACGGATTTGGTTTCTTAAGGGCGGCAGATTATTCGTATCTGCAGGGTCCCGATGATATCTACATCTCTCCATCACAGATAAAGAAGTTCAATCTCAGAACTGGTGATACGGTGCTGGGGCAGATAAGACCTCCTAAGGAAAACGAGCACTACTTTGCAATGGTAAAGATTGATGCTATAAACTACGAAGACCCTGAGATTGCAAAGGATAAGATACTTTTTGACAACCTTACACCACTTTATCCTAATCAAAAGTTTAATCTTGAATTTGACCCTGAGAACTATACAACGAGGATTATTGACCTGTTTACCCCAATCGGTAAAGGTCAGAGGTGCCTTATAGTCTCTCCGCCAAGGGCTGGTAAGACCGTCCTTTTACAAAATATTGCGAATGCCTTAACAGCCAATCATAAAGAGGTATATCTAATAGTCCTTCTAATAGATGAGAGACCCGAAGAGGTGACAGATATGGAGCGTTCTGTGCAGGGTGAGGTTATCTCTTCTACATTTGATGAGCCCCCGCAGAGGCACGTTCAGGTTGCAGAGATGGTGATAGAGAAGGCAAAGAGACTTGTGGAACATAAAAAGGATGTGGTAATACTACTTGATTCCATTACCCGTCTTGCAAGGGCTTATAATACTGTGGTCCCACCGTCCGGGAAGATTCTATCTGGTGGTGTTGATTCGAATGCTCTTCACAAACCCAAGAGATTCTTTGGGGCGGCAAGGAATGTAGAGGAGGGTGGGTCTCTGACTATAATAGGTACTGCCCTGATTGATACCGGTTCAAGGATGGATGAGGTAATATTCGAAGAATTTAAGGGTACAGGCAACTGTGAGATAGTCCTTGATAGGAAGTTGATGGAGAAGAGGATATTCCCGACACTGGATATTCCAAAGAGCGGAACAAGAAAAGAGGAGTTATTACTTCCGGATTGGGTTTTAAAGAGGGTATGGATACTGAGACAGCTCCTTGCACCTTTGAATCAGGTCGATGCTATGGAATTCATTCTTGAGAAGATAAAGAAGACCAAGACCAATAAAGAGTTTCTTGAGTCAATGAACCAGTAACAAAAATTTTATGTCTGATAAAGTTATCATTTTACCTGTCATTTTAATTTCTATACTGATCCTCTACTGTTCAGGGGATAAGAACGATAGTAGCAGTCAAAATAGTGATATTGACGACATATCCGGGTGTACTTCAATACTTGATTGTTCTAACAAGGAGACAAGGGATGCCGTTTGTGTCAAAAAGGGTTGTCTCTCTATAGGTGAACCATCCCAGATGCTTCATATCGTATTCTATCCAAAATATATATCCTCTGTAGTCTCCAATATATCGTTTTTTAAGTATTTCTTTTTATATCCTCTTGATATATCAGGCGAGACCCTTACCTGTGAATCTCTATTGAAGGATTACAATTTTGATACAAATAAAAATTATAATGTTATACAATCATATGAGAAACAGGCGAGTATCTCCAGTACGGGTTCAGAAATGTATACACTCCCTTTACCAGCTTTGAAAGACTCAATTATATTCTTTGTCTTCTATTCTGATAAATGGAGTGTACTGGCTTTGGGTTGTGCAGATAGGATAGACACTACCTCTTCTGATGCTGTAGGAATATTCCCCTGCAAGCCTGATCAGACAAATGCTTGTCTCGGTCAGTTTTGATATTCATTTCTTATCCTGAAATCTCTTATTTGTTTCTTCAAACTCTCTTTTTATATCCCTGTAGTTTGAGCCTGTGTAACAGAGGGTATCTGTTATCTTGTATGTCTTGTCCTCAATCTCGACTTTTGTCTCCCTTATTCTACATACTGAATTGCCTGTCTTACCTATTTCTGTAGCCAGATCAATAATCGTATCCACATTTTGTTCAGAAATCTTATTGTTGTTTACCCCTTCTTCAACCAGCTTCCCTGAGGCAATGGTGGCATTTGAGGAGCTCTCAATAATGTCTAATTTAAGGTTATCCTTTATAGCCTCCCGCATCTGATTTCTTGTCCTTGGGTCGTCTTCTCTTAATTTTTTCTGGTCTTTATAAACGTTTATTGTATCGTTCTTTACCTTATTTAAATCCTCTAAATTTGACTTTGATTTGCCGCCTGTGAGGTCATTCTTACCTGTTGCATTATCTGTGGTTGTTTGATTCCCCTGACTCTCGATGATATCTTTTGAATCGGATATCAATAGACCTGTATGCTGGGATAAACTGGCACCCTGTATTAAGCCATTGTTGTTATGTTTGATCTGTCTACCGGCGATAGCCCCACCAGCGGTAAGGCTACTCTTTATGGCAGTGTCTTTCAGACTTGTGCCAATTGAGCCCTGAGCAAGGGTTGCCCCTGTTCTTGCCCCATTCTTGCCATCAATTGCGGCACCACCACAGGCTGCTGCTCCGACCGCCCCCATTTTGGCACCGGCTTTAAGTAATGCCTCATCTTTTACCTTACCTGTTATGGCTGAATTTATATCCCCTCTTGCGGCCCCTGCTGCCTGTCCTGCTATCTCTGCCGCCACAGCCCCATTTTCACACCCGGCCTGATTTAAATTCTGGGAGATACCCTCCAGAACGCCTGCCGCTGCCGAGGCATAATCTCCCTGAGCGGCATCTATCGCCGCACAGGCATAGTCTCCAATATATCTGTATTCTTCTGGTAGTAACTTGTCCGTACCATAGTTAATTATTCTTCCAATCATTTCTTCTCCTCCTTTTCTTGATCTGCCCAGTAATTTATCTGAGCGGGATTGCCCATAAAATAACCAAGGGCAATACTTTTTGACCTATCAGGTATTTCTAAGGTTGTCTGTTCTTTTATATTTTTCAATGCATTTTCAATATACATTGTTAGTTCTCTGAAATAGGCGCTATCAGGTCTGCTTCCTTCCCAGTCAAAATCCATTTTCCCATTATTCTTTTTCAGAAGAGATATGAAATCGTCCAGTCCGTGATCCATATTCTTCCCCGATGCCTGATTTGGATTCATTCCATTGTATTCTACATAGGTTATCAATGTTGTATATAATTTCATTGCCTCTTCATCGCTTATGGAAGGATCGTTCAACATCTTGTGTAGTTTGTTTATTTCATAGGCTAAAGCGATTGCAGCATCAATCTCATGAATGTCCTTAAATCCATCTACTTTCTCACCTCTTTCCATCTTTTCTCTTGCCTCAATTAGTTCATCAACATTTATCTCGGGCACTATATCTTTTATCTTTCTTTCATTGAGTTGATAAAATGATGTAGTCTGAGACTGGAGATTTGAAATATTACCATTAACATTATGGTAGATTGCCTCGTATGTCTGATTCTCTGTATCCATATAATTAAAATTATAGGATGAATTATTTACCTCCATTTTGTACCTCCTTATTATCTAATATTGTTTACTATTGCTTTTAGTGTGTCATCTTTTGATTTCTGCAGGTTTGACAGGAGTGTGTAGAGTCTTGTCTCAGCTGCAGTGGCATCCTGAATCTTTGCCATTAGCACCGGTCCAAGGGCTGGATCAGAGAGAAGTTTGAACAACTCTTTATCACCTGCTCTAAATCTTGCCAGTATGAAGGCTGGATCCGAGGATACCCACTGTTCGTTGTGTGTATTGTTAGTAGAATTACTCTTTGTCTCACCCTGATTATTGACTCCGCTATAATCCTTTGCTTTGGCGGGGGCTGGCTTGAAGTGATACTTACCGTCCGGGCCTTTCTTGGCAGTGGGATAATATGGTTTGTTTTCATCTTCTATTGCTTTTGACTGATCAATGTTATCGGGTTTGGAGTAGCTCTGAAGATAATTATAAATATCTTCAGCAGTGTTCTCGCATCCATCAGCCTCATAAGTGTAGCAGGAATTGTCAATTGAGTTGCTGGTTGAAATGGTTGTACTCATAACTTTCCTCCTTTAAAAAGGTTAAAAATGGTGTTAAATAAAAAACTCATCATGAGGTACTGTTGTCAGCAAATTGCGTGCCATATTTTTAGGGGGCTTGTGTATGATAAGGCTTGCTATTGATTATGGTAGGAAGAGGGCAGGGATTGCTATTACGGATAATACGAGCAAAATAATAATCCCATATAAAGTTATAAAATACGATAATATCAAGGGTTTTTTCGAACAGATTGCAAAGATTTTCGAGGAGGTCAATCCCGAGGAGGTTATTTTGGGGTTGCCATTGAATATGGATGGAACCGAATCGGATATGTCCAGGGAGGTTAGGGGGCTTGCCAAGGGTTTGAAAAGGATTAAGGATACAGGTATTGTTTTCTATGATGAGCGGCTTACGACTTTCGAGGCTCAACAGATATTGACGGAGCAGGGTATATCTGCAAAAAAACAGAAAGAGATTATTGATATGTATTCTGCCTATTGTATTTTGAGGTCATATATAAATGAGTTAAAGGAGAAGGATAATGCTTAAGAAAATATTAATTGTGTTGGGGATTTTGTTTTTGATATTTATTGCAGGTTCTGTATATGTTTATAGGTCTACAAAAGAATTCCTGAATACACCCTTTAAGAGCGAGAAGAGGGAAGTGGTTGTTCTGATCAAGAAGGGAATGAGCGAAGGTGAGATAGCAAGACTATTGTATGAGAAGGGGTTGGTATCTAACAAGATGAGATTTTATTATTTTTTGAGATTTTTACACAAGAAGAAGGGACTGGAAGTCAAGTCAGGGGAGTATTCTCTAAGCACGGATATGACGCCATGGCAGATAGCAGAAAAGATGATTAAGAGAGATGTTGTGAAGTATAAGGTTACTATACCGGAGGGGCTCAGGTATGAAGAGGTGGCGGCGATTCTCGAAAAAGAGGGGTTTGCGAATTCTGATGAGTTCATAACTTTGTGTAGGGATAGGGTATTTTTGAGTGGGTTTGGTCTTGAGGGTGAGACCTGCGAGGGCTATCTTATGCCTGATACATATACGCTCGAGAGAGGGGTCACAACGAGAGAGGTGTTCAAGATAATCATTGATGAATTCAAGAGGAGGGTAAATGCTGGATACATAGAAAGGGCTCGACAGATGGGCTTTTCTATATATCATATCTTGATTATTGCGTCTATGGTAGAGAAGGAGGCAAAACTCGATAGCGAGAGACCAATTATTGCATCCGTAATTTTGAATAGATTGAAAAAGGATATTGGGTTGTATATTGATGCGACAGTGATATACGGAATTATCCGTGAGAGAGGGAGTTTCAATGGAAATCTAACGAAAAAAGACCTCGAGACACCGACGAGATACAATACTTATATCAACAAAGGACTTCCTCCTACTCCAATATGCAATCCCGGGATAGAGAGCATAAATGCTGTTCTTATGCCTGCAAATACGAATTATCTGTATTATGTCTCTAAGAATGATGGTTCCCATCATTTTTGTGAAACGCTCGATTGTCATAATAAGGCAGTCTATAAATACCAGATAGAGTATTTCAGAAAGAACAGGAAGAGGTGAAGATGCGCATAATAATAGTTGGATTGTGCTTATGTTGCCTGTTTATTGTCTCCAATTGTAAAAAGGAATCGAGCCCAGAGGAAAAGATAAGAGATGAATTCTATCAAATTAGGGATTTTGTAGAACAAAGGAAGATTGGGAAGATAATGGATTATATCTCATCGGAATATAAGGACACCTATGGCAACAGAAAGGAATCTATAAAAGCCATACTAATTCAGAATATAATGTTCAGGAAGGGCATCAAGGTTGTGATACGAGATATCGATGTAAAGATCAATGGCAGCAATGCAGAAGTTACTCTCAAACTATTCTTGAGTGAGAGTAGTAGTGTCATTTTAGAAAATGCCGATGTAATGATCTTGAAATGCAATATGGTGAATGTAGATGATATTTGGTTGATTACTTCTGCCCATTGGGAGGGGCATCAGTCCCCTTTCTGATACTCGACAAGTATATCGAAACAGTCGATAAAACAAATGCAATAGATATAACAAGTTTGAATATGGTGTTGAAGTTGTTGGGGTTTATCGAGTTTATCCTTTCGGCTGATTCTCTGAACAGGATTAGGCTGAATAGAGAGGTGAATATCCCGGAGAAAACTGTTCCAAGACTCATCCCGAGATTTCTCATTGTGGCGAGCAGCCCTGTAGTGATACCTGTATTTTGACCTCCTCCTATCGAGAGCATTGCTGTAGTATTGGGGCTGTTGAATATACCAAGCCCGGAGCCTATGATTATTTGTGCAATTATTATAAAGGAAATAGCATTTGTCTTTTCGACAAATAGCATTAGCATAAGGCCGAGGGAGAGGAGAATCATACCGATTATGCAGGGTTTGTAGTATCCAATTCTATCACTCAAATAGCCCGATATACCTGTTGTGGCAAACATTGCAATGGACGAGGTGCTCATCAACAGACCTGTCTGATGTGGTTCGAGGTCGAGTATGATTTTCAGATAGAACGGTATTAGAAAGTTTGACATAAACAGGGCTGTGTAGCCAAATAGTAGAGAGAAGAGACCACCAGAATAAGCCGGTATCTTGATGAGGTCTATTGGAAAGAATGGTGATACGATTTTTCTCTCATATGAGATAAAAAAGAAAAATATTGTCATCCCAATGATAAGGGTAGTTATCGACAGAAATTTGTGAGATTCTTCTTTCATTATAGAGGGAAGGGATAAGAGTATCAAAGGAATCGCTATAGCCCACATAATCATTCCAAAAATGTCCTGTCTCAGATTGTCTCTGTTATTCAGTGGCTCTTCCGAGATTATCAATAGGATAGCGGTAAATGAAATGATAGAGATAGGAATGTTAATAAGAAAGAGCCATTGCCAGCTCAGGTGTTGTAATATGAATCCACCTATTGGAGGTCCCAATATCAGCCCTAATGATATGCCGGTAGTATGTATTCCTATAGCAAAGCCCCGCTTCTCTTTTTCGAAAACGCTGAACAGAATTGCAGGGCCACTCGAAACCATAAATGAGGCTCCTATTGCCTGAATTATCCTCATAACTATAATAACAATCGCTTTGCTACTGAAGAGAACCAATATCGATGAAAATCCAAAAATAAGTGTCCCTGTGAGAAATACCCTTTTATGTCCGATTTTGTCCGATATCCTGCCACATATAGTTAGAAGCGATGTGAGAGTTATGAGATATACTACAACTATCATCTGAGATTCATTGAATTTCAGATTCAGTATCTTCGTCAGATATGGGAGAACTGCGTTGAGTGAACTTGAGTTGATGGTTGCCATAAGAGTAGAGAGACTCATAATTAGCAATGTTGCCCATTTTTTACTGTTCATATGCACTATTTCTTGTTGATGATTCTTATTCCGAATATGCTCGTCATCCCATCTCTTGTATGGGCGTATCCTTCGGTATAGACATAGATTCTGCCCATTCTCTTCTTCACAGGGTCTAACTCTTCGAGGTCTGATGTAGTGTTGAGTTCCAGTTTGTGTCTGATATCTGGTATGTTGATAGTAATAGATTTATTGTATGTCATACCTTGTTCCATATCGAAGGATTCTGATTTTATGAGTTCTATAAACCTATTTGCTGTCTTGAAGAAATCTGTAGATTCTGAAAAGACCACCGATTCTGTCTTTGCTGAGAATTTAAGGGTCAACCAGCTTCTGAAAAGATTGTCCATAACAAATACGATATCTGGCATAGTAAAGTTTGAATTATCACTCTCAGCCTCTACAAAGAGTAAATTACCTTTGAGTGTATTTCCCTCCTTCCCAAAGAAGGCAGTATTGATATAATATTTGTATGAGATATTATTTACATTCCTGGTATATGTAGCCCTCTTCTTCTGGGCAAGGGATATTATGTTGAAATTGTAATTGAGTCCGGTGGTACCTATCTCAATCTGATTCTGTTCGAGTATTCTTATCAGAATATTCTTATCGAAACCCATTTTCTCTATGGGGGTGTCTGATAGAAAATTGTTCTTATATAAAGGAACAATCTTATTTCCATTCAGATATTTGATGTTTATTGTTGTATCGGTCTTTTCTTTGATCGAGGTCTCCTGTCTGATAAGCTCTATTATAATCAAAATTGGCTTCTTCTCTTTGTCGATACCGAGATAGGTGATATTATTCTTTACTGTCCTGGCGTAAAGAGTAGTTGAATAAATGATAGAAACTATAATCAATAACAAG
>Ga0078972_1013125_pt1 | contig 13857 bp, 14 predicted proteins | sample YelNatPaOPGAMG01_FD_67568 | JGI IMG/M metagenome (GOLD analysis project Ga0078972, IMG submission 67568) | Hot spring thermophilic microbial communities from Obsidian Pool, Yellowstone National Park, USA - OP-RAMG-01 (SPADES assembly) (version 2) | ecosystem: Environmental > Aquatic > Thermal...
GCACCGTATAGTCATAGCTTTGTGATCGATTTGCATGGGGAACGCGGTCGTTTTACCCGCCCGCGCGATGCGGTCGTGTCTGCCAGAAGAGGAACAGAGGAACCAGACGCGCTCGCGCCTTTGACCTGACGAGATGAGAGCGCGTCCCGCGTTGCGTCCTACAGCGTGGGCGGCGCGTGTATGCCCGTCGGCCTCATCTCAGTGGACCCGACACAGGCGTCGCATCGTGCAGACGCGCCTGAAATAGCGCGGTTGATTTTTCTTCGGAGCGCGGCCAAAACCTCAGCTATTACTTTCTGGAGAGTACTATAGCTCGAGAGAGCCAGAGAGGGCTTTCATTGTACCCGCAGGTTGATGCAGCATGCCGTCTCATGGAAAGGCGCCAAATCCCCCGCCCGGTCATCCAACAATTTTCTGCGATGCTCACAGAGGTGATCCAGGGGCAAAAAAGCTACGTGCCCCTCGATACGGTGTCTTCCCCAGACCAGTCGCTCTTGCTCGACCCTCACGATATGGCCAGCTCCTTAGATAGGTTTTCCCGACTCGGCGCTGAGTTGCTTGGCAAGGTCGTCGTCATAAAGCTCAACGGCGGGAGGAGCACCACCATGGGCGGAGAGGTCCCCAAGGGTATTTTGACGGCGAAAAACGGCCTTTCGTACTTGGACATCGTCTTGGGACAGATGAAAGCAGTGGAAAAACGCTGGGGAGTGCACGTCCCGCTCGCCTTGATGAACAGTTTCTTTACCCACCAAGCCACCGAGCAACTGCTCCGGACAAAAGATTTTCCCGTGATCACGTTTCTCCAGAATAGCGTTCCGCGAATTGCGGCTGATACATTCATGCCGCTGCAAACAGGGGCTGATGACGACTGGGCGCCGCCAGGGCATGGAGACGTGTATCTCAGTCTCAAACTGTCAGGGCTCCTTGATCAGCTTCTCTCCAGAGGGATCCGGTGGGCCTTTATTTCCAATATCGACAATCTCGCCGCATGCCTTGAGCCCTGGATTCTTGGTCTCATCAGGGAGCATAAGATAGACTTCCTCTTAGAAGTGACAGAGAGGACCGCTGCAGATAGAAAAGGCGGGACTCTTGTCGTGAAAGATGGTCGCCTCTTTCTTTTGGAAATCGCGCAAGTGGCGCCGGAAGAGCAGGACGCGTTCATGGATATCGAGCGCTTTCGAGTATTCAATACCAACAACCTGTGGGTCGATCTGGCGTCCCTTTCTGAGGCGCTTTCTACGCAATCGCTGCGTATGCCGGTGATTCAAAACAAGAAGATTGCAACTGGCCGTCATGTAATCCAGCTCGAACAGGCTATGGGCGCGGCAGTGTCCTCGTTCCCCAACGCCAGGGCGCTGAAGGTGACCAGAGATCGATTTTTCCCTACGAAAACAGTGGAAGATCTCTTCGTTTTGCAATCAGATGCGTGTATGCTTGACGCCATGTTCCAGCTCCACAAAAACCCTCGGCGTCCTCGTCACCTTCCGCTGAGGCCGCAGGTCGTGTTCGGGGATGACTTCCTCTCTTCTCCATTGGCGTTTCCTGCAAGATTCGAAGCTCCAGAAACCGTTTCTCTTGTAGGCGCAAGGAGGCTGGAAGTAAGAGGAGACGTCTATTTCGAGCGCGACATCACCATCGAGGGCGATGTTGCGATCATGGGAAGGTCGGAGAACATCCGTTTGAAGCGGGGTACGATTTTGAGGGACATTGTGGTGAACGAGCCGCTTTCATGATCCTTCTGGATGTCAACATGCGATTGAAGGATGATATATGGCGTCGATATTAGTAACAGGCAGCGCTGGCTTCATCGGTTTTCATCTTTGCCGCAGGCTTCTCACAGAGGGGCATGAGGTAGTCGGCGTCGATGACTTCAACGGCTATTACGCGCCTGAACTCAAAAGGGCAAGGACCGAAATCCTCAGATCATTCGATAATTTTGTATCCGTTGAAATGGACTTGGCCGACAGCGCAGCAGTAGAATGCTGCTTCAAAGATCATTGTCCTGAACTGATCTGCCATTTGGCCGCGCAGCCGGGCGTCCGTTATTCGTTGGTCAATCCTTTTGCGTATGAAAGATCAAACGTTGCTGCTTTTCTGAATGTGATCGAACAGGCGCGACGCGCATCCATCCCCAGGTTCGTGTACGCTTCCAGTTCGAGCGTGTATGGAGGCAACACGAAGATGCCGTATTCGGAGACGGACCCCGTGAATACCCCTATCAGTCTCTATGCCGCAACGAAAAGAGCCAATGAACTTATGGCCTTTACCTACCATCATCTCTTCGGCCTGCAGACCATTGGGCTTAGATTCTTCACCGTGTATGGCGAATGGGGACGTCCCGACATGGCATATTGGTCCTTTCTCGAGTGCATCTTGCACGGTGAAGAGATTCGCGTCTTCAATCAAGGAAAGAACAGTCGTGATTTTACCTACATAGATGATATCGTGGACGGCATCGTCGCCTCTCTTTTCCGGACAGAGCTGGAAGGATACGAGATCATCAATTTGGGAAACAACCAGCCGGTGAATGTCCTGACGTTCATCACAATATTGGAGGAACTGGCGGGCAGACCAGCCAAGAAACTGATGGCGTCTGCTCAACCCGGAGACGTTGTCTCAACCTTTGCAGACATAACAAGGGCCCAGGCAAAATTGGGCTTTCATCCAAAGACAGATATTCGAACAGGGTTGAGTCGTTTCGTGACATGGTATCTTTCTGAAACAAAGATTGGGCACGCGGTGCGTCTTTCGAGGAAAGCATGATGAAAATGCAATCATTCGTCGTGCACGAGAGGCCTGCGACCAGACTATACAACACTTTCTCTGGAGGTCGAGGATGCTATGGGGTTGATGGACATGGTATATGGCGTCATGGGGACGGGATTGCTGGCAATCGCCGCGATCAATGGACTCCTCATGCTGGAAACTATCGGCCGCAAGCCCACCAGAGGTGGTTTCCGGCGGGCTCATAAATGGCTGGGGAGGCTTTATGTCGTGGTGTTCGCCTTTCTTTTTATTGCCATGTTTCCCAGGATCGCTTACTTGGAGGGCATGCCTCCGACTACTCTGTGCCACCTGATATCGGGCCTCAGCTTGCTGCCCTTTGTGGTCGCCAAGGTCCTGGCGGGGATGAGGTACAAACAGCTCCACGCCTCGCTGCCGACGCTCGGCTTCATGGTCATCTATTTTACCTACATGACCATCTTGACTAGTGGATTCTATGTCGTCTTTTTCAAACCAATGAGTTAGAATTTCGACATCGAGGTGTACATATCTTGGAGCGTGCGCCCATGGAGCCTAAAACAGAGCGGATAAGAAAGCGCGTCCTTATACCACTCGTGATTTCAATTATATGCTGCGTCGGCGTCTTTATGGCGTCGAGTCTGTGGCTTGAGAAAGCTCTCCTTGTGAGGAAACTGGACGAGGACCGCTTGCGACTGAAAACTGGGCTTTATGAGGTGATAGTGAGCAATGTCGGCCTCTTGAACTGCGCTCTTGATTATATGCATGATCTTCATGGCTTAAGCGCATTCGCAGCTCTCAACGACCGAGAAGGTCTGTACCAGTTCATGCGTCCCACTTTTGAACGCCTGGCGAAGGAATATGGAGTGACGCACGCCGAGTTCATCGATTCGGAACGCCGCTCGTTTCTCAAACTTCACCGGCCCAACGACTTCGGCAGCGTGGTTGAAAGGGATATCTTGTTAAGAGCGGCGGCAAGCGGCGAGTCGTACGGCGGGCTCGAAATAGGTCCTGCGGGCAATCTCGCAATCCGCTGTGTGCGTCCATGGAAGGTCAACGGGAAGCTGATAGGGTTTATCGAGCTGGGCCAAACTCTGAACAATTTGTCGTTGAAACTGTCAAGGGGCCTGGGACTGGACCTCCTTATAATTCTGAACAAAACCTTTGTGAATAAAGCTTACTGGGAAGCCGGGCTGACGCAGCATTCTCAGACAAGCAAATGGGATGACTATCCTGACTTCGTGGTGTCTTCCCAGACAACAGATTTTACGCCGAGCAACCTGGCCCAATTCCTCGCGCCTGCCGGCGCGCCGCCTGTCATCGCCTTCGAGTCGAGGGGATATCGATCTGAAGGTATTGGAGCGGTTCCTCTCACAGATGTCGCAGGCAGGCACGTGGGCAGCATAGTCTTTATAAGGGACCTGACAAACGACGAATCTGACCTCTTCCGCCTGTGGCTGGTCGTGACCGGCGTTGGGCTCGGCGCTGCCGCTGTGCTGTTGGGCTGGTTTTACCTTTACCTTGGGGCTGTGGAGAGGAATCTACAGCAGGGCAGAAAGGACCTGACCAATGAGATTCACGAGCGAAAAGCCGCTCAGGAACGCCTCCGTGAAAGCCTGCAATTCTTGAACACTCTTCTGAATACGATCCCAAGTCCCATCTTTTATAAGACCAGTGACGGCATTTTACGAGAATGTAACGATGCCTTCGCCGAACGTTTGGTAGGGCTGCCCAAGGACCAGATCGTCGGAAAGGCAGTAGATGAACTTCCTGAACACGTGTCGCAGCGCATTCGAGACTCTCTATTGCAGGGGAACGACGAGTTGATCCATGAGGGCAAGCCTATTTCCCATGAAGCGTCTGTACAATGCGCGAACGGCGTTGATCGAGTCTTATCCATCCATAAGGCCGCTCATGTGAACGATGACGGACAACTTGTCGGCGTCGTCGGGGTTATGGTGGATGTGACGGAGCTCAAGGAAAAGGAAAACGCGCTCAGGGAGGCCAAAGAAAGGGCGGAGGCCCTCAACGTAGAATTGGCTGAGAGCGTCAAACGAGCAGAAGAGCTTGCTGAACGGGCCGAGGCTGCCAATCGGGCGAAGAGCGAATTCCTGGCCAAGATGAGCCATGAGATACGAACTCCCATGAATGGCATCATCGGCATGACCGAGCTGTTGCTCGATACAAACATTGATGACGAGCAGCGAGAGTACCTCAACGCAGTGAAGATATCCGCGGACGCCTTGTTGACCGTCATAAGCGATGTGCTCGACTTTTCCAAGATAGAGGCAGGGAAGCTCGAATTTTTTGTCACGGATTTTGATCTGAGGGATTGTATAGGGGACACCCTCACGTCATTGGCTGCTCAGGCATACAAGAAAGGTTTGGAGCTGGCTTACAACGTGGACCCCAAGGTGCCGCCCTTGGTCATGGGCGACCCGGGTCGCGTGCGCCAGATCCTTGTGAATCTTGTGGGCAACTCCATCAAGTTTACCGAGGCCGGCGAAATCGTGGTGGATGTGAGGCTCGTGAACAAGACGGATGACGAAGTAGAAATACATGTCACGGTGAGCGACACGGGCATCGGCATACCCGAGGACAAGCAGCAGAAGATCTTTGAGGCATTCGAGCAGGTGGACAATGCCAGCACGAGACAATATGCGGGCACCGGCCTCGGTTTGGCCATCACCTCTCAATTAGTGCAAAAAATGGGGGGCAGGATATGGGTTGAGAGCACATTGGGAAAAGGGAGCGCGTTTCATTTTACCCTGAAACTCGGGCTTTCTGCCCAATCCAAGAAACCGAAGAATGGCCTTGCAAATTATGATTTAACAGATTTACCCGTGCTCGTGGTGGATGACAATGCCACTAATCGGCAAATACTCGCGGACACGCTCCGAAGCTGGGGCATGATCCCCACTACGGTGGCCGACAGCGCAGAAGCCATTCAAGCGGTAGCCAGGGCTCGTGAGCAAGGAAAGCCTTTCACCTTGGCGTTAATCGACTTTCTGCTTCCCGACATGGACGGCTTCCAGCTCACGGAAAAAATCAACAACACCCCGGGATTGGCTATACCCACTATCGTCATGCTCACCTCCGGCGGGCAGCGAGGCGACGCTGCGAGATGCCGAGAGCTCGGGATAGCAGGCTATCTCCTCAAGCCGGTCAAGCAGTCTGATCTCTTTGCCGCCATTGTGAGGACGCTCAATCGTAATGCTGAGGAAGAAAACGCCAACACCCTTACCACGCGTCATTCATTGCGTGAGTCTCACAGACCTCTTCACATTCTCTTGGCTGAAGACAACCTCATCAACCAAAAACTCGCGGTTCGAGTGCTGAACAACATGGGACACTCAGTGGTCGTCGCCCAAAATGGCGAAGAGGCGGTTGCGCGGTACCAGAAAGAAAACTTCGATTTGATCCTCATGGACATCCAAATGCCCAAGATGGACGGCTTTCAAGCCACCGCGGCCATACGGAACCTAGAGGCGCAAACCGGCCGCCATATTCCTATAGTGGCCATGACCGCCCACGCCCTCAAAGGAGATGAAGAAAGGTGCTTGGCGGCGGGAATGGACGGATATGTCTCCAAGCCCATAAAACTCCAAGAATTGTTCAGGGTTATCGAGTCGCTGTCCCCGCCAAAAAATGCGCACACAGGAACTTGACAACTTCGCAGACGATGATCAACTCAATCTCAAAAAGAGTAATCGAGACCGCAAAGCATTCAAGACCCTTTTGAAAAGAATACGCAGGAGGTGATCGACATGTTTGATCTCATGCCTTGGAGACGCAAACCAGTTGAGGGTTCGCCCATGAGTAAGCAGCTCGAATTTCGACGTGAGTTTGACGAGTTGGTCAACAGATTTTTCGGACCTGATCCCTGGTTCATGGGGCGGTTCTTCGGGCAAGGGTTTTCGCCCGCCATTGACTTAAAAGAAACCGAGAATGAATTCGTGGTAAAGGCGGAGATCCCCGGCATCGATCAGAAGGATCTCAATGTGTCTCTCTCAGGCGACGTCCTGACCATTTCTGGGGAGAAGAAAGAGGAAAAAGAAGAAAAAGGCGAGAACATGCATCGCATTGAACGATCCTTCGGAAGCTTCTCTCGATCGTTCACCATTCCGGGGGAGATCCAGGAGGACAAAATCGAAGCGAAGTACAAAGACGGCGTCTTGACGCTCAGACTCCCCAAAGCCGAATCGAGCAAGAAGAAATCCATCAATATCAAGGTGGAAGACTGAGCGACAAGTCCCGCAAGGGCGACGCCCATGCATGTTCATGTGCGAGCCGGCGCAAGGGCAGCGGAGAAGAAGACAGTGAGAGAAGTTCTTGTCTGGGCCTGAACAGCGGCTCTATGAGGCGTCTTGATCGTCAAACCCACAAATGCTGGCGGACAAAGATACCCGCCAGCATTTTTATTATCTGCGCCTTGTAGGGGATCTCAAAATTTGTTGCGGCATTGCTTCGCTTGGCTCGCAATGATGCACCAACAGCTTTTACGTCGTTGCGAGAAGTCAAAGACGACGAAGCAATCTCAGGTCGCCTCACTTAAGCAGGGAGGCCTGTGGCTTATTCGCGATTCGATTGCGCCACATTATTCCTTCTCGCGGCTGCCGCTGAGCAATCGGACTGTCTCCTCGAGCGCAGCCTGCCATACCCTCCAGTTGTTTGGCCCTTTGCCTCTCGCATACTCGATCGCCTCGTGCAAACTATTCAACAAATGATTCAATGCGCGGCGGGCAACAACTACATCGTCCATCTGCCAAAAGGGTTCGAGACAGGGGTGAAGTTCTCTTCCACAATCTCTGCAGCAAAATGTCGGCTGCTTTTCCTCGGCAGCGCAGACGGGCTGCGGCGCCGTCTCCTGTAGTTCGGACATTCTCTCTATGCGAACCGCATTCGCGTCGCTGGGTATGCAGTCGGTCTCGAGGCATTCTTCGCTGAAAACCGGGTTCCATCCGACGATCGAGCTGGCGCATCGCACGAATTCTCGTGCAGCGTCGGAGTCCAACACCAATTCTTCTGCGCTTATGCCGCCAAAGCGATTCCACAAGAGCGCGCCGCCGCTTTGCCACCACGCCTCCATGCGAGAATTCCACGAAGGATGATCGTCTGACAAAGCGGTCAATTTGTAACGCAAACGCTCCATACGCCTCCAAGGTTTCCCAACTATTTGTGGGCCCCGTGTTTTCTGAGGAGATCCTCCATGTTCTTGCTGCCTTTTTGGGTTGCTAACTTGAGGGCAGTCCAGCCATAGGCATGTCTCATATTGGGGTCCGCTCCGTGGGCCAGGAGGAGCTCTACCACAGCCTCATGGCCCTTTGCAACCGCCGCCATTAAGGGCGTCCAACCATTGCGATTTGGGAGGTTGACATCAGCGCCTCTTCTGAGGAGCGAGCGCACGACCTCGATATGGCCACACGTGGCTGACAAAATCAGCAGGGTAGCTCCATCTCCTGGTCTTTTCGCATTTGGGTCGGCTCCCTTATCTAGCAAGGCTGTAAGCCCTTTTCGGTCGCAGTTCTGAGCGCGCTTGATCAGCAGGTCTTGCTCGGAGTCCCCATAGCACGTTCCGCACAGGTTCAACGCGGCGCCCATCAATGCGACGATGATGAAAGCGAGGGAAGGTCTTGGGGTCACACCTTTCATACAACTACACCGTACGTACAAGGTTTGTTCAAAATTTGCTCAAAATGAACACGCGCCCCGGCAGCCCTCTCTTGGGGCCCTTACAAACAAGAACTCTTTATAACGCCATTCTCTTATGAAATCACGAACGCCAGTCAATGTTGGTCGCCGTGCCCAAAGGGCAAAGGGCCGCACCTCAGAGAAAAACGACGTCTTGGTCTGTGAACCGCGCTGAGCCCACCCCTTGCCATGGGCCCTCCGGTGATGTAGTACTACTAAGAGCTTCATATTACGCCGCAGCTCACACGGGCCGCAATCTAAGAGTAACTGTTCTGATCCGGAGGAGATGCGCATGAAAAGATTACCGCAATGGATGCTGCGATCGTTCATCGTTTGCGTCATGACGTTGACCCTTTTAGGCGCATTCAGTGCGCCATGTGCGTGGGCGGATGAGCTTTCAAACATCGATCGAGGAATGATTCTCGATCGGATTCGCTCTCATCTCTGGTTCCGAGACGTGACTCCCAAGGGCTTTAGCGCGGGGCTCGACGATCTGAACGCCGTGTATGGACTGGATATCCTCAACAACCTCAATGTGGATGGTCTTCGACAAACGCTCGAGGCGGAGAATTGGTTTCGACGCTCTGAGGATAAGGGGCCCCAGGACATAAAAAGCCTTCTGCAACAGATGCGGTAGCGGCATGTCGGCAATTGACCGTTTTTTTCTCGACAACGAAATAAGGAGGGGGTGTGCGGTGCGAGCATGTTGCGTCCGATTCCTGTGGGGGGGCGCTGGCAACCGTCTTGTCGTTTGGTTGATGCTTTGGTCTATGGTTCTGATGGTGTGCATGTCGGTGTGGGCCGCAGATCAGCCGGACAAGGCCCCAGCGGTGCGGTGCTATGTGAGCATCCTCCCTCAGGAATTTTTCGTGGCCAGAATCGGCGGGCCGCACGTCATTGTCGATGTCTTGGTTGGACCGGGTCAAGAGCCTCACACCTTCGAACTTACGCCCAAGGCCATGACCTCTCTTGCCCAGGCTGATCTCTTTTTCACTCTGGGGCTGCCATTTGAACAGGTCATCGTCAAGAAATTGGCTCGTACGAACCACAAGGTGAAGATCATCGACACAACTCGGGGCGTAACATTTCTCGAGTTCCGGGACGAGGACGCGCATGATCATCATCATGCACACAAAGGCGACGCGAAGGAGTCTGCCAAGGATCCCCACATATGGCTTGATCCTTCTCTGGTCAAGATTCAAGCCGCCAACATTGCGCAAGCCCTGGCGACTCAAGACCCTGCTCATGCCAATGATTATCAGGCCAACCTGACCGCGTTTCAGCGTGAACTCGACGAACTGGACGCCGAACTCGTCGCAGCATTGAAGCCGTATAAAGGCCAGAAATTTTATGTGTACCATCCAGCATTTGGATACTTTGCCGCCCGCTACGGCCTTTTGCAGGCGCCGGTAGAAGTAGGCGGGAAGGAACCCACGGCGAAACAGATTGCCCAGCTCATCAAGTCGGCAAAAGAAAATGGAATAAAAATCATATTTGTGGAACCGCAGTTTTCAACAAAAGGCGCCGAGATAATAGCAAAAGCCATCGGGGGAACCATCGTCCCCATAGATCCTTTGAGCAAGGATTACCTGAATAATATGCGAGCCATCGGCGCTGCTATACGCGGGGCTCTGCCGCCGGCGGACAATGCATCGACAAAATGACGCGCAGCCACTGGAGCAGGAGCTTTGAACGAGTTCCCAGCCATATCGATGAATGACCTTTGGTTTTCGTACGACGGTTACTGGGTGCTCCAGCAGGTGAATCTCACGGTCATGCCCCATGAGTTCGTATCCATTGTGGGACCGAACGGCGGCGGAAAAACGACCTTGCTCAAACTCATGCTTGGGCTTCTCCAGCCGACGCGAGGCAAGGTTGAAATCCTGGGCCAAACTCCCTCAGAGGCTCGATCAAAGATAGGTTACATGCCTCAGCATGCCCACCTGGACCCCCAATTTCCCATTAAGGTGTGGGATGTCGTGCTCATGGCCCGTCTAGGGCCCTCCCGCAGCCTTTGGAGCTACCGAGACGATGATCTCCGGGCCGCCGAAGACGCCCTGAGAAAACTCAAAGTTCTAGACTTCGCTGACAAGCATTTTTCCTCGTTGTCTGGCGGGCAACGCCAACGAGTGCTTATTGCCAGAGCCCTTGCATGCCAACCTCAACTGCTCCTGCTGGACGAGCCCACGGCAGGTCTTGACCTGTCCATCGAGACGGAGTTTTACGATCTCCTGAAGCACGTCACCGATGAACTCACCGTCTGCATGGTATCCCACGATTTGGGATTTGTTTCACGGTTGGTGAGCAAAGTCGTTTGTGTGAAAGGAAAGGTTGTCGTGCATCCGACGAGCGAGATAACTGGCGAGTTGATCAACGAAATTTACGGAGCCCCCATGAAAATGGTCCGCCATGACCTGAATCATTCTGGAGCGTGCGCGGGTTGCAACAATTCATAGCCGATTTTTTGCAATTCGACTTCCTCCAGCACGCCCTTCTCAGTGGACTACTGGCGAGCGTTGTGTGCGGCGTCGTGGGTACCTTTGTAGTGGTCAAGAGGATATCCTACATCGCGGGCGGCATCTCCCACACGGTGCTCGGAGGAATGGGCGCCGCCATGTATTTTCAGACAATCTATCAGTGGAAATGGCTTAGCCCTATTTATGGAGCTGTGGCGGCTGCTCTCATTTCCGCCCTCATCATCGGCATGGTCAGCCTGCGGGCAAAACAGAGGGAAGACACGGTCATAGGAGCTCTGTGGGCTGTGGGTATGGCTACAGGAATACTCTTTATATCCCGAACTCCTGCTTACAGCACGGACCTCATGAGTTATCTCTTTGGCAATATCCTGCTGGTCTCCTCGGACGATCTATGGCTCCTCGTGGGCCTGGACTGCCTAGTGCTGACGTGCGGCTTCGTCTTCTACAGACAATTTGTCGCTGTGTGCTTCGACGAGGAATTCGCTCGACTCAGGGGCGTCAAAGTCGAATTCTACTACCTTTTTTTGCTGTGTCTCACCTCGCTTACCGTGGTGCTTCTTGTGACGGTGGTCGGCATCGTTATGGTCATTGCCATGCTCACCTTGCCCACCGCCATTGCCGGTTTCTTTTCAAAAGACCTGAGGCAGATGATGCTCATTTCCGTGATACTATGCGCCATTTTTACTACTTCTGGTCTTGTCTTGAGTTATACTCCCAATTTCCCAACCGGCGCCGCCACGATCCTTATAGCCGGCGCGACATACCTCATCGTCATGATTCTGCGCAGCCTTGCAAGACATTAGCAGAGCCAATCATGCACCAAGCCCGCGTGGGCGCCCACCACAGAAGTCCGACAAGACCTCGAGAGACGACTCAAAGCCACTCATGCCTTCGCGCAGACCTGGGGTGAAGGAATTCCCCTGCAATTGTGCGAGGTTCTTGCGCTTGCCTTGACTTTTGACCGGCTCACATCTACATTCGTATCCTGTCCGTCAGAATGGTGGGAGGAAATGCCATGAAACGAATCGCTCTGTTGGCGTTAGTCGGACTCTTATGCGCTGCTTCCGCAGGCTGGGCCGGCCAGGCTGTTCGCCAGGACTCCAAGGAAGGATTGTTCGATATAGTTTTCGATATCGTCACAGCGCCTTGCGCGTTGCTTGCGACGTGCCTAGGGCTTAACACCGCGACTGATTGCACGGTCCCGACCAAGGTGAAGGTCGTAAAAGTGGCGAAGAAAGCGCCAGGGAAATCACCGGCCGTGGGACCGGAAAGAAAATCCTCGCCCGTGATGTCCGACGCAGCCGCGCCTGAAAAACCTGCGCCGTCGGATCAAGGCGCGCCGCAGCAACAAGACCCGGCGCACGCCGACAAACCTATCCCGATGCAGAAGTTCACAGCGCCGGAGAAGCAAGCTTCGTCTCAAGGTTCAGAATCCAAGAAGCCGGAGACGTCGCACGTCACAGTAGCGTCGCCCGAACCAAATGCGACCAAGCCACAAGACAAGACGATGCCAGAAAAAGAATTGAAGCCGGAGCCTAAGATGAAGGCGCCTGAAAAACCGACGCGTGCAGCAGAGCAGCCGGCAGTCGGGACTGTTGGAGACGCCAGCCAGAAACCAAAGGCCCCGGAGCTTTCACCGCCTAAAATTGAGCAGTCGTCAACCCAGAGTTCCCCAAAACCGGCCCCAGTACCAGCAAAAAAACAAGAGACGAAAAAGAAATCCCATCCGGCAAATTATGGTGGCTACCCGTGCGGCCCCTATTACCAGCCGTATCCATCATGCGGTCCGAGATTCTTTTTCCGATAGCTTCATGCGGGTTATAGGGGGCCTCGAAATTTATCAGGAGATTGATTCGCTTCGCTCGCAATGACGCATCAGTAACCTTTTTGGTCCTTGAGAAGAGCCCCGGGCGAAGCAATATCAGCTCACTGCAATCGAGCCGTAAAGTCTCTGTCCGATGCTGGATTCAATTCCAGGACTGCTCCAGACGCCCTGTGCAGCCGCGAAGACGCCTGCCCAGGGCATGCCGCATATGTCGCGAACCATAAGCGACTTGCCGTGGAAAGTTTTGTCGGACGGGCTGACTTTTGCTTGACAATCCGACAAGATCATCGTAGATATAATGACAACCTTATCTTGTGTTTCTGCACTAGACCTCATTTCAGGACCTCGGGCGTGATGCACAAAGATTAAGAGCGAGGGACACAGGCGTCCGTGCCGAGGATCATCACACGGTAAATTCAATCCGGTTCATCCCCGATCACTCAAAGGCCTTGTTCTAAAATCAAGACACTCAGGGTAACGATACTGAGTGACCTGCCAAAGGAGTTAGAGAATGAGTATCAACATTTACGTAGGCAACCTGTCTTTCGACGCGAGTGAAGCTGACCTTAAAGGGCTTTTTGAAGGCTACGGGACCGTGGATTCTGCGAAGATCATCACCGACCAGTTTTCTGGGCGCTCAAGAGGATTTGGCTTCATTGAAATGGCCAACCGAGAAGAGGGCATGAAGGCCATTCAGGAGCTTGATTCTACGGAGCTCAAGGGTCGAAGCCTCAAAGTCAACGAAGCCAGGCCCAAAGGATCTTCGGGCGGTCAAGGGAACAACCGGAGAAACTCTGGAAGATCTCGCTGGTAATCGCGAACGCAACGCTGTTCACGAGCGGCATATACGTGGGCTCCTGACTCCTAGACCACCGAGTCGTGTGGAGAGGGGAGCCCGCTCCTTTCCTTAAGGGCATCATTCCCGCCAAAGCATAGAATCCCCTCATAACCCTGTTTGGGCAACCTCTTAAAATTTCTGCCGGAATGAGTCTGGACTCTTCGAGTTCGTGAACGCTTTCGAGAGCCTCCAGAGCCTCAAACGAGCACCCCTCAGGTCATTGCTTTTGCTATTCGAGGCGAAGGTGTGGTAACAGAACAGCTCGTTGGAAGTATAGCTGAAGG
>Ga0078972_1013128_pt1 | contig 13849 bp, 6 predicted proteins | sample YelNatPaOPGAMG01_FD_67568 | JGI IMG/M metagenome (GOLD analysis project Ga0078972, IMG submission 67568) | Hot spring thermophilic microbial communities from Obsidian Pool, Yellowstone National Park, USA - OP-RAMG-01 (SPADES assembly) (version 2) | ecosystem: Environmental > Aquatic > Thermal...
AAGCTCCTGTTTTGTTTTCCAAAAAAAGCCTTTCTGACCTCCTAGACCCTGTCTTGCAGACCAAGAAAAAACCTTTGGAGAGGCACCATCTCTTCCCCCGGGGGTGGTTGGAGGATCAAAACATCACAGATCTCAAATTAATCAACCAGGCCGCCAACTTTGCTTTGCTGGAGTGGCCTGACAACCTGCAGATTGGTAAAAAACCACCCCATGAATATCTGCCTGAGATCAAGCCCCGCTTTACCGAGGAGGAATGGGAACGAATGTCCCGCCTTCATGCCTTACCGGAAAATTGGGAGGTTATCCCTTACGAGGAATTTCTCCGGCAGCGTCGGCAGTTGATGGCCAACATTATACGCCAGGGTTTTGAATCCCTTTGAAGGGGCGCCTCCACGTTGTCTGTCCATTTAAGTGTAAGGGGTGAAAAATTCAAAACTCAAGGGATGATATTTTTTCTTTGGTTTGGTCTGCTCTTTCTTTTGCTCCTAAGCTCATGGCATAATGAGATGCAAACAGTGCTTATACGATAAGACATTTTGCCTGTTGTGACATCCTGACCAGATGTATCCCCTGGAAAAATACCTCAAAGAAATTTACGACATTCGCGCCACCGGGGCGGCTACGCCTGAAACTGCCTATTACCCTGCCCTGTCCAACCTCCTCAATGAAGTGGGCAAAACCCTCAAGCCCAAAGTCCGATGTATCATCAGCCTGAAAGATAAAGGGGCCGGCCTGCCGGACGGCGGCCTCTTCACCCCTGACCAGTTCCAGAAGACGGACACGGAACCCCTGCCCGGCACCATTCCGGCCCGCGGGGTCATCGAAGTGAAGCCCGTGAGCGTTGACGCCTGGCTCACCGCCGAGGGTGAGCAGGTATCCCGCTACTGGGGCAAATACCGCCAGGTGCTGGTGACCAATCTCCGGGACTTCCTCTTGGTGGGGCAGGATGCTGACGGTAATCCCGTCAAGCTGGAAGCTTACCGCTTGGCCGAGAGCGAAAAAGAGTTCTGGCAGGCTGCCGCACATCCCCTCAGGATGGCAAAGGTACATGGGGAGCGCTTTCTCGAATTCCTCCAGCGTATTATGCTGCATGCCGCCCCCCTCGCCGCTCCCAAGGACGTCGCCTGGTTCCTGGCCTCCTATGCCCGGGACGCCAAGGCCAGGGTTGCCGGGGTTGACCTTCCCGCCCTGAACCAACTACGCACCGACTTGGAAGAAGCCCTGGGCTTGAAGTTTGAAGGGACGAAAAAAGACCCGGAGAAGGGCGAACGCTTTTTCCGTTCCACCCTGGTGCAGACCATTTTTTATGGGGTGTTCTCCGCCTGGGTGCTGTGGAGCAAGAAACATCCTCCCACCGATAGAAAGGCCCGTTTTGACTGGCGGAAGGCCAGTTGGGATTTGCATGTTCCCATGGTGCGGGCCCTGTTTGAACAGTTGACGGCCCCCTCAAAACTTGCGCCTCTCGGTCTGGTGGAAATCCTGGACTGGACCGAGGGGGTACTGAATCGGGTGGATCGCGCCTCATTTTTTGACCAGTTTCAAGAGGGCCAGGCCGTCCAGTATTTTTATGAACCCTTCCTGAAGGCCTTTGACCCCAAACTGCGGAAAGATTATGGGGTGTGGTACACCCCGCCGGAAATCGTGCAATACATGGTGGCCAGGGTGGATACCGTGCTGCGGGAAGAGCTGGATATCCCCGACGGCTTGGCCGACCCCCGGGTTTACGTCCTCGACCCCTGCTGCGGCACCGGCGCCTACCTGGTGGAGGTCCTGAAGCACATTGCCGCCACCCTCCGGGATAAAGGCGGCGACGCCCTGGTGGGGCATGACGTCAAGCAGGCTGCGCTTCACCGGGTTTTTGGCTTTGAGATTCTGCCCGCCCCCTTTGTGGTGGCCCACTTGCAGTTGGGCCTGTTGTTGCAGAACCTGGGCGCACCCCTTACGGAGGCGGAGCGGGCCGGAGTGTTCCTCACCAATGCCCTGACCGGCTGGGAGCCGCCTGAGGGGCCGAAAAAGCAACTCCCTCTGGAATTGGAGGAGGAAAGGGATGCGTCCGAAGAAGTAAAAAGGGAGAAGCCCATTTTAGTGATCCTGGGCAATCCGCCCTATGACGCCTTCGCCGGCGTGAGTCCCAAGGAAGAAAAAGGCCTGGTGGAACCGTATAAAGTGGGGCTGATTTCCAAGTGGAAGATAAAAAAGTTTAACCTGGATGATCTCTACATCCGCTTCTTTCGCCTGGCGGAGCGCCGCATCGCCGAGATGACCGGCCAGGGCGTGGTCTCTTATATCTCCAACCATTCCTGGATAAGCGACCCCTCCTTTGTGGTCTTGCGGGAACGCCTCCTGTCCTCCTTTGACCGTTTTTGGATTGATAACATGCACGGCAACCGGAAAATCTCGGAGTATGCCCCGGATGGACGCACCAGCCAGACCATTTTTGCCATTCCGGGCTTTTCTGTGGGGATTCAACAGGGTGTGGCCATTTCCCTGTGGGTCAAAAGCGGCAAGAAGCAGCAGAAGCCGCAGGTCCTGTTCCGGGACGACCTGGACGCGGCCACAGCCGTGGAACGCCGGGCCCAGCTCCTGGAGAGCCTAAGAGACCCGGATATCGAATCCCATTACCTACCCGCTTGTCCTGAGGAGAGCAACTGGCTCTCCTTTCAACCAAAAGCAATCGCTCCTCATTACCTTGAATGGCCGAAATTAACCGAGTTGTGCGCTGATCCGCCTAACAACGGCCTTATGGAAAAGCGCCAGGAGGCATTGATTGACATCGACAAGGCCGCCTTAGAAACCCGGATGCAGATGTATTATGACCCCAAGGTAGAATGGGAAGAGCTCAAATCCCTGAGTACAGGACTAACCAAGGATGCTTCCCGCTTCGATGCCAAGAAAACGAGAGACAAAGTTCTGGCTAACGATTCCTACAATCCTGCGCGTCTTCGCAGGTATGCCCTCCGCCCAATGGAAAATAGATGGTGCTATTACAGCGTGGTTCGTCCTTTATGGAATGAGCCGCGCCCAACTCTTTGGGCACAATGTTGGGAGGGGAATACTTTTCTGGTCAGCCGCTTCAAGGCGTCAAAGCAGCCCGAAGGTCCTCCATTTTACACTGTTAGAGGTCTTTCGGATGACCATTTATTAACCCCCGATGCCTCGTGCTTTCCAATTTTCTTAAAGCTCGGGCTTCCGAAGAAGCCTAAAGGCAAAAACTTACAAAATGATCTATTTCCTGAGGAAGGATCACAGGAAATAACAACTAGGGCTAACCTCTCCCCCGCCGCCCGGAAGTATCTCGCCACCCTGGGTTTTACCGACCCGGATGCGGACGCCGAGACCGCCGCTCTCATTTGGATGCATGCCCTGGCCATTGGCTATGCGCCGGCCTACCTCACGGAAAATACCGACGGCATCCGCCAGGACTGGCCCCGGGTGCCCTTGCCGGAAAAGGCAGAGGCCCTGGAGAACTCAGCCCGCCTGGGCCGCGAGCTCGCGGCCCTCCTGGATCCGGAAAATCCGGTCCCCGGGATTACGGCCGGGACCCTTCGGCCTGAGATGAAAACTATAGCCGTTATCACCAAGGTGGGAGGCGGGGCCCTGGACCCGGATGCGGGAGAGCTGGCCCTCACCGCCAAATGGGGCTATGCGGGCAAGGACGGCGTCACCATGCCGGGGAAGGGCAAAGCCGTGAAGCGGGACTACACCCCCGAGGAGCGAAGCGCCATCCGGGAGGGCGCCGCCGCCCTGGGCCTCACCTTCGAGCAGGCTCTGGCACACCTGGGCGAGGCTACCTTTGACATCTACCTGAACGACGCGGCTTACTGGCGCAACGTCCCCGAAAAGGTCTGGAACTATTACATCGGCGGCTACCAGGTCATTAAAAAGTGGCTTTCCTACCGGGAACAACCGCTCCTGGGCCGCTCCCTGACCGTGGAAGAGGTCCGGGAAGTAACCAATATGGCCCGCCGCCTGGCCGCCATCGTCCTGATGGAACCGGCCCTGAACGCCAACTACCAGCGGGGCAAAAGCAACTCTTACCCATGGTCGGCCTAGAAAGTTGGAGGAAAGCTATGACCACCTTGCCGGTGTTGTTAACGCCATCATCCACCGAAATCAAGCTGCCCGGCGAACCCTTGCGAGTCATCGCCATCGACCTGGGAACCACCAATTCCACCGTGGCGGAGATCGCCTGGCACCCGGATGAGGGCCTGGCAGGCCCCGCCCGTTGCCTGGTGGTGAGGCAGGAAACCGCGGAGGGAGATTATTTTAACACTTTGGTCCCCTCCGTGGTGGCCATTCACGGCGGCAAAGTCTGGGTAGGGGAAGGGGCCAAGCGCCTCCGGGCCAGGGCCCCGGAGTTGTGCTTGAGGCAGAATGAAAATCTCTTTTTTGAATGTAAAAATGAGATCGGCAACCAAAAAACTTACCACCGTGCCCCGGAAGGGTTCAGATCGGCCGCGGAGATTGGCGGCAAGGTACTGCAATTCCTCTATGAGGCGGCGCTAAGCGACAATGACCTCCCCTTAGCCCGAGACGTGGTGGTTACGGTGCCGGCTTCGTTTCAGACGGCGCAACGCCGGGATACCATCAAGGCCGCAGAATTGGCCGGAATCAAGATGCAGGGGGGCGATCTCCTGGATGAGCCGGTGGCCGCATTTTTGGATTATCTCTTTGAACACGGCGCCGACTTGGCCGCCGAATTGCAGGAACCAAAGCGGCTGGTGGTGTTTGACTTCGGCGGCGGCACGTGTGATGTGGCGGTTTTTCGGCTCCGGGCGGTGAAAGGCGGCCCTTTGCAGACGGAATCCCTGGCGGTTTCCCGGTATCACCGCTTGGGCGGGGGCGATATCGACAAGGCTATCATCCATGAAGTGTTGATTCCCCAACTCTGTTCACAAAACGAAATTTCCCAGCCTGATCTGGGGTACGAAGACAAGAAGATTTTTATTGAACCGGCTTACCTAGGGGTGGCCGAAGCCCTCAAGATCAGCCTGTGCACGGAGATTTCCCGCCTCATCAAATTCAACCAATATAATGGCGGGGACAAGGAGGTGGTGAGCGCCAAGCTGCCGGGGGTCTACCCGTGTCAGTTTCAAGGTCGTTCCCTGGCGCTTAAAGCTCCGAAGCTGACCGCGGCTGAATTTGAAAAGCTCCTGGAACCATTCCTGGACCGGGACATGCTCTTTGCCCGGGAGACCGAATACCGGATGACTCAATCCATCTTTGCACCGATAACGGACGCCCTGGACAGAAGCGGGTTAGACCGGGAAAAGGTAGACTGGTGCCTTCTGGTAGGGGGAAGCAGTCTCATCCCGCAAGTCATTCGAGCAGTTCAGAGGTTTATGTCCCAGGCGCGGTTACTAACTTACCAGGACCGGGAGTCTGTTCAGACGGCGGTGGCAAGGGGTGCGGCCTATCATGCTCTATCCCTAGCCCTTTTCGGCAGGGGGGTGGTGCAACCGGTTTGTCATGACCGAATATCTATTTTAACCACATCAGGGCCGATAGAGCTTATACCCAAAGGGGTTCCCCTCCCTTACCCATCAGGGTATGAATATAAATCTTATAATGGCCTAGTGGTTCCGAAAAAATCACTTTTCGAAGAGATCAAATTGCGGGTGGAAATAGTGGGCGGAGAGGGAAATGATGAGCGCTTGCTTCTCCGGGACACCTGGCGCATCCCACGAGGCATTGAACAGGGGGCAGCTCTGCGCCTGGAATATCGATTTGATGAGAATAAGATATTGCACCTGGAGATGAATTTGGCGGAAGCAGATGGAATAGAACCTTTTGAAGCAACGCTGGAAAACCCGCTCACCAATGTGGTCAATCCGGGGGCCGAAAGGCTGCAAATCGAGGAAATCGAGGAGCAGTTACGCACCGGCCAAATCCCAAAGGATCGGGTTATCGATACCATTGTTTTATTGGCCGAAAAATATGCCAATATCGGACAACGCGAGAAGGCATTGGAATATCTGGGCCGGGCCTTGCGAGCTAGAAATAGGCCCGATGCTGTAATTCTTAATCAGATGGCGATTTATTATGGGGAATTGGGCGATTACCAACGGGAGGAAAAATATTACCGAGAGGCGGCACGCGCCTCTGCCTGGAGTGGCCCCTGGTTCAACTTGGCCTTGGCATTAAGAAGGCAAGGAAGGTTGCAGGAGGCTTTAGAAGCGGTTGCTGAGGCCATAAAAAAAGACCGGCAACCCCCTTACTTGGTCTTGCGAGCCCTCATAGAAGAAGGGCTGAAAAATCAGCGCAAGCGCAATTCCTACCTGGAGGAGGCCTTATCTTCCTTTGGACTCATTTCCACCTTGAGCGACTGGCAGTTGGGCTGGCTGTTAACTGCCGCAAATATGGCGGGGGATCAAGAAAAAGCAACTCAAGTGAGAATTGAACAGCAGAGGCGATTGAGGGCAGGGAGTGTTCCCCCTCCAGAGGGTGAATTGCCGCCGATTGGACCGGGATTGCAAAAGGTATAAGTAATCATGCCTACCTGGTTGATTCCCCGAGATGAGTTGACCTCGGAACAGCTGCGCGCCATTGAACTCAGCCCTAATGAACATCGGGTGGTGTTCGGCGCGCCGGGCTCTGGCAAAACCCAGGTGTTGTTATACCGGGCCAGACATCTCATGGACACCTGGAGAGTGACCCTCGACCGGTTTAGGATTTTCGTGTTTACCAATGTTTTGAAGCACTATATCCGTTCAGCGCTGCATCTCCTCGATTTGCCTGAAGAGTGTGTCATGACTTTCGATTCATGGTGTATTGATTTTTATCGAAACAATATTCCGGGACAATTACCATGGGACCAAGAGCAGAGAGGCCCGGACTTTCCCAAAATCAGGCGAAAGGTATTGGAAAAATTAGGAGTGAATCGGCCTTCCACGGGAAGCCGCTTTTCGGGGAAATTATGGCACAACCCTTCCCATTCGCCGATATATGACTTCGTCTTGGTGGACGAAGGACAGGATCTGGACGGCACCTCTTTTGAAATTCTGCGTGCCATAGCCAGGCATATAACCGTCTGCATTGACCACAAGCAGCAAATTTATGAGCACGGCTCCACCAAGCAGGACATTTTGGCCAGGCTGAGGCTCAATCAGGTCAATATGAGTCTCCTGCAGGCATTTCGCAGCTGCCCCTTCATTGTAAAGCTGTCAGCCAGGCTCATCGAAGATGCCAAGGAAAGAGAGGCCTATCTCAATCAATCTCGGACATTTCAGACGGAGAGGGAGGCGCCCCTCTTATACCTGGCCTCTGATTTTGAGGATGAGAAGCGTCGCCTCATCGAGATTCTCAGGGTCAGGTCCCTTAACCAAAATGAGAGTGTGGCCATCTTGTTGCCAAAAAATAATCAGGTTTATGGACTTGCCAAGGGGATTAGTGAGGCTGGAATTGACGTGGAAACGCCGAAAAATATGGATTTCACCAATAATATCCCGAAAATATTGACATACTTCGGAGCTAAAGGGCTGACCTTCGACACCGTTCTTCTTCCCCGTCTAGTGCGCAATTCTTTCTCCAGATTTGATGACGATAGGGTCTTACGGCTTTTATTTGTGGGAATTAGCCGCGCCACCCGCTGGGTTTATCTGAGTGCCTGCCAGGGACAGGAAATAATCGTCCTGGAGAGATTAAAACCTCTTGCCGCAGAAAACGCTTTGACCATACAGACCTGGTCATCTTTCAGCCGCCCCAAGGGGCGTAAGCGTAAGGATGAGGAACCGGGAACTCCAAAGACGGAGGACATTTTAGACCTTCTGTAAGTTTATGAGGTATCAGTAAAAATGGACTTGACCGCCAAAGGCAAGGCTTTGCTCAGTTTCCTGAAGGAGACCGCCACTATTCGGCGACCCAGAATGCCCGGTTATCGGAGTGAAGACCGGGTCTTATGGTTCAGCGGCATCCCCAGGGACAGCCAGGAAATCCGCTCGCCGTTTCTCGTTTCCCCACCTGACGATTCCTCAGATTTTTGGTTGGAGGTAAAGAAGACCCCTGCGCCCGCTCGCAAACCCATACCCCAGGCACTTGCCGATTGGGTGCGACCGGAGGACCTGGATTCGCCCCATAAGGAACCGGAACTTAAAAAGGAAATTACCGTTCTGATTGAAAGGGAAATACCTGATCCTGAGGCTCCCCCAGAAGCCCCCCGCACCATTAAAGAGACAGTTGAGGAAATTCGCCGGTTGCAAGATCACCCCGAAATAGATGATGCCTGGGTTGAGTATTTTGTCAACCATTGGGAGCCCTGGGCTGAAATGATGCGGCGGTGGTACAAAATATATCAAGTTTACGAAGACGTGGACTTTATGCGCCGCCGCCTTGAAGAATCCGAGGAGCGTTTTGAACTTTTTCTGGGAGTGGGACTTTTGCAATGGCGGGATTCCACAGACAAAACCATCAAACGACACCTGCTTACGGGTTCGGCAGAGATCGTCTTTGATGCTGGCCGCGGTCTCCTTACGGTGGTTCCAGCCGCTTCCTTTGAGACCTTCAAGCTCGATCTCGATATGTTGGACCTGGCAGACCGTCCCCGGCTGGAGGGAAGCACAATTCAAGAGAAGTTAGAAGACCTGGACACGCAAGCCTGGGATAAAAGGAAGGTGGGAGAAATCCTCCGGGAGATTGCCAACCGGGCACGAGGCGATTCCCAGGTTGACGAGGATGCCTTTGAGCCGGCCCGCGCCGCTGACGGGACCTTCCGGGTCTTTTATGCCCCTGCCCTCATCCTGCGGGAACGACGGCCCACCGCCTTTGAAGAGGTTGTAACCCGCCTTTTGGATAATTCCGATAAACTATCCGGAGATACTACTGAGCCTTGGAGGCGGTTCTTGGCAGAAGGCCAGCCCTTGCCAGAAAATGATTCAGGTTTTATCGACCCCGAGAAGGAAATACCGGTTGACCATGAATATTTTCCTTTGCCTACCAATGCGGAACAGCGCCAGATAATCCAGCGCTTGCAGAGATCACCTTGCGTGGTGGTTAAAGGACCTCCTGGCACCGGCAAAAGCCACACCATCGCCAACCTGATCTGTCACCTGCTGGCCACCGGCGAAAAAATTCTTGTCACCGCCGAGGCCCCCAAGGCACTTACAGTTCTGCGGGATATGGTGCCCCGGGACATGCGCGATCTTTGTCTCATTTCTTTGGGTTCATCCCGCGAGGATCAGCGGCAACTGGAAAGTGGGGTGCGAACCATTATTGGCAAGAAAAACCGGTGGGACCAAGGGGAACACGGGCGGGCTGATAAGAAAATTGATGACCTTGAAAAAGACTTGCGATTGCTCAAGGAAGACTTTTCCAAGGTAGGACGCGAGTTGCGGGAATCTCGGGAGGCTGAAACCTTTTCTCATGTGCTTCCGGGAGGATATGAAGGCACTGCGGCCCAAATTGCCCGACGTCTGGAGGAGGAACGAGAGAGATATGGGTGGTTTCCCGGGACTCTTCATGAGAAGCCCCCCTTTCCTTTCAATCAGTCTGAAGTCCATATTTTGGCGGAAATGTACGCCAAATTGACAACGGACTATGAGAGTGAACTCCAATGCAATGTCGACGATTTTAGTCTTCCGTCTCCGGAAGAATTTCGGCGGCTCGTGGATGACCTTAAGGCCGCTGAGGACCACTATTCACAAGCTCAGGACAAAGCTGAACCCAGGAAATTCAGCCTTATTCAAACCTCTCCAAAGGAGGATTTGGAAAGAGCCGCCCAAGCGCTTCGTATCCTGGATGAACATGCCTTTCGCACCGCCCGCGCCTTGGGGAATCTGGCCGAAAAGGTTTTGCTGGACTTAATCCTTGGGGATAACGTTCGGTGGAGTCAATTATCAAAAAAGGGGTCGACAATCATTGACCAAATCGAAAAATTGTTGGAACAGGTAGGGGGGCTGAAATAAGACTTTCTGCCGATTGCGACCCCATACGATTGCTGGCTGATGCCGAAAGACGCCTGGCATATCTTGAGCAAGGAGGCTGGCAGGGGTTCTGGTTCATCAAGCCCAAAATAATCAAGGAAACTCTTTATGTTGAGGCAGAATGCAGACTTAACGGTTTGTCGGCCAGCGATGTAGACGGTTTGGGAAAATTGATCGCCTACCTCAGGGTAAAGGCTGCGGCAGAGGAGTTCTTGCGCCTGTGGCCTGAACCGGTTGGAGATGTCAACCTGGATAACCTCATGCAATTTTCCATAACCGCCAAGGGTAAAGTGTCAGCCCTTGGCCGTCTTTTGGAAGTTTTTCAAAAATTGGGAGAAGAATGCTTTGCATGTATCCCTTTAGGAGAACAAATCAATCTCGCATACCCTAGCGAACGGATGCTATGGCTGGCCGCCATTGAGGCGGAGCTTGGCCGGCGCGCGGTCCAAGAGGCGCGCCAACCCTTAGATGATTGTCGCCAGAAAATTCTTGAATGTCTAAACTTAGGGAAAGCCCATCCGTGTATCCATCAACTCGCCGAAGCTCTTGAGAAAAAAGACCCAATATCCTGGAATGGAGCCTTCGAATATCGGGAAGCCATTCGCATCCAGCAGGAACGCTATCGGCAATACCAAGAGCTGATGGCTCGGCTTGAGCAAGCCAATGTGCCCTTGGCAGCCCTGCTGCGCCAACATCAGGGAGACTCGCACTGGCACCCGCGAATAGTTGAACTGGAGAAAGCCTGGTTCTGGGCTTCAGCCCGCGGTTGGCTGGAGGATGTGACCGACCGCCAACGCTATGAGGGGCTGGTGCAAAGCTACCATCGGTTAAAGGAAAAAATCGAAAAACGGACTGAGGAGGTGGCGTCGGCTCGGGCTTGGCAGGCCTTTTTCAAGCGCTTGGATGATTTCACCCTCCAAAATCTGCATGCTTGGAACCGGGCAGTCGACCGCATCGGCCAAGGAACCGGAAGATATGCCTATCGCCACAGCCGTGATGCCCGTAAGTATTTGAACAAGTGCATCCCCAAGATTCCTGCATGGATCATGCCTCTGCACAAGTTGTGGGCCACTATAGAAGCATCACCCGGCCTCTTCGACACGGTTATTATTGATGAGGCTTCACAGGCCGATCTTAGCGCCCTTGTCCTGCTATTATTGGCCAAACATATTATCGTGGTGGGCGACAAGATGCAAAACAGCCCTGAGGCCGTAGGGATCAAGGAAGACGACATTGCTCGTTTGATTCAAGACAACCTTCAGGATTTCCATTTTCGGGCCGAGTTCCGACCTGATACCAGTCTCTTTGATCATGCGGAGCGGGGCTTTGGGAATCTCATTTCTTTGAGGGAGCATTTCCGTTGCGTCCCGGAAATCATCAGGTTCAGTAATGACCTGTGCTACCGTGATGCTCCTTTGGTGCCCTTGCGGCAAGCCCCGATGGATCGCTTGCCGCCGTTAAGACATACCTTTGTGGCAGGGGGGTTTTGTGAAGGGGAGGGCCAGAGAATCCGCAATGAGATGGAAGCGGATGAATTAGTGCAAACCATCCAACAATGCCTCGCTGACCCAGCTTATGACGGCAAATCCATGGGCGTTATTATCCTACAAGGCCGCGCCCAGGCAGACCTCATTGAACGAAAACTCAACGCCACGTTAGACCCCAGAGTTATCGCAGATCGTAAATTGCGCTGCGGGGTTCCGGCCACCTTTCAGGGTGATCAACGAGATGTAATTTATCTCTCCATGGTTGCCTCCACCGATACACCTGAAAGGCGCTTTCGAGCTTTGACCGGGCTGGATTTCCAGCGTCGCTTCAATGTCGCCATGAGCCGGGCAAAGGATCAGGTGTGGCTCTTTCACAGTGTGCTACAATCCGACCTGAGCCCTGATTGCCTGCGCCGCAGGTTACTAAGATTCTTTGAAAGCCCCTGGCAGGAAGGCAGGTGTTGGGAGGGAGAAGAGCTGGAACGTCTGGAAAGGGAAACCGCCCGTAAGTCACGCCGGCCGGGTGAACAACCTGAACCTTATGAAAGTTGGTTCGAAGTGGATGTGGCCCTTGAACTTCTCAGACTAAAGTATCGAGTCCTTCCCCAACATGAAGTGGCGGGTTATCGTATTGATCTGGTGGTAGAGGGCGGGGAATCACGCCTGGCCGTGGAATGCGACGGCGACACTTGGCATGGTTCTGAAAGATACGACCATGATATGGCCCGCCAACGCCAATTGGAAAGGGCCGACTGGACCTTTGTCCGTATCCGGGAATCGGAATTCTATCTTGATCGAAGCCGCGCCGTGCAGGAGATCATCCAGGCATGTAATGAGCGGGGTATTCTCCCGGTGGATATGGAACTCAGCCCTTCACAAGTGGAGGAAAGGAAGCCGGCCGAACCGGAAAGGACACCCGAGGACCAACCGGAAGATGAATCCTTGGAACCGGAAGAAGTCACAAAAGAAACTGCCACCGAGGCCGGACCTTTTACGGGATATTCAAAAGAACTGGACTTTCCCGATCCTCGCGAGGCTCCCATTGCCAATATCTGCACTGCTCTGAAAGAGATCATCGAGAAAGATGGGCCTCTTACGCGGTCTTCCATATATCATCTGTATATTGAGGGGTGTCCCCATCTCCAGCGGTCTGGCCGGGCGGTGCGGGATAGGTTAAACCTGGCCCTGAGAGCCCTCCTAAGAGCAGGAGAGATTGTCCAGGAAGATGAGTTGGGAGGTGGAAAACCCGAAGGGGTAGTGGTCCGGCTGGCTGGTACCCCCACGGTCCGCCTGCGCCCTGCCGGTCGTCGAAAATTGGAAGAAATTCCCCCCTCAGAAATTTTTCTGGTTCTGGACCGGTTGCAGATTCATACAGAGATTAGCAGAGCTGATGACGAAGAGCTTTTATTCCGAAAAATCTTGGATCACTTTGGATTTAACCAGCTTACGAGAACAAGAAGAAAGCATCTTCAGAATCTTCTAAATCTGTTCAAACAGAGAGGTTAACATAACCAACCGAAGCTGAAAACCGATGTAGGCGTAAGAGCATTACTTAGTTTACTTTTCATTCAATTATATGTATATGAAAAAAATTGAGTGCGCGGGGCTTCATGAGGCAAATCCCTTAGCATTAGTCCCAAAAACACACCGGGTCGGCATACCGCTTCTTCATTTTCCCCCCACACTTGGGGCAGGGGCGGGATTTGGGCCAGGGGATTACCCGGCGGCCCCGGCAGCGAGGGCAGCGGCCCAAGATGTGAGTATCGCTCCCGAGGGAACCGGGGTGAGATTCCCCCACCACCACATCCACCACTTCCTTGCAGTCGAGGCAGATCATGGTTCGGGTGACGATGAGAAACCCCACGTCCTCACCCCCGGAGACCTCGGCCTGATAGCCGCAGTGCTCGCAGCCGAATTCAAAAAGCCGGCCCAAGGTCTTAACCTCTCTGAGAAGGTTTCTGTCATGTTATCGGCTTTCGACAAGGTTTTTGTAATCCTTGAGATGTTCCCTGACATTGCAATGTTAGGCCATCCCAGGTCAGGCGCCGTCGGGCTTGTGTGGTGGCAGGATATTTTTCCCGCGCCACTTCACACCAACCCTCTGAATGCCCGAACTTCTTGCTGCGGCGGGTTCTGGCTTCGGGTAAGGGTTTAAATCCGGGCCCCGGAATTCTCTTCCACTCGGGGGAACACCCAGCGACCATCGAGATGCTTCCCCATGCTTCTCTGACCGCCTTGGGCCCACTTCAGGGGGTGGAATTGATGGGCATGGGAACGATTTCCCCGAACCCCCCGAAGAATTTTTAGAAAATTTCCGGACCGAACATATTGACCCGGGGGGCCGGGACTCCTATCCCCCGTTTCGGTTCCGGGCCGGCAAAAGGGGGACAGAAGTAGTGAGGGCGGGCGGCGGCCTCCGGGGAGTGGGAGGGGAGATGAGCCTCC
>Ga0078972_1013130_pt1 | contig 13845 bp, 5 predicted proteins | sample YelNatPaOPGAMG01_FD_67568 | JGI IMG/M metagenome (GOLD analysis project Ga0078972, IMG submission 67568) | Hot spring thermophilic microbial communities from Obsidian Pool, Yellowstone National Park, USA - OP-RAMG-01 (SPADES assembly) (version 2) | ecosystem: Environmental > Aquatic > Thermal...
CAGCACGCGCTGCACGGCCCGCACCGGCGCCAAATCCACCCTATCGGGAGCCGGAAACACCGCACTGGGACCTACTTCGATCTGAATGATGTTGATGCCATATGCCGGGAAGACGGGCACGTCGGCGCGCACCTGCCCGAATGCGCCATAGCCGGTGAAGAACAAAGGCCGCCGAACGATCTTAGATCCGATGCGCGCTTCCCCCATAAACGAAGGCCCTTGAACTTGCGGCCTGGCCCGGCCCGTCCACCGCGGTACCTGCGGGAAGGGCTGGCTAGAGGCAAGCTCGTTTTCAAGTCGCGTGGCGATGCTCTCCAAATCGTCAAGCTGGCTCAGAGCACGCTTCACTTCCGGCTTAAAGCGGCCGCCGGCTCCGGTAAGGTCCTCCTCCACGTAGTGCACAAAGTTCCGCAGCACCGTGGCCCCTACCAGAGGATAAGACACGTCCCATCCGCGCCGACGCAGAAGTTGCAATCGGTGCTCAATGCCAGGTAATCGGGCAGCCAGCGCCGCCAGGCGCATTTGCGCCCCAGCCTGAGAGAGGAAGCGCACCTGGATTGCCCCTGAGCCGTGCAGATCTTTTCCGCCGACGGCGAGGACGAGGTTACGCCAATCCCCGGGTTCCAGGCGTGCTTCTCCGCATACGGTCACCGTCCACGCCCCTGGTGACATGTGCGCAGGCGCCGAAAGTGCGCGAGCGCCCCGAATGCTGGCTGTGAGATCGGTTGCTTCGTGTCCTTCAGGAACGTATACCGAAAAAGCAACCTGGAACGGTCCATCCCCCTCGATCTCCGTATCCGGCGGTTCTGAGCTTACGTCAAGCCCCGCCGGTGTACCGGGAGGAGGCACCGCAGGAGTGGCCTCGCCCTCTTCCAACTTCACATCATCAATCCAAATGCCAGGGGTGGGGCTATCGGTATTGATGCGTGGTTGGAACCACACATCATCCTCGCTCGGGATAAAGGGAAGCGAGATGCGCTGCCAACGGTCACCGGTTTGGGGAATACTCTTGCGAAACTGCCAGTCGTGGCCTCCTCCAATCCATGCCACGCCGGGATCACGGGACCGCACCCAAGCGCTAAAGGTATACGTTCGGCCCGCATTGAGCTTGATGGGGTTGGAGACCCATAGACTTCCGTAAACGTGGGCACCAAAAGGCGTGCCGTTGGTAATCCGCACACAATAAGAGCCGCTATGCGCTAATCCGTGATCCAGTGCGCAGGTTGCATCCGTATTCCGGCGGTCCCACGTCCAGCCTAACGGAATGTTACGCGGCCCGGACTGCTCGAAACTGGGGTTCGGAAGGAGGTTCACGTGCACCACGGCAGGGCGCACGTCCATCCTGGTCAATACCAACGAGGGATGATCCCCAAGAGTTGGCCTGGCGGCAAGAAGTACCAGCCAGGCTGCGCAGGGAACTACCATTTGGGCACCTCCCGCAATCGCCCATCACGCGCCGTGTAGGGATCGGGCGCGAGGACACTGTTGGGAAGTTTACCCTTTCCAGCCGAGGTGCAGCTCTACGCAGCCTGCTGAAGATGGGGGTCCTCATTCTCGCCGCAGCGGGCTTCGTCATCGGATGCCAGCAGGCGAAGAAATGCAGCTACGACTGAGGGATCGAATTGTTTGCCGCTTTGAGCTGCGATGTAGCGCCGCACTTCGGCTTCAGGCAGTCCCCTACGGTAGGGCCGATCCGAACGGAGCGCATCCCACACATCCACCACCGTGAAGATGCGGGCGGCCAAGGGGATCTCCTCGCCCTGCAACCCGTAGGGATATCCTGTGCCATCCCACCGCTCGTGGTGGCACAGAACGATATCTAGCGCAGGGCGCAAAAACTCTAGGCCGCACAAGAGTTTGTACGCGTTGAAGGGATGCATCCGCATCACCTCCCACTCCTCCGCGTTTAGCGGTCCCTCCTTCAAAAGGATGGAATCGGGAACGCCCATCTTACCGATATCGTGCAAAAGTGCCCCGCGGCGGATATGAACCAATTCCTCATCGGGAATGCCCATCGCACGGGCAAGGCGAACCGTCATATCCGTTACACGAAGCGTATGATCCTCCGTGTCCGTGTCCCTCAAATCCAGGGCCTTGGCCCATCCTTCAATGATCCCGTCGTAGGCGCGAATAAGTTCGTCGTTCGCCCGCCGGAGATCCTTGATCAGCACCATGTGCTCTACCGCCACGGCAAGCTGGCCCATAAGAACGTTGAGGAACTCCATTTGCTCGGAAGTCAATGCGATGGGAGCCCGATGGAAAAGTTCTACTACACCAAGGAGCCGATCATTTGCTACCAGAGGTATCGCGAGGGCATCCGCAAATTGGTGATGGACCAGCAGCGGATGGTGAATGGGTGAGGCAGCCGGATCGTCCAGGTCGGCGGTTTGCATGGGAACGCGATGGAGCGCGGCTCGACCCGCCAGCCCCTCTCCAAGGCGCAGCCGGGCTCCTAACGGCTCGCGGGCGCCGAAACCCCTGCCTGCAGCGTATTCCAGCACCTCCTGACGCGGGTTCCACAAGAGTACGCACGCCGCATCCACCTGCAGACCCTGGGGGAGCTGGTCCAACGCGATGCTCAGGCTCACGCGCAGGTCAAGGTTGGACACGATAGCCGCTTCCATTGCACGTAGCGCGGTAAGCTCCTCAAATTGGCGGCGCACTTGCTCCAGGGTTTTGCGATGGTCGGTAACGTCCAGCGCTACGCCAACCAAATAGCGTGGGTTGCCGTCGGCTCCTGGCCTTCGCCCTCCCTGCAGGCGCGTCCATCCTCCTTGCTGCCTCAGGTGCCTTAGGCGGAACTCCACGTCCAGCGGATCTCCGGTTCTGAGGCAATGCTGCACGCGCTGATCTACTTCTTCTCGGTCCTCTGCGCAGATCATCCGAAGGAAGCGCGGATAGGAGGTACGGAATTCAATGGATCGCGGCGAGCCACACGGGGAAGCATCTGCAAACCAACGGACTTCGTTCGCCTCAAGATCAAGCTCCCAGATGCCTACGCGTGCCGCCGCGGCGGCCCTCCGGAAGCATTCTTCCCGTCCATCCGGCACACACAATGTGCACAGATTGGCGCTGGGATAGCCGGCGAGAATTGCGGCCGCATGAAGCGTCCCGGCAATCCGATCCGGCGCAGTTCCCTTAGGAACGATAAGGATGGGTAGATCGGGGCGACACTGCCGAACGATCCGCACGACGTCTGCAGACGTAAGAAGATCCCACGCATTCCCGCAGAGGAGCGCCCGGACGCCGTCATGCTTAAGCGCCCTGCGCAGAAGCTCCTCGTCTGCGGAATGCACGACTTCTAGGCTAATGCCAGCCTGCTCAGCGGATTGCACCACCAGCCCCAAGTCGGCATTCGAGACCCCGACCACGAGAACGGATGCATTTGCGGTCACGATAGCCTCCCGTTACCCCCACTCATCTGCGGCGCACCTTCGCCATGGCGCACCCGGCGTGCGAGGTGTTCTGGGGAGCTGGTACTCCTCATGTGTTCCCATCATCGGCCGTAAACCTTCAATTCTTAACCCCCTGCCGCACCCATGTGCCGCTACGCGTCCACGAAAAACCCGGTATTATGATCGGCTAGGGAAGGCGCAATCTAAAGCAGGAGAAACTGGAGAAACCGCCGAATATAGAAGAGGTGTTCGTGCTTATGCTGCCGGGCGCCTAAGATGCAAAAGGACACTTGCGTAGCCATGTGCAAACCCCACATCATAGCCGGCCTCCTTCTGATTGCCGGAGCTCAATGCTTCGCCCAAACCGGCAAAAGAGTAGATTTCGACCGCGACGTGCGGCCGATTCTCTCGGAGAATTGCTTCCCGTGCCATGGATTTGATGCCTCGAAACGCATGGCCGGTCTTCGCCTGGACGTGCGAGACATGGCCACACACCGCCTCCCCTCTGGCCAAACTGCCATCGTTCCTTTCGATCCCACCAAAAGCGAATTGGTGGATCGCATCAACCGCGCGGACGCACGTCACATGCCGCCGGCCTATTCCGGAAAGAAGCTCCGAAAAGAGCAGATCCAAACGCTCGTGAATTGGATTGCCCAGGGGGCACCCTACTCCCCGCACTGGTCCTTTGTACCGCCCAAGAGACCGCCCTTGCCCCGAGTAAAGACGCCCTCGTGGTGCCGGAACCCCATTGACACCTTCATCCTCGCGCGTCTGGAACGAGAGGGACTTCGACCTTCGCCGGAAGCCGACCGCCGCACGCTCATCCGACGGGTAACACTGGACCTCACGGGCCTTCCCCCTACCCCCAAAGAAGTGGCTGCGTTCTTGGCGGACCGCCGGCCCGACGCCTATGAGCGGCTGGTGGACCGCCTGCTGGCATCTCCGCATTACGGTGAGCGCATGGCGGTGCCATGGTTGGATTTGGCTCGCTATGCGGACACGAACGGCTACCATATTGACAATCAGCGCTTCATGTGGCGGTGGCGGGATTGGGTGATTGATGCATTCAACCGCAATCTGCCCTACGATCAGTTTGTGATCGAACAACTCGCGGGAGATCTCCTCCCCAATGCCACGCTGGATCAGAAGATCGCGAGCGGTTTCAATCGCAACCATCCCATCACCTTCGAAGGCGGTGCCATCCCCGAAGAGTATGCCGCAGCGTACGTGGAGGATCGCGTGGACGTTACAGCCACCGCATTCATGGGGCTCACCATGAAATGCGCCCAGTGCCACGACCATAAATACGATCCCATCAGCCAGCGCGAATACTATCGCTTCTTTGCCTTTTTCAACAATGTGCCCGAACAGGGCCTTGACGGCAATAGCGGGAATGCGGCTCCCTTCATTAAGGCGCCTACGCCAGATCAGGCCAAGCTCATGGACGCCTATAATCACAACATTGCCGAACTAGACGGCAAAATCGCGTCCCGAGCGGCCGAAGCCTCTTCAGCGGTGATGGCATGGGCGTCCAACGGCTCTGCTCAACTTGCGTCCCTCGGAGGGCTAGAGCGGGGACTCGCAGCGCACTATCCCTTGGCGGGCGAGCGCCCCACCGGAATTCCGGAAGCCGCCGACCGCCGCCAACCGGCCAAAGTGATAGGCACCACAAAATGGGGATCGTCACCCTACGGCCCTGCTCTCGAGCTGGACGGAAACAGCTATGTGGACGCAGGCCCCCTCAGCGGCTTCCTGCGCACGGACCGCTTTAGCTATGGCGCCTGGATCTTCCCCACGTCCGGCGACGCAATGACCGTCATCTCCCATATGGACGATAGTAAGGATTTTCGGGGCTGGGATATTTACCTTACCGGCGGCAAGGTGATGGTGCATCTGATCCATAAGTGGGATACGGACGCCATCCGCGTGGACGCCCGCACGAACCTCGAACTCAACAAGTGGAGCCATGTGTTCGTAACGTACGACGGATCCGGCAAAGCGGCCGGGGTGCACCTCTACATTAATGGCAAACCTGCAGCCGTGGATGTATTCAAGGACACCCTCCACGGAACCCTTGCCAATGACAAACCCCTTATAATCGGGCGCCGCAATCCTTCGGCCCCCTTCAAAGGCATGATTCGGGATGTGCGGCTCTACCGACGCGAACTCACCCCTACAGAAGTGGCAGATCTTGCTACCTTGGACCCTCTACGGCTGGCGTTGGACACGGACGCGGCAAAGAGAACTCCGGACCAGCAGCGCCTGATCGCCGATTTCTACTTGATGCATTATGACGATACCTACAAGAAGCTATCCGCCGAGCGGGAAGCGCTGCGGCAAAAACGTGATGTACTGGATGCTGCCATCCCCACGACGATGGTGATGGAGGAAATGGCCAAGCCGCGGGACACCTTTATTTTGGTTCGGGGGCGCTACGACCAGCACGGTGAAAAGGTGACTCCAGGCACTCCGGAGTGCCTCCCCCCATTCCCCAAGAACCTGCCCCTCAACAGGCTTGGATTGGCAAAATGGCTCGTTAGCCCAGAGTTCCCTCTAACGGCACGGGTAGCGGTGAACCGCTTTTGGCAAGAGTACTTTGGCACCGGCCTGGTGAAAACCAGCGAGAACTTCGGCAGCCAAGGGGAGCGCCCCAGTCACCCGGAATTGCTTGACTGGTTGGCCACGGAGTTCATCCGCACAGGCTGGGACGTAAAGAGGATGCAGAAGCTCATTGTTACCTCCGCCACCTATCGGCAATCGTCACGAACTACGCCGGCGCTCCTCGCACGCGATCCGGAGAACCGCCTCTTGGCACGAGGTCCGCGCTTCAGGCTTCCGGCCGAGTTTATCCGTGACCAGGCGCTGTACCTGGCCGGCCTTTTGGTGGATAAACCCGGCGGCCCGCCGGTGAAGCCCTACCAGCCCGCCGGATTGTGGGAAGAAATCTCCTTCAAGAGTGGCTTCACAGCGCAATTCTATGAGCAAGACCATGGAGATGCCCTCTACCGGCGCGCCCTGTACACATTCTGGAAACGCACGTGCCCGCCCCCTGCCTTACAGACTTTCGATGCCCCCGAACGGGAGTTTTGCGTGGTGCGTCGTTCCGTAACGAATACCCCTCTTCAGGCATTGGTGCTGATGAACGACCCCACCTACGTAGAAGCCGCGCGCAAGCTCGCCGAAAGGGTCCTGCACAATGCCCCACTCTACGAACGGGATCGCGTTGCATATGCGTTCCAATTGGCAACGTGTCGCAGACCTAAACCCGCCGAGACAGATGTACTCATCTCCGTGCTGCACCGCCAGCAAGATCGCTTCCATAGCAATCCCGCCGCAGCCGTGTCTCTGCTTTCTGTGGGCGAAAGCCCCCGCGACGCTACCATCGAACCTTCTATCCTCGCCGCTTGGACCATTGTGATGAGCATGATCCTGAACCTTGACGAAACAATCTCAAAGAGCTGAGGGATGACGGAGCCTTAGCTTCGGAGGACGGAACTATGGACCCTGCAAGGGAATTCGAACTATTACTCACGCGCCGGCAGCTCTTTGGACGGATGGCAACCGGCATCGGCACCGTAGCACTCGCCACCCTCCTCAATCCCGAGGCTCTGGCTGCGGCGGGCCGCTCCGGCTTTCACGGATCCCTAAAGGAGCCCCACTATCCGCCCAAGGCGAAGAGGGTAATCTACCTGTTCCAGAGCGGCGCGCCTTCTCACATTGACCTCTTCGATTACAAACCTCAGCTTGCAAAGCACCGAGGGATTGATCTGCCGGACAGCGTGCGCATGGGCCAGCGCCTTACGGGCATGACCTCCGGCCAAAAGAACTTTCCCATCGCGCCGACGATCTTTAAGTTTCAGCCCTGCGGTAAGAGCGGCGTTATGCTCAGCGAGCTCTTGCCCCATATGGGCTCCGTGATTGACGAGTTCTGCATCATCAAATCCATGCACACAGAAGCGATCAATCACGACCCTGCCATCACCTACATCCAGACCGGCTCTCAGCTTCCCGGCCGCCCCAGCATCGGCGCGTGGCTCTCCTACGGTATCGGCAGCGAGAACCAGGATCTGCCTGCGTACATTGTGCTGATCTCCCAAGGCAGCGGTAATCCCAATGATCAACCCCTCTTTGGGAGACTTTGGGGACCGGGCTTTCTGCCCTCCATCCACCAGGGAGTGAAACTACGATCGAGCGGCGACCCTGTGCTGTACTTGAACAATCCACCCGGCATTGATGCCCCAACGCGCCGAGAGATGCTGGACGGATTGGCGAAGCTCAACCATATGGCCCACGAGGCCTTTGGAGACCCCGAGATCAATACACGCATCGCCCAGTATGAAATGGCCTATCGCATGCAGACCTCCGTTCCGGAGTTGATGGACATCTCCAAAGAGAAGCCGGAAGTTTTCGAAATGTACGGACCGGATTCGCGTAAGCCGGGCACCTTCGCGGCGAATTGCCTCCTGGCCAGGCGCTTGGCGGAACGCGGCGTGCGCTTCATCCAGCTCTTCCACCGGGGATGGGATCAGCATGGAAACCTTCCCACACAGATACGCGGTCAGTGCAAGGACACGGATCAGCCCACGGCGGCACTCATCAAGGATCTCAAACAGCGCGGAATGCTTGAGGACACGCTGGTAGTATGGGGCGGTGAATTCGGGCGCACGGTGTACAGCCAGGGGGCCCTCACCCAGGATAACTATGGCCGTGACCACCACGGCCGATGCTTCACCACTCTGTTGGCCGGCGGGGGTATCAAGGGCGGCATCGTACTGGGGGAAACGGATGACTTCTGTTATAACATCGTGCGTGATCCCGTACACATCCACGATCTCAACGCCACCATCCTACGATGCCTTGGCATTGACCATACGAAGCTCACATACAAGTATCAGGGGCGTGATTTCCGCTTGACGGATGTAGCCGGCGTGCCTGTGGAGAAGATCCTAGCCTAAGCCCATGCCTGGGCCAGAGTGGACCGTACCAACAACCCCGCCATCGGCACGGCGCGCGTAAGCAGGCGATTGGCAATCCCGCGGAGAACCCATCCCAGGAGGTTCCCCGCCTATGCTCGAGCTGGCCGCTGCCCTAATCCTCGCCCAAAGTTCCGTGGCGCCGCTGGAGATCCGCTGCCCCAACGGTCGCGTTCAGGTGGTACCGGCCTCGGGGCAGATACGGATTCTCTCCGCGACAGGCGCCCTCCTGGCAGAAGGGCCTCTCTGGCGGTTACGGCTACGAGACGGACGCGTGGTAGCACCGGCTCCGGGAGACGGCGTTACAGTAGAGCGCCATGAGGATGGTTACCGGCTTGTGTGGCCGGAGGCATCCGCCACGGTCACAATCCAGATAAGGCGCGAGGGAACGGGCGTGTCCCTTCGTGCCGCGGTCGCTCCGGCAAATCAAGATGCGCTTTCCATCGGCTGCCCGGCTCAGTTGCACCTTGACCCCCGGCACCTAAAACGCGTGATCTTCCCCAGCGATCTGGGCATCGCGCTTAAAGCCGGCTTCTTCCGACCCCAACGCAACATTACAGCGTGGGAGCCGATCTCCGTTGGCCCGCTCGGCTTGAAGCGCATGGCCGGCTTGAGTTGTGTTTTGCGCCCCATGGACGCACCCCCCGAGACGGTGGAGGCTACAAGCGAAGGAACCGCCCTATTGGGGGAAGAGCTGGCCCACCAGTGGACGGCCAAGCCGCGATACGTTTTGCGACCCTCCACCCAACCGCCCGAGGAGCCCCTTCTGCAAGGCCCATCGGGTGCCTTTCTGGGCATCCACCGCATTGGCGCGGGAATGCTGGTGCGGTTTGGGGGCAAGTTAGAGGCTGGGGATGGACCTCTGCTCATCGCCACGGTACAGCACGTGCTGGCCCAACTGGAACGTTCCAACAACCGACCTCAGCGGCACACGGTGGTCCTCATCGCGTTACAGCATGGACCGCCCACCGGCGGATGGGCTCCCGCCCTCATTGAAGATTGGCAAGAGGCGCTTGAGCACTCGCCTTGGCTCGTTTCCGCCGGTCTTCGAACACGCGTGGCTACTACGCCCAAAGAGATCGCCCAGTGTATGAAGGACGGCACGACCTTCGCGGTGGTTAATCCCTATTCCGAACGACTTCCCTGCGCAAGCGCCCGGTGGCAATCCATGGCCGATGCGGTTCATTCGTTCTTGGTGAAGGGAGGCATCTGGTTCGAGACAACAGGATGGCCGGCATACATCGCCATCCATCCTGCTAAATACCTCAGTATCTCTACGGGATACCCGATTGGATTCTGCGATTACGCCCGCGTGGAGACCTCCCGTGGCAACTTCTCCCTCTACGGTGTACAACCAGCCGACGACCCCATGCACATCTTCGTACCGGCAGAATGGTCCGCACGTGGCGGGAATACGGGCGCCGTACTGGAGCGGGGTTGGCAAGGGTTTGCGCCGAAGGGCAAATCGTGGTCAGCGCCGCCCGTGCGCATCGCTTTTGCACCCACCGTTGCAGATGACCTGAACGCCTATCGTGCAGAGAATCACCTCACCGGGTCCTTGGAGCAGAAGATGCCTTCTGCACTCCTGGACCGATGGAAGCACTCGCTCCTCATTAATGTGGCAGGCCCTACCTTCGCCCAGCAAGCCGAAGCGGTGGACCAACTTCCCGAGCCCGCCGCCGTGCACATCGGGGATTACCTGCATGGCGGTTTCGACAAGCAACTCCCCGACATTCTGCCTCCCAACCCTGCAAAAGGATCCGAGCAAGACTTCCGCGCCCTGTTCGACGCGATCCATCGGGCTGCGGGCGCCGGCAGACGCGGCGGTATCGCCATCCCTTATACCAACCCCACGTGGTGGTGTGACGATCCCCGGGGGCCTACCTTCCGGCGCACGGGAGATGCTCCGCTCCTTATCGGCCTAGACGGCAAGCCCAACCGCGAGCAGTATGGAGCCAATTGGGGCTGGTCCATCTGTCCGTGGCATCCGGCGGTGTTGGCTGCCACCGATCGCATGTGGGAGCCGTTTGTAAGCCAATATCCCGCGGATGCTCTGTTTGTAGACCAATTGGGGATGCGCAGCCTGATCTATGATTTCAACCCGGCCTCGCCTACACCCTACGCGTACGTACAGGGGATTATGAACTTAGGCAAGCGGATGGCTCGGCACTTTCCCATCGCCTGCGAGCATGGCTTTGACCGACTGATGGATACGGTGAGCCAGTTCCGCGGGCTTACGTGGCAGCTTGTTCCCTTCGAGCGAACGCCGCCATGGCTTGCCGATTGGCTGGTGCTCTATCGCGATCGAATGGCCGACGATGAGTGGGAATGCTATCCCTTGGGCCTCTTCTTGGCCCACGATTGCGTGCTCTTTGGCCACCATGGTGGAGGTCCCTTCGTGAACGACCGCGAAGAGCTGGCGTGGACCATGGTGCTTGGCTACCAAATCAGCGCGGAGATTTGGCCTTCGCCCCTGCCCGATTCCCGCAAAAGTGCATGGCTCGCTTACCTTGCTCGCCTGCAGGATGTTGTGGGGAGCCGCATTGCCGGCCTGCCACTCTTAGACTTCCGGTATTTAGTGGGGAGCGGAAGCCGAGGAGTGATTCAGGCCAGGTATGGCCCTTACACGGTTACCGCAAATCTGCGAGAGACCCCGTATCTCCTGGGCAACCGGGCCATTGCCCCGATGGGCTTTGATGTAGAGGGCCCAGGGGTCGCGGCGGGCATTTACACTCGATATGGATCCCTGAATGGGTCGCCTGAGCTGTGGGTGCTGGGGTCTCCCTCGCCCGAAGTCCTTAACCCGGCTCCACAGCCCATTGCGGGAAAGTCGGCCGCACCCCACACGGTACCCGTGCTAAGCCGCGCCCAGTCTACGGCTACGTTTGTGGGCGTGCTGGACTTTGCCCCGTTGAACGGCGCCGATTATCCTTGGGGCGGGCCCTCTCCAGAGCAGTGGATGGATGCACTGGAAGGCGCAGCACCTGTACGGGCGGGCTGGGCTAGTGTGCGCCGCATCGGTAGCGCCTATGAATTGGAATCCGCCTTGAAGCATCCGGAAGTTTGGCTGGCTCTGGTGAACCCGTATGCCGAGACGCTACCGATATCCCGCACGCTCAACTCCCAAACGATGCTCGATGCTATCCGGCGCTTTGTTCAAGCGGGAGGCTATTGGATTGAGAATGGCGGATATCCCTTCTGGACGGCGCGCAATGTTGACGACGCCCAAAGCCCAACGATTTCGCTGGGACCCGCGGGGCTAGCGTTTCTTGGTGCCGCTCCCTCCTCGATCGGCCTCTTTACAGAGCCGGAGGTGCGCCTTCGGCCCACACCTGCCGGAATCACGTGGCTAGGTCGGCAATGGGCGGACCTGCTTGCATCCTGCGCGGCCCGCGTCAACCGGTCTCCCCAATACCCCGGCGCGGATGTCATTCTCGCCGAAGGAGCCCAAGGTGAGGCATACCTTGCGGGCTGGAATTTGGGCGGTTTGGGTTGGTTCCTCCGTTTCTGTGGAGGCCCTGTTCCGCAGAAAGTGGCGCTTCCGTTCGGGGTCGCACTTATCCAGCGCCTGTTCCAGCCGGCAGTAGCCCCCAGGCATTAATCACGAGATCTTCCGCAGCAATGTAATGCGGCCTATGGGAACCCACTCCACCACCAGGATGCTTCCATCATGCAGAAACTTCGCCGAGTGCGGGTGAATGAATTTGCCCGGGATGAAGTCGCTCCGAGGATGGTCGCGGAGATTAGAAGGGTCCCCATCCCCAAGCTGGGCAACGACCCGGTTGCGGCCATCCAGGATGGTGACGACACTCTTCAGATCCGGCACCAACAGCAATTCCCCTCGGGTGTGGAAATGGCAGGGCAAACGCATGCCATCCGTAACGAACTTCACATGCTTCCCATCCAAGGTAAAGTACTGCAGGCGATGGTTCGCACGATCCGCTACAACAAGCAATGGCTCCCCGCCCCGCGTGTCCACCCAGATGCCATGGGCATTGAGTAGCTTGCCCGGCTCGCTTCCCTTACCGCCAAACGTACGGATGTACTCACCGTGGATGTTGTACTGGTGGATCCAATCGGATCCATACCCGTCGGCCACGTAGAAGTCGCCATTCGGCGCCAAGGCAATGTTGGTAGGCACGAACGGGTCGCCCGATTTGTACACGCCGGCTTCCTTAGGCAACCCCTGTTCCCAAACGATCTTGCCGTCCAAGGTAGTCTTCGCGATGGTTCGATGGAGGATGTCGCAATGGTACAGGTATTCGGTACGCCCTTCCTTGCGCAGATCCAAACCATGGGCTCCCCCGCGGAACCGCTCTCCCCAGGAAGCGAGGAACTTTCCATGGCGATCAAACACTACGATGGCATCTCCACAAGGGCTGGTAGGGTGGACGGTGTGGGCGATGTATATGCGCCCTTGGCTGTCCTGAGCGACGCCGTGCGTATCGCCCCAAACGATGTGAGGAGGGGGCACGAGCCAATCGTGGATGGCCTCGTACCGATGTTCGCCGGAACCCATCACCACTGCCGGCCCTGGGCGCCCGTTCGTGTTGCCGGCAGCCAGGCCGGCAAGCGCAGCGCGCTCTAGGAGCGCGCGTCTACTAATCTTGTTTGGGGCTTCTTCTGCGCACATGGAATGATCCTCCAGAAGGCAAAAGGCGCTTTGGCATGAAGCAATCTAAGTTGGATAAGTCTAAATTGTCCATGCCTTCATCTGTTTCCTGCCGGCTGGGCGAACGGTGCGTGCAAAGGTTTCCGCGCTTCTACCAGCATAGGATGGGCCAGGGCATATGGAATAAGGCCCCTGGGAGCACCTGAGGAGTACCTGGAATGCCCACGGAATATATTCGCCACTTCGGCCTTGTAGAAACGCCGTTTGCACGTAACCATGACACGCGGTGGCTCTACCTTTCCACGCAGCACAAGGAGGCCATCCTCAAAACGCGATGGTGCGTGGAGGAGCACGGGGGATTGGCCCTCATCCGCGCCGGTGTGGGCCATGGCAAAACCTTCCTCATTGAATATCTTATGACGGCTTGGCCCAAGCAATTCGGCTGGAAGTGCGCCAAGCTACAAAACACAGGAACCATCTCCACCGCACGAGCACTCTTGCAAGAAGTTTTGGCCGCTTTCGGCCTTCCCCCTGCCCGAAGCGCGCGAGAGATGGCCACCCGCCTTGAGGAATGGCTCCTTGTGGAATGCTGCGAATTCAACCGCACCATCGTGCTCTTTGTGGATGAAGCCCAGTCCATCTCCTCCCAAGCCATGCCCGTACTTCGAGACCTGGTGAATCTGGAAACGCGGGATCGCATCCTATTGCAGGTGGTGCTGGCAGCTCAGTTGAGCATAGACCGCAAGCTCACCTTCTACCCGGCACTCCAGAGCCGCATCGCCACGGTGAGTACGCTGGAGCCATTGAGTGAGATGGAGACGGATGCCATGCTCCTCCACCGCTTTAAGAGCGCCGGAGCCGTGGA
>Ga0078972_1013131_pt1 | contig 13845 bp, 8 predicted proteins | sample YelNatPaOPGAMG01_FD_67568 | JGI IMG/M metagenome (GOLD analysis project Ga0078972, IMG submission 67568) | Hot spring thermophilic microbial communities from Obsidian Pool, Yellowstone National Park, USA - OP-RAMG-01 (SPADES assembly) (version 2) | ecosystem: Environmental > Aquatic > Thermal...
CTGAGGTGCGACCGCAAACGGTGCATTGAAATTTGGGGACGAGGGGATTGCTCCCCTTCCTGAAATATCCCAGAAACTTCACTTTCCCTCCACAGGCGATGCAGGTTCCTCCATCAAGCTGAGAGAAGGCAAGCCTCTCAAATCTTCTTTCTATCTTTCCCTGCCACAATCCCTCCGGCGACCATTCTCCCTCAAAAGTTGAGGGATGATAAAGGAGTTTGGGAGGGTCAATATGCAATTTCTCTGAGATGATTATCAAGCGAGGCATAGTTTTCTCTGCGAGTTGGGAAAGGGAAGAGCGCTCGGAGGGAGGCCAGAGAAGGGATAGCGCACCAGCGAGGAGAAAGAAGAGAACCATCCCCAAAATTCCACCCATTAACTCCTCTAAAATGCCTTCCTTCTTGCTAAAGAATCCTTTGAAAAGATGATAGGGCAACTCGCTAAGGAGGAAGGCAAGGAAGAGAAATAGGATAAGATAACCGATGAAGGAGAGATGATGTAAGGTGAAGATGAGAGTTGATAGGATTAAAGCGAGAATGGCGGAGAGGAACTCCAAGCCTATTATCCTGACTCCTCTCCAGAAGCCGAAGAGGAAGCCGACGATAATAAGAAGGAGAAAGAGGAAATCGTTCATTTTCAGAGAGGGACTAATTTAAGGGCGTTTTTGTAAAGGATTTTATCCAAAATATCTTGAGGAAGGGAGAGGGAGATAAGGAATTTATAAAGGTTATCGTCAAAGAAATCCCTTCCGAAGAGCAATCTATCCCGAAATTCAAATATGAACTCTTTTGCGAACTCAATATCCCTCTGAAGGGCGTTCAAGCCGGAACCGGCGGATAAATCGCAATATAGGTTTGGATAGGTCCTCAGCATCTCTATGAGCTTCCCGCCCTCAACAACCTTGCCCTGAGGATAATATACCTTGTCGTATTGGTCATCGCCCGATATATGAGCCCAAAATCCGGGACCATGCCCAATGAAGATTGTTTCAGGACAGGCTTTGATAGCTCTTTCAAAAGCCTCAATTCCCCCTCCATACCACCAATTGGGGCGAGGATATTTGACATTTGTGGGTATTTCGTAATCTATGTGAACGAGGACGGGGAGATTTTTCTCACCGCAGAAGCGATACATTCTTATGGCATCAAGGTTATCCAACATCATCCTCACTTTAAGCTCTCCGTAAACCCTCACTCCATAGAGGGAGATGGCGAAGGCGAGGCGGTCTATTGCATCGGGCTTTCTTGGGTCAGGAGCGTAGCCGAGAACGAATTTATCGGGATATTTCTCAATATAGGGAAGGGAAAAGGAAAGGGGAATCGGTCCCTCAGGAGTTCCCGGAAGGAAGTGGAAGAAGTCTGGACTATACTCATCCTCAGGGCATTCCCAAGTGAGAAGCCAAGTTATATCTATCCCATTTTCCTCCATATTTTTCACGAGCTTCTCCGGGCTATATCCATACCAGGCAGGGTGATTGTGAATATCTATAATCATCCTTAAGCCTCCTTATTTAAATATTAAATTTCCGATAAACTTAAGGAAGAGAAACATTAAGAAAGCCCAAAAGAAGGAAAGAACAAAATATGATAGATAGGCTAAACATCCTGCTCCTGCGGGTGGTGGAGGTGGGGGCGCCCAGAAGGGTCTAATTGATTTTCTCAGTGATTCAAAATATTCCATTTCCTTCTCCGTTTGGGTTGTATAATCAATAATGTTAGGAGAGCATAAATCAGCCCTTATCCTCTCCAAATCCTTCCCTGATATTATCATTAAAGTGGCCAGAAGTTGAACTTTTTGCTCATCATCCAACTTAACCCAATTTCCCCCTATGGACTGATAAATGTTCCCCTTATCATCGCTCCAATAAATTAAATCCCCTAAACCTTTCTCTCTTCTCTTTATCAATTCACCTCTCACCTTCCCCCTAAATGTTTCCCTATTTCCTCCTCGCTCAAAGCCCTATCGTAAATCTTGACCTCGTCAATAACCCCCTTAAAGTAAGCACCATCAAACCAGGAAGCTTTGCCAATCGTCAAGGAAACTCCCATATCCTGCGTCAGCTCCGCCTCAGCACTTCCCTTTAGAACGCCATTCACATATATCTTCGCTATTTTCCCATCGTATGTAGCCGCGATATGATACCACTTGCCAACCTCAAGAGCCTCAGAGCTCGTTGCCGAGATTTCCTTTTGGGGAGTGTCTATATGAAGGCTGGGTCTCCCGGTGTTTCCCTCAAGGAGAAGCATATAGCCTTTCCAAGTCCCTCCATACTTTGAGACAATCATCGGTCCACGGTCGCTTGCCTCAAAGCTCTCGGGCTTCACCCAAGCTTCTATGGTGAATTGCTCGGGAACAAGAAAATCCGAATGCTTTACTTCCACATATGAATTCTCCCCATTAAATCTCAAGGCTTTGCCAATCTTCCCCTCCACCCATTCCGCTCCCACTATCTCGCCGATGTGTCCGAAGCCAGAGCTATCCATAGCGTAATTTCCTTGCCCCTCATCGAATCTCCAGTAAGCAACCAACCCCTTCTCCATTTCCTTTGCCGATACCCACCCGCTTGCCTCTCTCATCATAATGACGAATTTCTCGCTTTTAGACCTGATAACTGGCTCGCCCCAGCAAGCCCAATCAGCGGTTGAATCATCCTTAGGTCCAACATCGGCGATGAACTTGAATTGCACCTCCTTCCCCGCCAAGGAAGATAAATCAGCCGAAACCTCCTTCCACCTCTTCTGCTCCCCGTGCTCCTTGACGACCTCAATCTGCTTCCCATCCCGAGTTAGGGCGAGAACCGTGTAATCTACCCCATCCGAAGGGTCTCCTCCATCCATAAGACCGATGAACATATGGAATTCCGTGGGCTCTTTAGGCAGTTTTACCCAGTCAAATATCGCGGAAGTATAGCCCACTCCTCCTATATAGGGTGGATGGGAAAACAGCCCGTCCTTCTCAACCCCTCCAACCGGCATGCTTTTCCTTGCGATAAAGGATGCCCCCGTTCCGCCATCTCCCGGCTCCTCCTCTTTCCCACGAAAACAAATCCGCCAACTGAAGGGAATGGAGCCATCGTAGAAATTGAAGACCACCGGTTTGAATGTATCAACTTTCAAATTAAAAATCTTCACCAAAGAGAGGTTTTTAACCGATACCTCCACCTTCAGAGAAGCCCTCTCTATCTTCCTATCCCCTTTATACCCTATATTCACTTTGAAAGTCCTCTCCAAACCGGTAGGGAAATTTATCTCGGAGGGTTCTACAAAAAGGCTTGGCTCTTCAAGAGAGAACTTTATGCTTCCACCGGGAGCGCCCTGTAGGTTGTTTTTGAATTTGAATGCGAGAGTTGCTTTTCCATCCTCAAGCTCGACTCTGTTTTTCTCGGGCTTAATCTCAAAGGGAGGGATTGTGAAGAAATCGGCATAAGCGAGGAATTCCTTTTCCTCCTGCCCAGCTCTTGCCCTCAGCTTGCCCACAATCCAAAAGTGCTCGTCTTCAGGCAAATCAAAGGGAAGAGCTATCTCAAAAGCTTGCTGATATGAGTCTCCCGCCTTTAGCGAGCTCTTCACCGGTTTCACTTCTATGGCTTCTCTTCCCTCCAGCCCCACTTCGATTTCAACGATTTCAACAGAGGATGGGAATGGACCAATTTTCATCTTTCCTTTGATTGCATCTCCGGGAGCGAATTTCTCTATAGGGAACTCAATAGCTAAGGGAGAAACGCGCCCTGCCTCGTTTAAAGGCTCAATTCTATATCCATGAATTTCATTTTCACAGGGAATGAAAGCATATCCCCTTGCATATCTCACCGCCACTTCCCTTATCGGCTCCCTATCGTAATTCAAGGCATAGCATTTGATGGGAAATTTTACTTTCACTCCGATTTCCCTGTTCCCGATGTTTATAATCTCCTCCTTGCCATCGCCGAGGGGAATCCTCGCCGTGCCGTTTTTCGCTGAGAGATAATCGTTCTCCACCCATTTCCCCCTCCCGTCAAGATAGATATATTCAGGGGAGATAACCTCATCCACGCGATTGCCATTTTTAAGATAAGATGCCTCAAAGAAGCCCTTTTCATCAAAGGCGCACCAACCACTGGGGGGAAGAATGATTTTTCTCTTTATTGACTTCGTCAATTCCGAGGGGATTTGCCATTCCTTATCCCTTGACCAATTCACGAATATATGCAAACCGTTTTCATATTCAATATGGAGCCTTGATTCCCTTATGACGCCCGAGATTATCGCCTGCGTTGGGGTGAACCATCTATTTTGCTCGTCTGCATATTCTATCTTCTTCACCTTCTCCATCGCATAGCGTTTCGCCACCTGCTGTATCATATAATAGAGCCGACAATTCTCTCTCGGGTTTCTCCCGCAGAGAAGACCTATATGCCCATAAGCAATAGTTGCGCCTATCAGTCTATCAAGATTCTCCTCTGGATAGCGTGCATCCTTTTTCTCCTCAAATCCCTGTCCCCAAAATGGTGAATGACCCATATCTATATCGCATTCCAATGGGTGCATCTTCAAAAGGTCAAAGGAGACGAGCAAGGGTTCGTTGAAGAAGTCATAACCGGGACACTGGGCGTAATTCCCCGTTGTGAGTCCAGCGTAGAGATAATGCCAAGTGCCCTCGGAAAATGTGGGACCGTATGTCAGTTGGTCATTTAGGAGCAGCTCTCCATAAGCGTAGAATGTGGCGGCGAATGTCCCCGCTCCCGGAACCCTGGCATCGTAGTCCACATAGCCCCAGGGCGGAACGCAGGTATGGACATCCGTATAGGAACAATCTATCCCGAACTTCTCCTTAACGATTTTCGCCAACTTCGCATCAAACTCAACTGCTTTAGCTGGTTTGAGATTGTAGCATCTCGGCCAAGCCGGCCTCCATTCTTTGTTTGGCAGGCGGGAGACGAAATCCTCGTTCCAGTTTTCATTGACGGGAGCGAAATCGGTGTAATTTGAGTAATAGCCATACAACCATCCCAAGGATTGCTGTTTCTTCGTGTATTCCTTTAGAGCTTCATCTCCTCCCTTCCTCGGTCCCGCCTTGGTGCGAAGCGTGAAAGATTCTCCCGCATCCCTCCAGGTCGTCTCATGGCTGAGCTTCATAAGCTTTCTTATCCCATAAGACCAGAGTTCCTTCTTGCATAACTCGTGCTCTAAATCAAAATCCTCCTTCCTGGAAACATCCCTCAGCCAGCCCATATGATAGAGATGTTCGCCGGCAATCTTGCCCACAGGCGATGGTGGATTGGCAATGGTGGGTAGAGTCTCTTCAAAGATGGGAGAAACGGTGAGGAATATCCTCTCAAATAGGTCGTTCCTTTTTCCATCCGTCTTGGGTATGTATCTCGTTGCGGGGGCGAATCTCGCGGAATCCCTCTTCTTCCAGGAATCCCAGAAATATTCGGAGGCATTTGAATTATACCAATCTATCCAGCAGGAGATGAAGACGGGGATCTCTCCCTTCAAAAGCAAAATGGAGGGGCGGGCGAGGTCAAGGTAAGGAACTCTTATGAGTTCGGGCTCAACTTTCAGCTCATCAGCGTATCCGAGATTCAGCTCGCTTGCCTTTCCCCCGAGACAGGTCGCCTCAATGACGAGGGATTTCTGCCAAATCCAGAACCTGTATTGAACATCCCCGTAAGGGGATGAGAAGATGGCAGTGAGGATATCATCCTTTAGTTCAGCTGAACGCAATTGCATCTTCTCAACTTCCGAGCTCCCCTCAAATTTTATCCCCCCATCTTTCATCGGACGGCAGATTTCCCTCCCATTTACTAACACCTTTATATCCCCGAATGTTCCATCTTTGGGCGAATAAACATATCTTATATTCACATCCTTGCCATCGTATTCAAAGCTGAACTCATTAGCCCCCGATTTCCAAACCTTTGTTTTGAAGGAAGTCTCAAAATTGGAGGGCAGAATCGTTTCCTTGCGGGTGGGGAAGGGCAAAACGCCGGGACCGGTGTTTGTTCCCAGATTTTGTCCCGGGCGAGGCTCTATGTTCCTCTTCGGTCTCGGCTCGAATGAAAGAGGCTTAAATTCCTCCTTGTAGAAGTAAAGCGAATCAATGTAAATCGTGCTTTCCTTCTCGTTGGAACAGCCCCTTATCTCAATGCCGGTAAAGGAACAAGGGAAGGAGATTTGTTTAAGTATTGACTCATCTATCCTCCTATGGGTGAGGAACCATTCCTTCCACATAACATTCCAGAGGTAAATACGGTATGGCTTTCCCGCTGAATCAACGAAATGGATGGCTATTTCCACCCTTGGATTATCCTTATCCAATGGTTCCCATCCCCAATTGTTGCCGTAAACCCATAGATTTATGCAATCAAATTCACCCTTTATCGGGATGGGCTGGGGAGGTTTGATTATGAACCTGCTATTGGGGGAAGTGCCGGAAAAACTCACCTTGCAGACATAATCTCCCCACATCTGTTGTTCCCTGCTTCTTTGCACTCTGACATTCGCTCCCGAATAGCATTCAACCGTCCATCCCTCAAGGTTCTCAAAATCTACGAGCGGCTCACGCTCCTCCCTTCTATTTGCCCAGACCATCTCATATGGTCTTTCCCCAATCTTCTCCTGGGGATTTATCTCATTAATCACTTGGACGACCTTTTCGGGCTGTTCCGCCATAGCTATTCCTCCTTTTGGGGGAAATAAAAGCAATCCAATGAATGAACAAAGGATGAAGGTTATTATTTTGTTTTTGAAATAAGGGTCTCGCATCAACTATCACCGTTGATATATTAGCAAATTTTTGAAGGCGAGTATAGTTTATAAAAGTTTATTAGGGTTTTGGATATAAATTTTGGGGGGCGGACGGGTTTGCCCGTCCGCCCCCCCTTACTCCTCGTCAGCCTCGCTTTAGCGGAAATCGGGATAAATGGAGTTCAGCAGAGCATTTATGTCGTATAGACCAGCCCTGCTTGGATTATCCCACATAAATGTCGGCGCCAAGGTCTGCGGTAGCTTCAACCATTTCACATGCCCATCCGCAAACACGAAGTTCATACCTTTGTTGTGATAGGGATATGGTCCGCAAACCCCATTCCAGCCAGGCCAACCCAGCGTCCAGGTACCTAAGTCGGGCCAATAATCCGATGTCTCCAAGACCATAATGAGCTGGGAAGGAGCTTCTATCTGCGCTTGGCTAACCGGATTGCTGAAGACATTGCCGTTGTAGCAATAGTTGGCGCCGTGCTTTTCGGGGTCAACCCCATTTTGATAGTCCACGATTGTCATATCAACATCAGCATCACAACCGGTATCGCCTCCGCCGAACTTCGTCCAGACGAACTCGTTCCAGGAATGTTGAGCGGAAGGGCATATCCATATCTGGCTGTTCTTCAAGTAGGGCATAATGGCATAGCGCCAAGTGTAGTGGCGTCCGTTAGTGGAATTCCAAATACGGTTCGGTGGGAATTGTTCATCCCAATCTTGAGAGTACATCAAGAGCGCCGTCCCTAATTGCTTCATATTGCTGGCGCAAGATGCCTGCCTTGCTTTCTCCCTCGCCTGACTGAAGACGGGGAAGAGAATAGCTGCCAATATCGCGATTATGGCTATAACGACGAGGAGTTCAATGAGAGTGAATCCTTTCTTTCTCATCTCTTTTCACCTCCTTTCTTTGTTATCTCAATATTTAGACGAAGAAAAACCTGTTTTGTTCACTAACAAAGCGGGAAATAGCTTTCAAGTTAAACCAAAAACCCTGAATTTTAAGTTTTGCGGGAAATTCAAGAAGGGATTAAAGTGAAAACCGCGATTCCTTTATTGAGAGAGCGGTTTATCGCCTCCTGGCAATCCTCCTCAGAGACATTTTCTATTTTCTCCAAAGTCTCCTCTATGGGAACGATTCTGCCTCTATAAAAGAGGGAAAGGGCTATGCGCATCATCCTCTGGAGAGATGTCTCCAGTGAGAGAAGTATGGCGTTTTGCAACTGCTTTTTCGCCCTTTCCAATTCCTCTCTTTCCACCCCCTTATCTCGTAAGGAAATCAGTTCCTCCTCAATCAACTCTCTCAATAAATCCTTATTATTTGGATGGGAAGCGGAGTAGATGTTCAAAATTCCACAATCCTCCAAAGCCAAATCCTCCGCATCCACATCATAGCAAAGTCCTCTTTCCTCCCTCAGCTTTTGGAAGAGGCGAGAGGCGCTTCCTCCACCCAACAAAGTCGCTAAAACACCATAGGAATAATGGGCATCATCCCTTGCCCTCGCGCTTTCCATTGCAATACAAAGATGAACTTGGGTTGTAGGGTGTAGAACCGTGGATTCTCCCGCTCTAAATCTCGGAGGTTCCTTTGGAGGCTTCTTACAGCCATTTATTGGCAGGAGAAGATTTTCCACTTTTTTCAAAAAGGAAGAAGCATCTAACCTCCCCGCGGCGGAGACGATTATCGCCTCTGGATTATGGCAAAGGGAAAGAAAATCTTTCAAATCCTCCTTCCCTATGGATAGGAGCGTTTCCTCCGTCCCAAGGATAGACCTGCCCATAGGATGTCCATCCCAAGCAAGGGATAAAATCTTCTCCTTTGCCACCTCCTCAGGGTCGTTATCCCTATCCCTAATCTCCTCCAATATCACCTGTTTTTCCTTCTCTAAATCCTCCTCTGCTAAAGTGGGATTTAAAAAGATATCAAAAAGGACATCCATTCCGATATCAAGCTTATCGTGGGGAACCCTTATATAGAAGAAAGTATAGTCCTTATGCGTTAAGCCGTTGAAATCGCCTCCCAGCATATCTGTTATTTTGGCGATTTCCCTCCTTTCGTAGCGCTTGCTTCCCCTGAACAGCATATGTTCAAGAAGATGAGCTATGCCTGCCTTCTCATCCTCCTCATCCTTTGCCCCCACCTTAACCAGGATTCCTAAGGAGACGGAATAGGAAGAGGGGTTATTCTCTATCGCTACTTGGACGCCGTTTTGGAGGGTTTCTTCTCTGAGGTCTTCCGCCAACTGGCTTCTGTCCCACTGGGAGGAATAATTTTTTCCTCGTCAAGGTTATCCTTCCCGATGGCTCAACGCTCTCCACTTTGACCAAAATCTCATCCCCAACCTGTAGGACCTCCTCCACTTTCTTGATTGGGCGAGTTGATATTTGGGAAATATGGAGGAAGGCTTCCTTCCCGGGCAAAATCTCCACAATAGCCCCGCTGGGGGATATACTCTTAACCTTGCCAGTGTATACCTCCCCAGGTTTGACCTCGGAAATTATGCCCAATATCCTATCCCTCGCCGCCTCGCCCTTCTCCACCGTTGGGGCGGTTATATAAACGGTTCCATCGTCCTGAATGTCAATTTTCGCCTCCGTTTCCGCAACAATTTTGCGTATCGTCTGCCCTCCGGAGCCAATAACTAAAGCTATCTTGTCAGTGGGTATGGTTATGCTCAACACCAGAGGAGCATAGGGAGATATCGTTTCCCGAGGAGCGGGAATAGTCGCATCCATTTTATCTAAAATGTAATGGCGAACTTCCTTCGCCCTTTGAAGCGTGGCGGATATCATCTCGCTCGTCAAGCCCTCGTTTTTCACATCAAGCTGTATAGCGGTTATGCCGTCTCGCGTTCCCGCCACCTTGAAATCCATATCGCCAAACCTATCCTCAATTCCTTGAATATCCGTTAGGAGAACGAATCTCTCGCCCTCGCTGACCATTCCGATGGATATTCCCGCAACCGCTTTCCTCACCGGCACGCCGGCGTCCATCAAAGCCATTGAGGAGGCGCAAACTGATGCCATAGAAGTTGAACCATTGGACTCCAAAACCTCTGATACCAGGCGAATCGCATAGGGGAACTCCTTCTCAGGGGGTATCACCTGCTCAACAGCTCGCTCGGCGAGAAATCCATGCCCTACTTCTCTTCTCGTCGGTGCCCTCAAGGGACGCACTTCTCCTGTGGAGAAGGGAGGAAAATTATATTGATGCATAAATCTCTTGCTCTCCTCCTCCAATATCCCCTCCAACCTCTGAACCTCCTCCAAAGCCCCCAATGTAGCTGTTGTAAGAACCTGAGTTTGACCCCTTCTAAATAGAGCGGAGCCGTGAACGCGAGGCAAGAGCCCAACTTGGCACTCTATTTCCCTTATATCCTCGGGCTTCCTCCCATCGGGACGCCTCCCGCTCTCCAGTATCTCCCTCCTAACTATCTCCTCCTCCACCGCCTCAATGGCAAGGGGAATCTCCTTCACTCGCTCAGGATAGTTGGCGCTCAGCTCCTCCTTTATCTTCTCCTCCACCTCTTTCATCGCCTTCTCCCTCTCCTTCTTATCCTCTATGAAAATAGCCTCCCTCAACTCCTTCTCATAATTGAGAACAGCGGACTTTATCTCATCCGAATATGATAGGATTGTATAAGCCTCGCTTTTCTCCTTTCCGCATTTCTCCCTCAATTCCAATTGCATATCAATGATTGCTTGGATATGGGGTTGGGCGAATTCTATCGCGGAGACTATCTCCTCCTCGCTCGGCTCGCTTCCCTCAAAATCAATCATCACGATTCTCTCCCGCGTCCCCGCTATCACCAAATTGAACTTCTTCTCCAAAACAGCAAGGGAAGGTGGATTGATTATGAAATTGCCATCCTCCTTACTTACCCTAACTACTCCAATGGGACCGTTGAAGGGGATATCGGAGATGGTGAGGGCGGCTGAGGCTCCTAAAACGGCAAGGATATCGGGAGGGTTAAGGGGGTCGGCGCAGAGAGGAAGGGCTATAATCTGGACCTCATTCCTTAAACCCTGGGGGAAGAGAGGGCGAATGGGACGGTCCATCATCCGAGCATAGGTTATCGCCCGCTCGGATGGTCTTCCCTCTCGCTTGAAGAATCCACCGGGAATCTTTCCCACCGCATATAGACGCTCCTCAAACTCGCAGGTGAGGGGGAGAAAATCAATGTCCTCCCTCGTCTCGGGTGAGGAACAAACCGTGACTAAAACAACGCTATCCCCTTCCTTAACAACAACAGAGGCATTTGCCTGCCTAGCCAATAAGCCCGTTTCAATTATGAGTGGTCTCCCACCTATTTCTCTCTCTACTACGGTTGGTTCCATTTTATCCTCTCAATCTGAGCTTTCTTATTATTTCTCTATATTTCTCCGGATTATGCTCTGCCAGATAATTGAGCAGGCGTCTTCTCCTTCCTACCATCATAAGGAGTCCGCGGCGGGAATGGAAATCCTTGTGATGCTCACGCAGGTGCTGAGATAACTTGTTTATCCTTCTTGTAAGAAGAGCGATTTGCACCTCTACCGAGCCGGTATCCTTCTCGTGGCGCGCGAACTCGGATATAATCTTCTGTTTTTCCTCCTTTAGAAGCGGCATCTTAAAAACTTTCACCTCCATTAAATTTCTTTAATAAAGATTAACAAAAAGAAGGGCAATTGTCAAATCATTGGATAATCTCCTAACATTTGAGAATCCTTCTAATTCCTCACCCCTGCATTGTAACTTTAGGAGCGAAACGACACCACATTCTTTTCATTACAAGCGATGGGAAGCAATCTCTTTTGAGATTGCGAGCCTCCCTTACGGGAGGCTCGCAATGACAGAGGGGTTGTCATTGCGAGGAGCGAAGCGACGAAGCAATCTCGTATTTACTTACAGAGACGGAACGAGATTGCCACGGCTTCTCTGCGGGAAGGCTCGCAATGACAAAACCCCTCTCCATCGATTCCATCACATTAAACTTCCCTAACCACCTCTAAGCGCTTTCAATCTATGCAAAATTGATAGTAGATGTGCACTGAGCTTTTCCTTTTCCGCTATCTTCATCGCTGATTTCGCATCACGCTTGAATTGCTGGAGGGAATAGGAGATGAAGGAGCTTCGCTTGAGGAAATCCTCAACGGATAAGGGGGAGAAGAAGCGAGCAGTCCTTCCCGTTGGCAGGGTATGGCTCGGACCAGCGATGTAATCTCCTATAGCAGTGGGCGAGAAATCCCCCAAGAAAATCGCGCCCGCATTCTCTATAAATGGAACTATTTCTTCTCCCTCTTCCATCATTATCTCCAGATGCTCGGGAGCGAAATCGTTTACAAATTCAATCGCCATTTCCAGAGAATTTGCGATTATTATGTATCCTCTATTCCCCAAGCTCTCCTCAATTATCTCCCTCCTCTCCATTTTCGGGATGAGAGCTTCTATCTCCCTCAAAACTCGCTCGGCGAGCTCTTGAGAGGTTGTAACCAACACGGACCAAGCAAGTGGGTCGTGTTCAGCTTGGGCAAGGAGGTCCAAGGCGATGAAATGGGGATTCGCTTTCTCATCAGCGAGGATGAGGACTTCGCTCGGTCCCGCTATGCTCTCTATTCCCACATAACCAAACACCTCCTTCTTCGCTCCCGCAACGATTGCCCCACCAGGACCAACGATTTTATCAACTTTGGGGATGCTCTCCGTTCCGAAAGCCATAGCGGAAATGGCGTGGGCGCCTCCCGCCCTTATAACTTTCTCTATCCCCAGCTCCTTCGCCGTCGCGAGGATGAGGGGATGGATTTCCCCATCTTTCTGTGGCGGCGAGCATACGATTATCTCCTTAACCCCCGCCACCTGAGCGGGAATGGCTGTCATAAGAAGGGTAGAGGGATAGGGAGCCCTTCCTCCCGGGATGTAAATTCCCACCCTCTCTATTGGACGGATGAGGCTTGCTAATTTGGTCCCATTGGGAAGATGCAAAATCGTTTCCCTCAAATTCTTCAAAATAGCCTTATGATATCTTTCAATATTTCTTCTCGCCCGCCTTATCGCTGATAGAAAGCTCTTGCTCGCTTTCTTGTGAGCTTCCTCCAAGTCCTCTGGTGAGACGAGCAGACTCTTCACATTTGGCGAATCAAATTCCCGAACGAATTGGAGGAGAGCGGAATCTCCGCCCTCCCTCACTTTTTGAATTATCTCTTTGGCAAGGTCGAGAGCCGACTCCTCAAAAGGAGGGCGATTTAAGAGCTTTCCAATCTCCTCCTTATCTCTATCTATTCTAAGAACTCGCACCGCAGACCAGCTCTAAATTCGTGAATTCGGGGAAGGGTCCTATGCGAAAACCGCCGTCCTCTCTCTTCAATTGTATTTCCTCTTTTCTATTCCCTTGATTATCAAGGATGAATACACGAGTTGTCTTAAGGTCCCAACTGCTGTTCAATTCCTTCGGCTTTATCAAGACCTCCTTCCCCGCTCCGATGTGAAGTTTTGCTTTTCTCGTTCCTACATATGCCATCTCCACCTCCACTCCCTCCTCATCGCTGAAAATATATCCGGGCGCCTTTATGCTCGTTATCGCTTTCCCGTCCTTCAAAACCATAAACTGCTCAATCTTTGGACCCTTAACATAGAAGCCGTTCTGGGGAAGGAGGTAGGTCTTGCCGTTTCTCTCCAATTTGTAGGGTTTCTCCCCGAAATTCACTATGACCTCCGTTTCATCGCTGAAGACGGTTCTTTGCACATCGTGGTCGGGAGTGACGAATTCGTGTTTTATCATCTCCTTATCGGCGATAACCTCGTGCAATTTGCAGGTCACACGATAGCTTTGCAGGAATACATCCCTGTTGCTGCTCCAAGTTCTGCTCCAGAACATAGGAATAGTTCCATAGAGGATATTGAAGGCGTTCTTCTTGGGGGTTATCTCGGGTGCTGCTTCAAGGAGGAAATCGGTTGAATCTCCCCAATACCAAGTGGGAACTATGCAATCGTGGAAGACGAGTTCCCATAGAGGAGCTCTCCACTTATGCCCGATTCCCCATTTCTCATATGCCTCCCAGCTCGGGAGTTTGTGTCCCCAGGGGTCGGTGAACTCCTCCTGTTTGGATTTAGGTCTTATGAGATGACCAG
>Ga0078972_1013133_pt1 | contig 13844 bp, 13 predicted proteins | sample YelNatPaOPGAMG01_FD_67568 | JGI IMG/M metagenome (GOLD analysis project Ga0078972, IMG submission 67568) | Hot spring thermophilic microbial communities from Obsidian Pool, Yellowstone National Park, USA - OP-RAMG-01 (SPADES assembly) (version 2) | ecosystem: Environmental > Aquatic > Thermal...
AATTGCTATAATAATACCATTTTACACCGTCGTTTACAGCTTGTTTTCGTTGCTCTCTCGATGCAACTCCGTTGGCGCCCTCCACCACGAGACCCTTGCCTCGCTTCAATGCTTGTTTTTGTTGCTCTCTCGATGCAACAAGACCGGCAAGGTAGCGGATAGTTTCGGGGGTGAAATGCTTCAATGCTTGTTTTTGTTGCTCTCTCGATGCAACTATGAGCGAGTGCTCTCCGGGGAAGTGGCGGCTTACCCGCTTCAATGCTTGTTTTTGTTGCTCTCTCGATGCAACCCATGGGAGGACACTCACAGACCACCTTCAGTTAGCGCTTCAATGCTTGTTTTTGTTGCTCTCTCGATGCAACGATCAATTTATAAAAGATGTTGAAGTTCCCTTAAGTGAAGCTTCAATGCTTGTTTTTGTTGCTCTCTCGATGCAACCAAAGTAATAACGGCTCAGGGTGGGTAGGCAATCGAAGCTTCAATGCTTGTTTTTGTTGCTCTCTCGATGCAACTTGTTTTTCCTCCACAATTTCCCGACTTCGTCTCGCGCTTCAATGCTTGTTTTTGTTGCTCTCTCGATGCAACCCGCTTCAAACATGACATCGAAAGTCTCGGCGTCCTCCGCTTCAATGCTTGTTTTTGTTGCTCTCTCGATGCAACACGAACAATCGTGGACGTGACGTGTCTTCCGCTACACGCTTCAATGCTTGTTTTTGTTGCTCTCTCGATGCAACACGAAGGCGGTGAGATACGCAGGATCCGGATACCCTGGCTTCAATGCTTGTTTTTGTTGCTCTCTCGATGCAACCGAGATGTATTTGCCAATCTTTGGATTTTTTTACCAGCTTCAATGCTTGTTTTTGTTGCTCTCTCGATGCAACCAGCCCGGCAGCAGAAAAATCTGAAGAAATCCATAGAGCTTCAATGCTTGTTTTTGTTGCTCTCTCGATGCAACCCTCTCGTCCCTTCCGTAGGGCGGGTGGAAGTGAGGAAGCTTCAATGCTTGTTTTTGTTGCTCTCTCGATGCAACCCGGAGGGCCTGGGCGGGCAGTTCACATCGATAATAGCCAGCTTCAATGCTTGTTTTTGTTGCTCTCTCGATGCAACTGAGCCGTGGTGTGTCAGGTGGGAACAGGCCCTTCGTTGCTTCAATGCTTGTTTTTGTTGCTCTCTCGATGCAACATTTCAAGGTTCCTTTTTACTAGCTCCAGCCCATAAGCTTCAATGCTTGTTTTTGTTGCTCTCTCGATGCAACTAGAAGAGATTGCCCGGATGTTCCGGGTACCTCTCCAGCTTCAATGCTTGTTTTTGTTGCTCTCTCGATGCAACCGGTGGGCCGCGATACCACCTTCCTCAACGCCGGGAGGCTTCAATGCTTGTTTTTGTTGCTCTCTCGATGCAACTAGTGGCAACCCGAGATATGCATAGAGCGCCCTCCGCAGCTTCAATGCTTGTTTTTGTTGCTCTCTCGATGCAACACGGGTCCTACTCAACACCTACGCCCACATACTCCGGGCTTCAATGCTTGTTTTTGTTGCTCTCTCGATGCAACCTCATATCCCCGTTTCGACGGAGGCGGTCTGTTATGCTTCAATGCTTGTTTTTGTTGCTCTCTCGATGCAACTTAAGGGAGTGGGGAAGATGGATATGCAGTGGATTTACGCTTCAATGCTTGTTTTTGTTGCTCTCTCGATGCAACTTGTTTATATCGACAAGTAAATCTGGCCTTGAAATACCACGCTTCAATGCTTGTTTTTGTTGCTCTCTCGATGCAACCAGACATTTCAACCTCCCATCGCTATATTTAAATATTGCTTCAATGCTTGTTTTTGTTGCTCTCTCGATGCAACGGTAGATATTGAGGAGATTCTGAGGTCCGTAAAAACGCTTCAATGCTTGTTTTTGTTGCTCTCTCGATGCAACCTTTTTGAGCTTGGGCCGGTGACCATGCCTGCATATCCTGCTTCAATGCTTGTTTTTGTTGCTCTCTCGATGCAACTGGAAAACAGTTCCTTTGTCGCTGGCAACGGATCCGGGCTTCAATGCTTGTTTTTGTTGCTCTCTCGATGCAACCTCGATTTCGGTAATTACCATTTCCCGATTGACATTGCTTCAATGCTTGTTTTTGTTGCTCTCTCGATGCAACCAGGGAGGGAACGAAGAAGAGGGGCGATCTAAATGGGCTTCAATGCTTGTTTTTGTTGCTCTCTCGATGCAACTTTGAACAAATCTTTAGCATTATCCGGAATTGCTTCCGCTTCAATGCTTGTTTTTGTTGCTCTCTCGATGCAACCACTGCCCTCCTGCTTGGCACAAGGGGAGGGACGAGCTTCAATGCTTGTTTTTGTTGCTCTCTCGATGCAACCGGATATCCCAGCACATGACATAGAAGTGATTGTCTTTGCGCTTCAATGCTTGTTTTTGTTGCTCTCTCGATGCAACCAAAGCAGCCGGGGAATATCTCGAATTAGAGCAACCAAGCTTCAATGCTTGTTTTTGTTGCTCTCTCGATGCAACTGGGTGGATTACGGCTGGGAATGGATACGGCGCATTGCTTCAATGCTTGTTTTTGTTGCTCTCTCGATGCAACTGGGGAATACCCACGCTCGTTTCTTTACGGGATCGAGAAGTGCTTCAATGCTTGTTTTTGTTGCTCTCTCGATGCAACCCTGCGGGACGAAGGAGAGGGGGTTGGGTCCTTGGAGCTTCAATGCTTGTTTTTGTTGCTCTCTCGATGCAACCCCAGGTAGTCGATCAGATCAACCGCGCTATCGGCGCTTCAATGCTTGTTTTTGTTGCTCTCTCGATGCAACTATTGTATATTCCTGCCCACACTTTGTCTGTATTGAAGCTTCAATGCTTGTTTTTGTTGCTCTCTCGATGCAACCCCCATTAATCGGCGAGACAATTACCACAATCATCGCTTCAATGCTTGTTTTTGTTGCTCTCTCGATGCAACCTCGAGAAGAGGGCGTGGGTGTATCCCACGCTTCCCGGCTTCAATGCTTGTTTTTGTTGCTCTCTCGATGCAACCCATCCAGAAGCTGGTGGAGCTGTACGCGGGGAGCGGGGCTTCAATGCTTGTTTTTGTTGCTCTCTCGATGCAACGATATCCAACTGTCCTGCAAAGATTTGGCGATTATCAGCTTCAATGCTTGTTTTTGTTGCTCTCTCGATGCAACCCAAGGCCAGGAAGGCGAGGCGGGCTATGTAGTTACCGCTTCAATGCTTGTTTTTGTTGCTCTCTCGATGCAACTAGTATGCGAGGTTTATAACCTTTTTGAGCTTTGAATGCTTCAATGCTTGTTTTTGTTGCTCTCTCGATGCAACTACCCTGAAGGATATTACTTGCTTTGCTTTTGGCAAAAAGCTTCAATGCTTGTTTTTGTTGCTCTCTCGATGCAACAGGACCATAGGGTCCCCATACCGGCAGATAGGTAGGGCTTCAATGCTTGTTTTTGTTGCTCTCTCGATGCAACTGGGGGGGTTTTTATCCCTCCGCACGGCGAATGGCTGCTTCAATGCTTGTTTTTGTTGCTCTCTCGATGCAACCTCCCCATGGTGAGTGGCTGGAGCTGGGGGACATCGCTTCAATGCTTGTTTTTGTTGCTCTCTCGATGCAACATTCGGAGCATGCCCGGCTCATTCGTCTTGACCCAGCTTCAATGCTTGTTTTTGTTGCTCTCTCGATGCAACAGCTCAGAAATATATAAAAAATAACGCTGTTTTTTGAAATGAAAACTGCAAAAAATATGGCGATTCAAAAATTGGAGAAAATTTATGTTGACCCACCATAACCCGCACATATTTTCCGATAGCAGCAATCAACGCAACAGCGCCAAGACATGGGTTTTCCAAGCACTATTTCCTTTTCAAGGACCAGATTCATTTCAATTATAATAGAGATAACATACTCTTTATTTTCGCTCCCTATATTAACTTTTTGAGTCAACCCATCCTTCAGATAATGTATGTATCCATAATCTATATCAAAGCCCATCTCTTCGCCTAACATAATCGCATAACTTGTTAGCTGAATCAAATGATTCTTCCTGGGCTTGCCCTTAGGGGCCCAGGCATTCTTCAACTCCAATGGAGCGGGTTGCGAGCCAGGAAAAACAACGTAATCACATTTCCCGGCTAACATAAGTCTGTCTGACCTCACAAGTCTCTGGTTGATCGATTTTGCACCCCTTATACCGCCTATGCCCCTTTCAGGATGTCTTTTGACTTTCTTTACGAAGAGCTCCTGCCTTTTGTGACCTTCCTCTGTTTTTATAGTCTTGGCCTGTGGTATTCCAAGTACATACCAATTATATGTGATCCACGGACAGTAAACATGATTTAATATATCAGATACGTACCAGTATCCTTCCCTGTTCATATGAACTTGTACCTGTCCTTGCTCTTATCTGGGAACTTTCGCTTGTGGCCCAGCAGTATTTTTTTCGCAAAGCACTTTTCACACAAAGGAAGAATATATATCGCATCATAATCGTTCACATCATGGCTCTCCCTGTCTTCAAGAAGATTGTTCATCTCAATCTCAAGCATTTCTATGCGATTTTGGCTCAGGTCACCCGCAAAGCAGCTTTTTTGGACTCTATTGAAACCAAAATTCTTCAACTTACGTGCAACGCGATTGCGGAATCGATTATCTGTTATGTCATATATTGTTAAAACCTTCATTAATTCCACCTGTAAATAAAACCGTTTATCTTTTTGTTTTCTTCCAGCAAGAAATTGGCGACTTCCCTGATGCTTAGCAGGATGACATCCTGTAGCTTCACTTTTCTCCCCTTATATCCGATCTTGACGTCAAATCTCTCAAAGAGCTTTTCGAGTAACTTCCTTCGCCCTTTCTCTCCTAGATATACTCCTCCGTCGTTCTCAAGTTTCGAAAAATCATCTTCACTAAAAGACCTTCTTGTAAAAAGAGTGGTCACGACGCGGTCCACAATAGGTTGGCGAAAAGGTTCCATCATGTCCAGCACAAGAGATGGCTTGCCGAATCTGTCAGTGTGCAGGAAACCGAGGAAAGGGTCCAGGCCCGACAAAATGCATCCTCTCTCTACCTTACCGTAAAGAACACCGTACCCATATGAAAGCGCTGCGTTCACGGGATCTCTCGGCGGTCTCCTTTCTCTACCGGAAAAGCCGTATTCTTTTGGGATAATCTTGGACAATGCCTGGAAATATAAGCGGGAACAACCGCCCTCTAGAGCAAAAATATCGTTTCGAACTGCGTCGATGGAATCTGCATCCCAATAAACAGATTTCGCTTTTTTCAGGATCTCGTCGCTAATCGCTTGTACTTCCCTAATCGATCTTTCCTTGTTCAAGGCTTTAAGAAAATAAGCCTGGTTCACGCACTTAGCTTTGACCATGGCACTCGCTACCAATACACCCCTGCGGTCGTATAAAGCCTCCATCTGTTTCCTGCGGGTCAAAGCCGTCCCGCCGAACTTGCAAGGCCATATCCTGGATATAGGGTTACCGAAGCGGGAGACACATACTATATCCACGTTCTTTTCGGCTGCGAGTGCGATAGCATCCGTGGAGATGTGCGTTCCTACGCTCATGATCATTTGAACCACATCGTCGGCACAGACCTCCTCGACTTCATCGCCCTTCTTGATAAGAAAGCAATTGCCCCGTTTACGCACCGTCGCTCCATAGGTATCAATTATTAGGTCCAACAGCTCTCCTCCTCCGACACCGTGCCGAAGCCGAGCGAAACGTGTCTTCCAAGGCCTACAAGAGGCGGTAGCTGCAGGTTTGCCTCAAAGCAACCTAAAAAACCGTGGGCAATGAGATCGTGTCCTGGAATTTCTACCTTGAGGATATCCAGCATGGTCCTTATCCGCACTCTAAAATCGATCATTATTCCCAGGGACTTCGCCATTGATAAGATGTTGCCAACCAAGATTTTTCTGAGGAGCTCCTTTCTTTCGGGCCAGCTCTTCTCACCCCAGTACCTTTTGAGATTTTCTTTATTCAGGGCCAGCCACGGGGTAAGGAAACTGTATGATTTCGGCTCCGTCTCCCTCAGCAAGGAATTTCCCTCCCTAAGGGTTATTGCTTGTATGACGGCCGGGCCCAGCTTGATGGCTCTTTCTCTCGTCTGAGAATAGATACACCGAACTTCTTCAACACCGTCATCTATACCGAAAATCATAGGTAGTCCGTCAATAATCTTGTACTGAATCAACGGATATTGAAAAAGGGGCTTACCCTGTGCCGGATCGTGTTGATGAAGTAGAGGATTGTCAGGGAAAACGGCATTAACCCAGCGTCGCAAAGACCCCGGGTCGGTACATATTCCCCGAAGATCCTCCAGTTCCATGTACGCCCAGCGCAGATAATTCATCACCACTCACCATAGATCGGGCGTGGCCACGTGAAATACGCCCTCATCGAACCTCACGACCAAGCAATTCCTCGAGCATGCCTTGGTCACCAAGGGATATGGCAACATGGGGATCAGCACGCCCCTTTTTACAGTAGTAACAAGAGGATCCACGGGATGGTCGACGATGTGTTCTTCGTTTTTCGAGACTACTTCTCCCCTGGACACGTTCAGCCGCACGGGGATCCTGAACCTTCCAAGCCTTATCCGAGGTGGAAACTCTCCATGTTTTTCGCTAACAATGAAACCGTTGAAAATGGTTCCCGGAGGCAACATGGAAACTCTGCTTACTCTCAACACCTCCCCTCCTCTTCCTGAAATATATCCATAGCCCTCCTGGTCCCCCTTCACCAAGTAAGTGTGAAGCTTGGGACGAGCGATGTTGCTGACGCTTGCAGCCGTAGCATAGAAACCGGCTTTTTGGATAAAAGATGACTCGTAGGAGGGCACATTCCTACCTTCTTTCGATCTCATCACATATGGTTGTTCCTCTGGGATTATGTTCATAGCATAGGCCAAAGCGTAATTCATTGCCGTGGCATGCAGCCAACGGGGAGTAACCGTTCCCGATATGGCCTCCTGGGCGTAGAACAGGAAATCCTGTATTTCCACGGAATAGCGGTAAACCTCCATCTCAATCACCTGATCCTTTAATGCTTTTCACCAGATCGTCCATCTCGGCTTGGAGTTTCTTGAACGACGACTCCACGTCCGGAAGCGCCACTTCCAAAGGTGGCACTTCGGAAAGGCCGCCATCTCGCAAGAGCTCGTATGCGGAATACTGCTCACGGTCGTATATCCCTCCACCCAGGATATCCACCTTGCATCTACCCCATTCGACGTTACGCGCCCCAATCCGGGTCAGCCTTTCCACTCCATCCATAAGGATCGCCGCCATCTCCGGCGTGGGATCTTTCAAGGTGATCACACCGATGAACTCAGTATCCGGAGGAACTGTTATCAGCGTCATTAAGGCCTGACCTGTGGTGTGTTTAACTTCCCCGACCGCATTGGCCGTGTAGTTCCAGGGCTCAACGCCCCGATTCCTGGATATGAAGGTCTCGCCGAGGACTCTGGACATGAGGTTGTAATCCACTTTGGCGGTACTGGTCTCCCCCGTTCCCCCGAAAAGAAGACACGTGGGGCAGGCCATGCACAGCGATTCCTTCAGGAAGCAGTCAACCCCGTAACCGAGGTCACGGCCCCTCTCGGCCACCAGCCTCCTCAGTTTGGCCTTGACCTTCCTCCATGGAATGATATAACGCTCTCCGAGGGGTTCTTCATAGTTGAATGTCAATACTTCCTCGGGTTCGTTCGATCGGATGATAGCCGGGTCCAGCAGCCTGATCGAGGTCACCAGTTGCAGGTAACGGGTGCGCGGCAGCTTGGTAACGTCTGTGTAGAAATCAACAGTCATCTCGATACCTCCTTTTCCTGTCTCATTTTTACAATTACAGTTCCCCATCCACTAGCCTTCACTCAACACAGAGTCCAAGTCCTTGTATCTTGTGAAAGCGAAAATTGCATTCATAAGGGCGTTTTTCGCCTTTAGAAAATCGGTGAAGCTGGATTGACGAAGATCATAATATCTTTCAAAGATCTCCTTTGACTTTCGCACAAATTCGTCCATCTCCTCTCGATCCTCCTTGGAGATCTTGCTGGACAATTGCGCCAAGAAGACGGCCATGGCCACGTCAAGATCACGCCCTCTCATCATGGCGTTAAGGGCAGCCATGACCGGCTTTGCCGCCTTATGCTTGGTAAGGTTTTGCCAGAACTCGCCCTTATCCTCCGGCTCAATACAAAACTTGTTTATATTCCTGGCGAAGAAAGCCGCGTCCTGCAAAAGTCTTCCCATGGTGATTCCTCCTCCTTTCATAAGTGGGCGATCCGACCGGCATAGGGAGCGAAAGTAGAACTCCATCTGTTCCTCGGTCAAAAGGGGAAAACCTCTTTCATCCGTTTCAACCGCACGTGACACCGCCAAGCTGGGTTGATTCGCAATGATGTCCGCAGCCATACAATACGGATTTTTCCTGTTCTTGGGGAAGGTTTTAGATAACAGCATAGCCGCAACGGCCTCGAAAAAACTCTCCAAGGTGGAGATTCGCCGCTCGCCGAAGAGCCCGTACCTGAACTCCAGGTCGTTGGTCAGGCAAACATTGAAACCTATAAGCCGGAGCACGTCGTAAAGGGGAGCATATTCAGCGCGTTGATTCTTTACCGAAAACCCCTTGCTTTCGACTTGCCCAAGATAACCGAACAGACCGAAAGGCGTCTGTAAGAATTTAGTGCGTGTTTCAAGATTTCTCTCAAGATCAGCAGCATTTTTGGTAAGCGGGAGCTTGAAGTTGTAAGGAAGTGGGAGGCCAAAACTCTCATTTAAGGGCACCATCCTGCTCAAGTAGCGTGGATTGCTAAGGCTGGAGTTTATCCTGTTTATCGCATCCTCCAAACGAGTGCCGATATCCAGATCTACCCTGGAAGTTATCCAGATGGTTATTGAGTGGGTGTTCGGGCTTACATCGCTTCGAATCAATGCGATATCATATGCGCACAGATGACAAATGGCGCGAGGTTTCTTTGGATGTGCCTTGATATAGGAAAAACACTGAATGGCTCCGGCGGGTGCCTCCGTACCAGGTTTCTGCGTGAAAGCGGAGCCACATATCTCACAGACCCCTTTGGACGGATCGGGGTTTTTCTTGTACCTCCTATAGGCTTGGAGCCGCTCGGCCGCAATGCGCGCGAAATCGACTTCCACCGGAAAGGAAACCAGTGCCTCTATTTCCTCAAGGCGATCACCTTTTTGGCTGTCCCCCCCGTTCACGCCCTGGGCGAGAGCGAGCAGAACACCGAAGAGCTCTTTTTGCTTCAATTTGCTGAGCGGCTTGCCTGCAAACGGTGAGATCATCTGCTTTTGCTCATCATCAAGCGCATCCTGCAACCTCTTGGGCAAGAGCTGAGATAGGGTCAGATTGTCGAACAGGGTTTTCAACGCTTGCAGACGATCATACTTTCCATTAGCCTGTTTCGGAAGCTCAATACCCGTTCCCTTTTCCCAGTCCCGACCCGCTTTAGGTATGCCACTCACTCCAGCCGTGAGGCCATGAACGATATTCAAAGCCCACGGGTTCTCTCTGCCACCCGGCCCATAGCCCAACAGACTCAATAACTCCCCAAAAAGCTTGAAAAAAGCTGCGGCTCTCAAATCGGCCTTCGATAAATCGTCAAAAATCTGGTCGCTGTGCATGGTTAGATATGCGCGGGGCATCTCGGCGCAGGCCCCAATGAGTAAATTCTTCGTCCCATAGTCGGGTTTGATGTTTGCCAGGCTATCTTCTCTTATCCTATCGTAAGCACGTCTTGCTATCACTTCTTTGTCCGGGTATACGATATCACCTGTTTTCGCGAGAACGGCGGCGTTCGGGAAGACGACCAACCTTCTGTAGCCTTGTTTTTCAAACTCATACAGCGTTTCAGAGGCGATGATCGATGTCGATGGCCCGGGTTCCCTCCCTATCTCGAAGTACGTGAAATGTATAATGGGTTGGGGCGATCCAGGAATAAGAAACATGGCATTGAGTCGCTCGATCGTCTCGGTATCGATCTCCTCCATGGAGGCCAGCCAATCGCTAACCCGAAGGAGCAGGACACCGGAAGAGGAATAGGCGGTTGAATTCCTGATCACGTCCTCATCGCTTACGCTGTGATGGGTGACAGCCACGTCATAGGCCGCCTTTATTTCCTCTTTACTTGCCGGCCTTTCCAAGCCCCGTGCCTTACTAATATAGTCCTCGATTTCACCGTATGTGGGTTTGTGTATGACTCGAGATGCGGAAACCTTCCCTCGGAGGATCTCCTGCGCTCGATTCCGCATCTTACCCAGGTCATGGGTAAGACATGCCAGCTGGAGAGGGATCACAAGGCTTTTTGGGAAAGAGGGCAGAAGCTCCAGAAGACGCATGCAAACCTTGTAAACCGAATAATGGTGAACCCAAAGTTGCTCTCCGTCGGACTTGGCCAGGTAACCGATCTGGGGCTCGATGAAGGCCCTGAGATCCTTAATCATAGGTTACCTCCTTTTGGAAATAGAAAGATTCCCCGTTTTTCAAACGCACCACGTATTCCTCTTCGGTGGTTTCAAGCGAAACTACAGGGATGTAACTGTCACGGAAACGTCTTGCCCTCACTATACCCGCTACCGGGAACAAGGCTAGATGCAGCAGTGCATCACCTATATCAGCTCTTTGAATGCCCATCTCCTCCAGGATTTTTCGAAGTTCTCGGTCATCAGCAACGTAGTTGTCATATTCCATGATCTCGTACATAGAAAAGATGCCAGGGCCGTAGAAATATGGTTTGCCTTTCATGTCGATAAGCAAGAAGGAGGGTGCATCGCCCCTGAAAAGTTCGCCGCTGATCCAGTCGGACCTCGGATCAGGTAAATATTCCCTGAGAATATCCTCGAAAGTGGAACGCGAAACCACCTGCTCTTCGGGCTTGTAGGGTTCGAAGCTGCGATTGCTTAACAGCAAGACCTGCCCCGGCCTTCTCCTTCCCACCCTTCCCAACCTCTGAATGGCAGTGGTCCAGCTACTACCCTCAAAGACCAGGGATGCGAAGTCCATGTCTATGCCCACCTCGATAGACGATGTTCCCATCACCACCGTACTATCTGCAAGGTCCACGCTATCTTTTATCAAGCCATCATAACGGGAAAAGTTAATGTCCGGGCATTCCTCTCTAAGCACCGACTCCATATGCATGAGGCGGAAGATGGAATCGAATATCACCGCGGCCGGCTTCTGAATGTCCGCTATCCATGACTTCAAAGCGTCGAGCATCACGTCGCACTTATAATAGTTCGCTTCACGGATTTCCACCTCCAGCGGATGATTAAACATACGCCTCTCGAAGTCCCCTTCCTCGTGCTCCTGAAAACTGATATCCAGTCGCTCACCCTGAAATTCAACTACTATATCCTCCCGCATGAAGGGCGTAGCGGACATCAGTACAACTTTTGAAATAAAACCGTCCCCCAGTTTCTCCAACAGCTTGTAGAAGTTCTTCAAGTCACAATAGCAATGAAATTCATCGAAAAACACGATGGAATTAGACAGAGCCTCCTTCAAACGAAGGCTGTGTTTATACTTGCCTGAATATATCAACCACAGCACATCAGGCGTAGTCAAAATGATTCTTTTGCCTGATATTATTGGAGAAAGGTTAAACAGGCGGCCTAAAAGCTCGCCCCGAGAACCGGAAAGGTTACATCCGCTTATCCTCGCCAAGTCCAGGAGCGACTGTGACGTATACTCGATGAGGGAAAAATCATACGCCTTTCCTGAAGCATACAATTCCTTGGGCCAATGGTACACAAGCGCACCCTCAGCAATCTTTGCGGCCTGTGTTCTGACTAGAATTGTTGTCGGAAAGGTCGCGATTATAGGACACTCGCAATACTCCAAGGCCTTCCGTATAGCAGTCGTCTTTCCAACGCCAACGGGTGCTTCGAGCCTTATTAATCCGACAGCAGGATCGAGCAAGGCTTCGATGAGTTGCTCTTGAAAACGATGAAGGGTACCGTATCTCGTTGGGTATAAGGCGGCACTTCTGCCCTCTACTTTCAGCACATCCCACCTCTCAGCCTGAATTTGATTGCAACCCTACCTATTTATAATACGACATATGACTAATTAATGATTTTCTTAACTGCTTAACTAGCCGTCATGCACTGAACATAACGCTATCAGCCTATGCTTTCCATTTTATGTATTATTATATTCCATGCATGAAGTACCTCAAAATGTGTGGCAGCCTGTTTTCAAACTCCTTAAATGAATTAAGAACCCATAGATGCACGAATTTGTTTTTAAGAACTTCCTTGTAATATTCCATGACACCCCTGCAAACCTTTGCGTTCACCGCCGTCTTCACAAGATCCGAAACGTAAACCCCTTCACGGTTGAGCCACCTCGATATACTTGGCCTCCACCCAGGGTAAGGTGATGGTCCACCCCGCCACCGAGGTGTAAGTGTAGGAACCCTTGATCTCCCCCCATACCCGTATGATGGAGTCCTCATAGGCCGGTACGGAACCGCAATAGGTCACGTATATGGTGTCCTCCCAGTAGCCCCACTGGTCCCGCGTGACGTTGAGGCGGATGTCCGTGGAGCCCAAGCCCTCCATGATCTGGACGACTTGCCCGGTGGCGAAGTACCTCTGCCCTTTATAGGCATTAGGGTTCTTGTTGAGCACGCGGAAATCGATGATCCGGCATTGGGCTTTATAGGTGGCCTCATCCAGCTGATAGGTGATGGAAAAGGCGGACGTACCCTTTTCCTCGTCCTTTTCGGCCTCCACGGTGAGCAGGTTGGGGCCCTCGTTCAGGACCAGGGCAACGCCGAACCTCCCGTCCTGCCCCGCCTGGGCGTATACCGGGGCGTTGGCGCACCCTTTCACGGTGACCCGGGCGCCGGGTTCCGTGACCCCCTCCAGGGTGGCGTTGGGGGTGTTCACGACGAGGCCGGACGGGGTGATGAAGGAGATGCTAAGCTTATGCCCGCTCTCTTTCTCAAGCGAGGTGGATTCCCGTGCGCTAGCATCCTCCCCTTGGTCCTTGTCGCCCGAGCTCACCAGGGAAGCGATCGCGGCAATTATGGCCACGATCCCCACCGCTACTCCGACGGCTACCCGGTTTGCTCGTCGTGGTGGCCGGGGAGGGGGAGGCGCGGCTCCAGTTCCTTCCCCCAACCCCATATGCCCTGCAGCCTGCACTTCACGAGAAAGGGACTCCCCGGAAAGGCTCACCTCGCCTTCCGATGATGAGGAAGGCGGCGTGCCCCCAGCTGAGACCTCGCCTCCCGGATCGGGATGCCCGACCAGCCTCCGAGCCATAGCCCTTTGATAAAGGTAGGAATTGTACTCCCTCACCATCTCGGGGATACGGAAGAGGTCCACGAACCACATGACCCCGCAGTAACCGAGGGTGAGTGTATAGACGGGAGAGAGCTTCCCCAGGTACCAGCGATGCCCCACCAGGGTGAGCCAGAGAAGGTAGGCGGCCCAGACCTTCCTCTCCCCCTCCAATTTCTGTTTTTTCGCCATCGTCAATCACCCCATCGCTATCGTCCCTGGAAAGAACCATTTCTTCTTTTCCCCTATCACCGACTTCCATGGACACGTATAAAAGCCACGGTCGGCAACTCCCATTATGGGAGGGAGGATTGCCAACAGGTTGGCAGTCTGGAAAACACATTTTTAAGATTTTCGGAAAATGACTGCCAACCGTTTGACAGTCTAGGGTTGGGGTTGACCCGCTTTCGTTGACACCCTGGATTGAGGGACAATAGGTACCTCGAGAAAAGAGAGAGCGTGGTCAAGGGAAACCCTACCCACCGGAGTACAAGGAAGAGGCGGCGAGGCTTTACC
>Ga0078972_1013134_pt1 | contig 13842 bp, 15 predicted proteins | sample YelNatPaOPGAMG01_FD_67568 | JGI IMG/M metagenome (GOLD analysis project Ga0078972, IMG submission 67568) | Hot spring thermophilic microbial communities from Obsidian Pool, Yellowstone National Park, USA - OP-RAMG-01 (SPADES assembly) (version 2) | ecosystem: Environmental > Aquatic > Thermal...
GGCGATGTCGGCCAGATCAGCCTCTCCTGCGGCCGACACGCCGCCCGCGCCCGTGAAGGGCACGCTACCGGGCAGGCGGGCGGGTTCGGCGATGGGCCTCCCTATTTCCTGTAGATGCGCGAGCCGAACTCGGCGTAGATCGCCGGTGCCGCCTGATCTTCCTTGATCTTCTTGAACAGTGCCGCCACCTTGATCACCACGTCCTCGAACAGCAGCCTGCCCTTCTCGGCCGTAGCGGGGACGGCGTCGCCGGCGCAGTGCTCCGGGTGCATGGCGAACCAATCGGCCGGCGTGTAGACGCCCTGGAGGTGGCTCAGCCGTTCCTCGTTGCGCAGCCAGTTATGGTCCGGCAGCAAATCCTTGCGCACAAGCTCCGGGTACAGGTGCAGGGCCAGGCTCGTCTCCGTCTCGCCGGCGTGCTCATCGCTCTTCGTCTCCATTATGCGCGCCAGCACCTGAGGGTCGGCGCCGTAACCCTCTACGTAATAGAGCGTGTAGTCCTTGCCCTTGTCGAGCATGAGTTGGGTGAAGAGGGGCAGGAAGTAGCGGTTGCCGCCGTGGCCGCTGAGGAGCACGATCTTCTTCAGGCCGTTGCGGCTGATCTCATCGCAGATGTTTTCCAGCAACTCGAAGATCAGCCGATCCTTGATGACGATGCCACCCGGGTAATGCTTCGTCTCGACGTTGACGCCGAAGTAGTACTGTGGATAGACGATCACCGGCTCGCGCTCGGCCGCGGCCGTCGCCAGCGCGTGGGCCTGGAACATGTCCGTGCCAAGCGGCAGGTGCGGACCATGGTACTCGATCACACCGACCGGGATCACGCTCACACCGGCTGCCTGTTGCACCGCTTGTTCGAAAGTGCCGCCCGTCAACTTCTCCCAGTTCATGGTGCCCTCCTACGCAGCAGCCCCGGTCCGGGCGACCCAGGCTGCCAGGATGCCCCAGTCTAGTCCGCCTGGCGCAGCCTGTCATCTCCCTGTGGCACGCAGGAGGAGCCGGATAAGTCAGATAAGGGAACGCGAATAAACGCCGATGCACGCCGATGGACGCGGATCAGACACTGAAATCCCGCGTAGCATCAGTGCCCGCCTGCTCCGCTCTGAAGGCCCCTGCCCCAACGACGTGGCATAGGGGCTTGTCCCCGTCGTCCGCGCCTATCAGCGCTCGCGCCAGGCCGGCCTTTGCCCGAGGAAATCAATGGGCGGCCAGGCACGGCGTATGGCAACCGCGAGCGGGATGGCCACCAGCGCTCCCACGGCGGCCTGGATGCTGTTGCCGGGAATCTCCGTGAGCGCCGCGCCGACGCCGTAGAGCACGACCTCAGCCAGGAAGTAGCCGCCCACCATGATGATGGAACCCGCGAGCCAGCCAAGCAACTGGCGGAGAAGGCCGGCCCGGTAGCCGATGTAGGCCGCCACAAGGCCCTGGCAGCCATGGATCAGGAACGACAGCGGCGCCCAGTGCGCATAGCCGCCCAGGGCATCGGCCAGGCCAGTGCCCAGGCCACCGGCGATGCCGGCGAAGGCCGGGCCGAAAGCGAAGGCGGCGAAGTATACGCCCACGTCACCGAGGTGGATGTAGCCACGCGTGGGCGCCATGGGCACGCGCACCACCAGCGTCAGCACCGTGATCAGCGCCGTGAGCACGGCGACGATTACGACACGGATAGCAGTCCAACCACGAAACATGCCTTGCCTCCTGTCAGGAGTGCTACCCAGGGCAGACGCTCTGGCGCACCCCCGTTGCTACTGCCTACACCAGCAAACGCTGGGATTCGTCCTCGGGCATGCTCTCCTGGCCTCGCCCTTGCAGCCTCTTGATCGCCCGCGCCAGCCGCCTGACACCTTCCTCAACCTCCGCCTCGGGGTGGGCGAAGTTGATGCGGATGAAGCCTTCGCCCCGGCCATCGGCGGAGAAGGCTTCGCCTGGCACGAAGACGACCCCCTGGCCGGCGGCTTCCTCCAGCAAAGCGCGGGCGCTCATGCCCTCTGGCAGGTAGCAGCACAGGTAGAAGCCACCCTCGGGCCGCGACCAGCTTACCGACGCAGGCATGTACCGTTCCAGGGCGGCCAGCAGGCAATCCCGCCGGCTGGCGTAAAGGCGGCGCTGCCACTCCAGGTGCGGCTCGAGCAGCTGGTCCTGCAGCAACTGCTGCACGATGGCCTGGGCCAGGTTGTTGGGATACAGATCAATCGCCTGCCGCAGGGCCACCAATGGCTCAATGGCCGCGCTTGGTGCGACCAGCCAGCCCAGACGCAGGCCCGGCCCGAGGACGGACGACAGCCCGCCCATGTAGAGCACATATCCGCCGCGATCCAGGGCGCGAATGGGAGGCAGGGGGCCCGTGCCATAGTAGAGCTCACCGGCCTGGTCGTCCTCCAGGATCGGCACCTGATAGCGCTGCGCCAGCGAAAGCAGCCGCGCCCGCCTGGCGCCGCTCATGGTGGCGCCGGTCGGGTTCTGGAAGTTGGGGATAGTGTAGATGAGGCGGATGCCAGCGTGAGCCAGGTAGCGCTCGGCCAGGTCCACCTGCATCCCCTCTTCATCCACCGGCACGCCAACCAGCCGCGCCCCGACGGCGCGGAAGACCTGCAAAGCGCCAAGGTAGGTGGGAGCCTCGACCAGCACTGCATCCCCCGGCTCGAGCAAGAGCCGGGCCACCAGGTACAGCCCCTGCTGTGACCCGGAGAGGATGATGACCTGCCTGGCGCCGACGTCGCGGCAACCCCTCAGGGCCAGCCGCTTGCCGACGGCAGCGCGCAGGGCGGGCAGCCCCTCACTTGGGGAGTCCTGCAGCAGTTCCTGCCCGCCATCTGCCAGTAGGCGTTGCATCAGCTCGCCCAGGTTCAGTTCCGGCGAGGCAAACTCCTCGGGCGACCCGGAGGCGAACGAGATCGTGCCCGGCCGCGCTGCGAGTTCACTCACCCGCCTGAGCAGCGGGCTCGAGAGCCAGCGCGCCCGTGAGCCAATCAGGCCGCCCCAGGCGAGGGGCACTGCCGCCAACTCCTCCTCCGGTTGGGGAGCAGGCCCAAGCACCACCGTCCCCTCGCCCACGCGGCCCTCGACCAGGCCGGCCGCGGCCAGTTCAGCATAGGCGTTCACCACCGTGGTCCGGTTCACGCCCAGGCGCTTGGCCATGGCCCGTTCCGAAAGCAGATGGCAACCGGGCGGCAGGCGGCCCGCCAGGATGAGCTCGCGAATCGAGCCCTCGAGCTGGCGGTATAGGGGCACGCTGCTGCCGCGGTCGAGCTTGATGTTCATTTCCGGTGGACTGCTCGTTCGATCATCCATAACGAGGATAGCCTCCTGGCGGCGCTTTGCAACAGCCAATGGGCGGGTAATGGATGCCATCCATTATCGCTCAGGTGGCTCAGGTGGCAAGTGCGACGAGCCCCAGCAACGGCGCTGAAAAGGCCATGCGGGAAAAGGGCCTGGCCGGCTGGCTTCACTTCAGGCAGCGGCAGACGCGCCCGCTTCCCTGCCTTGCCACCCGACTCGTTGTACAATCGCCGTCAAGGGCACGCTCATGAACCGCATCTACCTTGCCGACAACCTGAAGGTCCTGGGCCAACTGGAGAGCCAGTCGGTTGACCTCGTCTACATTGACCCGCCGTTCAACACGGGGCACACCCAGGCGCGCACGCGCCTGCGCACCGAGCGCGCCGAGGATGGCGACCGCACCGGCTTCCAGGGCCAGCGCTATCGCAGCATTTGCCTCGGCAGCCACTCCTTCGCCGACATGTTCGACGACTACCTGGCGTTTCTAGAGCCGCGCCTCGTGGAGGCCCACCGCGTGCTCGCCCCACACGGCAGCCTCTATCTCCACCTCGACTGCCGCGAGGTGCACTACTGCAAGCTGCTCCTCGATGCTATCTTCGGGCGCGAGTGTTTCCTGAACGAGATCATCTGGGCCTACGACTACGGCGGCCGGCCGCGCGACCGTTGGCCCGCCAAGCACGACAACATCCTCTACTATGCCAAGGACCCCAAGCGTCACACCTTCAACCGCGACGCCATCGAGCGCCTCCCCTACATGGCCCCGGGCCTGGTGAGCCCGGAGAAAGCAGCGCGCGGCAAACTGCCCACCGACACCTGGTGGCAGACGATCGTGCCCACTCGCGGCAAGGAGCGGACCGGTTACCCCACGCAGAAGCCCCTGGCCATCCTCCGGCGCATCATCCTGGCCTCCTCCAACCCGGGAGACCTGGTGCTCGACTTCTTCGCCGGCAGTGGCACTACGGGCGCGGCCTGCCTGGAACTTGGCCGGCGCTTCATCCTGGTGGATAACAACCCGCAGGCATTCGCCGTCATGCAAAGGCGCTTCGCCGGGGTGGAGGGCATCGAGTGGCTGACTACTGGGGAATGAAGAACTGGAGCGGGGTGACCCCGCTCCAGTTCTGTCAGGCACAAACGCTGTCTGGCCTTATTGAGTGACGCCACTGCCCGAGATCTGCAGGCTGTAGTTGGCGGCCGCGAGGCCCGTCTGGTCAACGACCACATAGTAAGTGCCCGGCAGGTTGAAGTTGCCTGCCCACACCAGGTCATTGCCAAGCGTGGGGTTGACCGAACCACGGCCCACGGGGTTCTCAACGCCGGTGACGGACCAACTCTGCACGTTTGCCGGCGTCCAGACACTGAAGGTCGCCGAGCCACTGGGCGAGACGGCCATGCGGATCGTGATCTGCGAGCCACTACCATCGTAGTTGAAGGCGTACCAGGTGCGGCCACCGATTGCCAGAGAGGTCCAGGCGCCGTTAGCACTCAGGGCGCTATTCGGGCCAGAGCCAGTCTTGGCGGCAGCCGCGGTCGGAGCAGCTGTCGGGGCAGCCGTCGGAGCGGCCGTCGCCGCCACTGCGGTAGCGCTTGGCGCCACAGTCGTAGCGACAGCTGCGGTCGTGGTTGCCGCAGGAGCAGCGGTGGCCGCAGGAGCAGCCTGGGACACGCCCGTGCCGCTGACCTGCAGGTTGTAATAGGCGACATTCGCGCCCGTCTGGTCAACCACCACGTAGTAGGTGCCCGGCAGGTTGAAACTTCCCGCCCACACCAAATCGTTGCCGAAGGCCGGGTTCGCTGAACCGCGGCCCACCGGCGTCTCCACGCCGCCACTATTGATCCAGCTCTGCACGTCGGCCTGAGTCCAGACGCTGAACGTCGCCGACATCGAAGGGGTTACACCCATCCGGACCAGGATCTGGGAGTTGTCGCCAGCGTATTCGAAGGCGTACCAGACCCGCTGCCCTACTCCGAGTTGTTGCCAGCCGTTGGGGATGGCGAGCGCATCATTCGGCCCCTTGCCCTGGGCGGCCGCCAGGCCAGACCCGGTGGCAAGAGCGACGATCACGGACACGGCTACGAACAGGGTGGCAATCGCCACTGTTTTCCTTGACATACGTCTGTCTCCTCTTGCTGCTTAGAGCAATCTAGACGCCATAATAGGCTTATGGGGGAGACTGTTCTAGATCATAAAACTCAACAGTGTTAAGAAACTCTAACACTTGAGCCGGCAGCTGCGCATGCACTCGCATCCTACAGAGGGCAGAAGCCAGGTCAGGCTCAGCAGCGTCTCCGGGCAATCTTGCCTACCGGCGCCAGGGGGGCTAGCCTTGTCCTACGCTCACTGTTGTGAGAAGCTGGGAGGGGTCACATGGGCAGCATTCTGCCAAGGGAATGGTTCCACGGCTCTCCACTCCGGCTGACGCACCTGAGCCCAGGCAGCACGATCACACCGCGGCGGCAACTGGCCTGTGCCTTCTCGCACAAGCCGAGCCTGGTCTCCGTCGCCGATGATGGCAGCATCAAGCACGATGGCACGCAGCCGGGCTACCTCTATCGCGTCATGGATGTCAGGGCCGGGGACGTCTGCCAGCACCCACTTTCCAGCATGCCCCCTGGCGAGGAGTGGCTCACCACCAGGAAGCTGCCTCTGCAGCTGATCGGGCCGACACAAATCCAGCCGGAGGAGATCCTCAGCCCGGCCGAGGTGGCCGAGCTGAGGCAGAGAGGGTAGTTACGCCCGGCTGAGGGCCTGCTCGACGTCGGCGATGATATCATCGGGGTGCTCGATGCCGACGGAGAAGCGGATGAAGTCCTCGCTGATACCGCAAGCCAGCCTCTGCTCCGGCGTCAGGGAGCCGTGCGTTGTGCTCGCCGGGTGAATCGCCAGGCTCTTCGCATCGCCGACATTGGCGACATGGCGAGTGAGGCGCAGCGCCTCGATGAACCGGCGGCCAGCAGCCAGGCCGCCGCGCACGCCGAAGCCGATCATGGCACCGTAACCTCGTCCTTCCTGCCCATTCAGGTAGCGCTCCGCCAGCGCATGGCAGCGGTGCTCGGGCAGCCCGGGGAAAGTGACGAAGCTAACCTTTGGCTGGCTCTTCAGGTAATCCGCCACGCGGATGGCGTTCTGGCAGTGGCGAGGCATGCGCAGGTGCAGCGTCTCCAGCCCCTGCAGCATGAGAAAGGCGTTGAACGGGCTCATTGCCGGGCCAAGGTCCGAAAGAAGGTGAGCGCGCGCCTTGGCGATGAAGGCCGCCGGACCGAAACGCTCGCTGTAGATAAGGCCACCGTGGGCTGCGTCCGGCGTCGCCAGAGCCGGGAACTTGCCGTTGCCCCAATCGAACTTGCCAGCGGAGACGATCGCGCCGCCAATCGTAGTGCCGTGACCGCCGATGTACTTGGTAGTGGAGTGCACGACAACCTCAGCACCCAGTTCGAGCGGCCGGCAGAGCCACGGGCTGGCGAAGGTGTTGTCCACAACCAGGGGCACGCCCGCTTCTGCTGCCACCTGGGCCAGGGCGGCGAAATCCGGCACGTCCAAAGCGGGGTTGCCGATGGTCTCGACGTAGATGGCCTTGGTGTTGGGGCGCACCGCGTCCGCGAAGGCAGCGGGCTCCGTAACGGGCACGAAGCTGAAGGAAAGGCCCAGCTTGCTCAGCGTGTTGTTGAACAGGGTGAGCGTGCCGCCGTACAAGGACGAGGCCGCGACGATATGGTCGCCGGCCTGCGCCAGGTTGAGGATCGCGATGAGCGTGGCGCTCTGGCCGGAGGCCACGGCCAGGGCATCCGCACCGCCCTCGAGCAAGGCCAGGCGTCTCTCGAAGGCACGCACGGTGGGGTTGTTGATGCGGCTGTAGATGTAGCCCGGCTCATCCAGGGTGTACAGCCGCGCTGCGTGCTCCGTGTCCTCGAAGTAATAGGACGTTGTCTGGTAAATGGGCACGGCCAGGGCGCCGGTAGCAGGGTCCGGCTCCTGCCCGCCTTGGACTGCCAGCGTATCGAAATGCCATTGCTTGTTCTCCACATTCCCTCCAGGAAAGGAACCTCTTGATTGTCCAGGCCATGGCGACAGCCTGCGAGAACAACGAACCCCCAGGCCTGTCATCCAGGCCATGGGGGTTCAAGTCTAATCCATCCGCCTCAGCTGTCGAATCGCCCGAGGCTCTGCTTCGTCGCGCCGCTTCTAGTCACTCGCGAGCGCGGCTACCTTCGGCCGAACCTGTCCTCTCTTCAGCCGGCAGCGACGCCAGTGAGTTGGCCAGCCTGGCGGCGCCGGTAGTACCGGTAAGCAGCGCGGCCCAGGTAGTAGGCTGTGCCCGCCAGGGCGACGCCGCCGACAGCCTCGCGCCCATGCTCCCGCACCAGGGCGACGAGACCAGGCCTGGCGCGGACGCGCGTGGCGTCAGCCAGAGCCTTGCGCAGCCTCTCGCGAGTGGCCTCGCGCACGGCCACCGGCTGCATAGCCGAGGATAGCTCTTCCGCCAGGAGCATGAGTTCGGCCAACTCGGCCGGCTGATGCTCGCGCAGGCGCCTCGCCCGCTCGTGGTCGCCTGCCAGCAAGGCGCGCGCGTGCTGCTCAAGGGCCTCTTCCTCGGCGGCCTCACGTTCGCCGTCCCCAGAGCTATCGTGCTTGGATGCTTCGTCCTGCCGCTCGATCAGGAAGCGCCAGAACCCCATTGCCGAACCCTCCCGGGACCCGCTTCGTCCCGCTAGCGATTGTCGCCGCCGTTGCAAACACCGATTGCTAGACTGCGTCTTCCGGGCCAATGCCCAGTTTGATCAACTCATCCCTCAAGGCCAACAGTGTGCGATGATAGAGCGACTTGATGGCGCTTTCGCTGCGGCCCATAACCTCGCCGATCTCGGCGTTAGACATATGCTCGTTGAACTTGAGGATCAGCAACTGCTGCCGCTCCTCAGGAAGCCGGCGCACCGCCTTGAGCAGGGCCCTCTTCCGCTCCTCGCGCACAGCGGCAAGCAGCGGCGACTCGACGTTGGCCTGCTGGTTCACCAGGCTGTCCAGCGGAATCGTCTGGCGGCGCGAGCGGTCACGGTGCCAGTTCGCCACCAGGTTGTGAGCGATGCGGTAGAACCAGGCGGAGACGGGCACGCCGCGGCTCTCGTAGTTGCCCACGTTGGCCAGGGCCCGCTGAAAGGTGCGCGCCGTCAGGTCCTCGGCGTCGCTCCGGTTGCCAACCCGGTAGTATATATAGTTGTAGATGCGGTCCACGAAGCGCTCGTAGAGCAAGCCGAATGCTTCTGGATCCGCCTTCGCCTGTTCGATGATCGCCCCGTCAGGCTCGGCGTCACCTGGTGCCATAACCAGGCCAGCTGCATCGAGGCTGGCCGCCGCATCTTCCTGCGGTGGCGCTGCATCCCTGGCGCCTGGGCCCGCGTTCGCAGCGCTGGCTTCGAACAGGTCGCTCTGCCCGCTCACGTGACGGCGCTGCCGATCGTACTCAAGCAATGTCTAGAACCCGCACCTATGCTCGTGGTTGCTCTCCCTGATGAGGCGAGTATATGAGCACCGAGAGCAGCCAGGCAACTGCAGCAGCGCCGGCAGCCGATGGCGCCGGGGCAAGAACTCAGTAACCGCGCCGCTTCTGGATGCGATCGAACCAGAAGGTCACTACCAGGAAGACGCCCGTGCTCGCCAGGAGTACCACCCAGTCCAGGGCCTGGCTCTGCAGACCGTGGCCGAGCACAGTGTGGTTCATCAGGTCCTGAGTGTAGGTGAGCGGCGAGATGTAGGAGATGACCCGCAGCACGGGGCTCATCTGGTCCAAAGGCACGAAAACGCCGCTGATGAACATCAGGGGCCAGCGGATGAGCGTGGCCGGCATCATCGTGCTTCCCACTGGGGTGGCCGAATCGGTCGGCCAGAGGGCGAACAGTAGCCCCATGGCCGAGAACGAGATGCTCGCCAGGATCATGGCCAGCAACAAACCCACAAGGCTGGCCAAAGGCGCGCCCAACGCCAGGGCGGCGACCACCAGAGTCAGCAGGGAAACAGCGAGGCCAAAGGCAGCGCCTACCATCGCCTTGCCGAAAAGAATGCTGAAGATAGATACCGGCGCCACCAGCATCCGCTCGTAGCTACGCGTCTTCCGCTCCATGGGCAGGATCACAGGGCCAGCCGACGAGGCAGTGAAGAATGTCGTTATCGCCAGCAGCCTGGCCACCGATACCCCTACGGACAGGCCACGACTGACGGAGAACGAGAAGAACATGAGAAAGGGCATCAGCAGGCCGAACATCACCATGGGGGGAGAAAGATAGTAGACACGGATGTCCTTCACCGTGATGGCGAGCATCTGCGATAATTCGCGCCTGGTCCTCGCCCATATACTGCCCAGCGTCATTTCGACCTCCCATTGCCGGCTGCATTCGCCATTTGAGAGGCAGGCGTCTCGCCGCCGATGGCTGCCGCTCCTCCGGTCAGGTACAGGAAGACGTCCTCCAGGCTGGGCCCGCCAGCAGCCAGCGAGTTCACGGTGCGACCGTTACGGTCTGCATATTCCAGGATAGCTCTGATAGTCGAGACCGGATCCGAGGTATACAGGCGTAGCATCTGGCCCTGGCGAACAAGCCGCGTCACCCCTGCAGCCGAGCCCAGTGCCTTGATATCATCCGCTCCTACGCCTTCAATCTGCACTTCAACCGACTGCACCTGGCGCATGATCGCCCGCAGGTTGGCAGGCGTATCAGTGGCGGCAAGGCGCCCATGGTCGATGATGGCAATGCGGTGACATAGGCTATTGGCCTCCTCAAGCCGATGGGTGGTGAGGAAGATGGTCATCCCGGCCTGGTTGAGGGCGCGCACCTGGTCGTGTATGGCCCGGGTGCTCTGCACATCCAGCCCGGAGGTTGGCTCGTCCAGGAAGAGCAGCCGCGGCGTATGGATCAGCGACATCGCAATGGTAACCTTGCGCCGCATGCCGCGGGAAAAGACCTGCGTCTTCTCGTCACGCTTATCCCAGAGGTCGAACATGCGCAACAATTCCTCAGCTCGGCGTTCGCGCTCCCCGCGCGGCACCTGGTACAACCTGGCCGAGAACATGAGGTTGTCCCAGGCCGAGAGCTCAGTGAAAATGTTCGATTCCTCCGGCACAACCCCGAATTGCAGCCTAGCCTGATACGAGTCATGGCTGACGTCATGACCGAATATGCGGGCCGAGCCACTGGTGGGCGTCAGGATCGTCGTCAGCATGCGTACGGTCGTGGTCTTGCCAGCACCATTGGGACCGAGAAAACCGAACACCTCACCTGGCGCCACGGAGAATGAGATGCCGTCCACGGCCCGGAGCGGGCCATAGTCACGTGTTAGCGCGTCAACCTCGATAGCAGTTTCCGGCATTGATCGCTGACCTCCATATGATCCAGCGCCGTTCGCGGCGTATTAGCGCAGGCAGAGCTCACAGCGAGAGAGCAGCCTGCCTCGCTTCTTGGCGAAGGCAGAGTTTGGCCCCACTGCCCAAGCTCCGGGGCAGTGGGGCCAACCGTTACTGCTGGGCCGTGAGTTCGTCCAGGCGCTGTTGCACTGCCTGGGCTTCCGCCTGCAGGTCCTTCAGGTACTGCTGCAGTTCGCTCACCCGCTCCTCACGGGTGGCAAAGCGGCGCCAGCGAGGCGCGTAGCCGCCCGCGGCTTCCGTATGGCAGTAGCCATGGCGACCACCGCGGTCACAGTGTCCAACATTACCGCACATCTTTCTCATCTCCTGTATTCGAGAATTGGGCCTGATACTCTTCCAGGAAACGGTCGAGCCGGCCCCTGGTCTTGCGTATGTCAACCGCCCAGGCATGGAGATACTCCACGCCCTCCGGCGTCACCTGATAGAGCCGGCGAGCCGGCCCGGCACCGCCTGTGTCCCAGGTGGAACGCACCAGCCCCTGCTGCTCCATGCGTCGCAGCATGGGGTAAAGTAGGCCGGGATCGGCGTCGGGGAGGTCGTCCTCTTGCGCCAGCCTCTCCATCAGTTCATAGCCATGCCCTGGCTTTCTGAGCAGCAGGAGCAGCACCCACGGTTGGAGGAAGCGTGGCAGCTGGCCGCCAGCCTGGCAACAGCTATGCCCGTGTCCATCAGTCCGTCTTGCACCGCCACACACTGTAGCTCTCCTATGTAGCACGCCTAGCTATATCAACGCATTACATATATAACTCGTTTGCAGGAATGTCAAATCTCGTTATCGGCGCGAGGCAGCGACAACAGGGATGAGGAAGCGAACGGGGGCGGCGACCCTCCGCTCATGGTCATGGCACAGGAGCGGGGACCTTGCGCGCTCTCGCAGGGGCGAAGTCAGCGCTCGAGTTCTGGGCACGAAAACTGGATGCGCCGACCACCTCTGGGGCGGCGACCTTGTGGGCACTGCAGTGCCAGCGAAACGCCGTCTACCGCCAGACGGCCTGTCGGTGGGGGCGGGTCAGCGCGGCCGATCTGGCCCCTAAGTTACGCCCTGACGACGCCCCAGGAGGCCATACTACACCATAGGCGAAGGCAAGCCGTGCCACGAGGCAAGCGAGACCAAGCCACGTTGCGCCAGCGACTCCGCTTGACCAGTGTCCTACACCGCCAAATCTCGGCGCTGGAAGGCCAGCACGCCCAGAGCGACGAAGACAGCCGCCAGGGCTAGAAGCACCGCTGCATGGCCCGGGTCCAGCCCCTTCTCGAGCGGGTCGGCCGCCATGTAATAGTAGAAGGGCGAGAGCGGACGGTAGGGCTGCAGAGCCCGCACCACCGGCGCCATGCTCTCCAGCAGGTAGGCAGCGAAGGCGATGCCGCTAGCGATACCCATGGCCTGCCCCTTGCTGCCCGTGCCGCAGCCGATCGCCAGAGTCAGGCCGCCGATTGCGATCGCCAGCAGTACGGCGCTTGTCGTTCCAGCCAGGATCAGCCAGGGGCTCAGCGCCAGCTTCACCAGGCTGCCACCGATAACCAGGCCCAACCAGAAGAACAACGCCACGATGACGATCTCGATGACCAGGGCGGCGAACTTCTCCAGCACCACCCGCCAGCGCGGCACGGGGTTGGCGAGCAGCATATCCAGTGTCCCGCGCTCCTCCTCGCCTGCGATCGCATCGGCACCACTGCCGATAGTCACGATCAGGAAAAGCAGAGGCACCACCATGCCGTAGAGCTCGGTCCGCAGGTAGCCGGCCGGCGTCGTGAAGTCGAAGCCACCGGCAGCGCCCACGGAAGCCATGAGCGCCGCCGGCATATTCTTGAGGAATTGCTCGTAGGCAGCGCTCACCTTCTGTACAGTGGGGTAGAAGTAGTCCGTGTAGATGGCCGTTGCGAGCAAGCCGACGCTCCACCAGAAGATCGCCCGCCGTCTGTCCCATAGCGTCTTCAGCGTGATGTTACGCAGCACGGCTGTCGCCTCCGTAGTAGGCCAGGAAGACCTCTTCCAGGCTGGGCTCGTGGCTGACGATGTTGACAACCTCGAAGCGGGCCGCCGCCTTAACCAGGGCATCGAGCGAACCGACCACGGTGCAGCGCAAGATGTCGTCCTCGACGCTTAGGTCGCGCACCCCGGCCAGGTGGGCGAAAACCTCCGGCTTCACCGGGGTGGCGAAGTGGATCTCCAGTTGGCGCAGGGCCCGGGACTTGAGAACGCTCACCTCCTCGACCGCGATCAACTTGCCCTCGCGGATGATACCGACGCGGTCGCAGACGCGCTCCACTTCAGGCAGTACGTGCGAGGAGAGAAACACGGTTCGCCCCTCGCCCTTTGCCGTCAGCACCAGCCGGTAGAACTCCTGCTGCACCAGAGGGTCGAGCCCCTGGGTTGGCTCGTCCAAGATGATCAGTTCAGGCTTATGCATGAAGGCCTGGATCAGCCCGATTTTGTGCTTGTTTCCATGGGAGAGGGAGCGGATCGGCGCGCTGAGGTTGGCTTCTAGCCGGCTGGCCAACTCCCTCACGTAGGCCCACTGCACGCCGCCGCGCAGGCTGGCCTGGTAGCGCAGGTAGTCGGCACCGGTCATATTCTCGTAGAGCGCCAGTTCGCCGGGCAGGTAGCCGGTATGGCGGTGCAGGGCCACACTCTGGGATTGCGCATCCCGCCCCAGCACCATCGCCCGGCCACGCGTTGGCCGGATGAAACCCATGAGCAGGCGGATCGTCGTCGTCTTGCCAGCGCCGTTGGGCCCGAGGTAGCCGAACACCTCACCCTCACGGACCTGCAAGCCGAGGCCGATCACACCACGGCTCTTGCCGTAGAACTTCGTCAGGTCATCGGTCTCGATAGCACAACCGGCCATATGCCGCTCCCGTCATGCCGTACGCGATCGCAGCTTGCCCCAAACGTAGCGCCTGCAGGCCTGCTGCGACGGTTCAGGCCTGCAGCGCCTCGGCGATGCCCGCCGTAGCCCCATACTTGCTCGCATAGGCGATCAGTACCGTTCCCTGGCTCATCACTCCCCCCTTGGCTGCCGCACCCGTGCCGGCTGTCGGGCGTCAGCGCCCGCAAATGCGACAGTATAGCATAGCACACGCGCTTGTTGGTAAGGGCACACAGATGAACGCTAATGCACGCAGATTCACGCCGATAGGCAGAGAGAAT
>Ga0078972_1013138_pt1 | contig 13836 bp, 12 predicted proteins | sample YelNatPaOPGAMG01_FD_67568 | JGI IMG/M metagenome (GOLD analysis project Ga0078972, IMG submission 67568) | Hot spring thermophilic microbial communities from Obsidian Pool, Yellowstone National Park, USA - OP-RAMG-01 (SPADES assembly) (version 2) | ecosystem: Environmental > Aquatic > Thermal...
CCCCAGCAAGGTGGGGGTGGTGGGGGTGGTGATGGGGGGATGTGACGTCATTCAACGAGTGCAAAAGCAAGGGTTGCTTTTGGTTTCAATAAAATTAATGGGGGTACACGGGTAGAATGGGCCACCTTTGGGTCACCAAAGGAAAACCTCTATTCTCCCTACTCCCGGGATGGTTTTTGCCCTGTTTTAAGGGGCAAAAAAGGGGCCAAATCCCTCATTTCTAGAGGGCAAAAAGGGTCCAAACCCCTCATTTCTAGAGGGTAAAAGGGTCTCTCTCCTCACCCGAAAGCACAGAAATGAAAGGAAACCTCCCTTGGACCTTTGCTTTTAAAAAAAAAGCAAAGGCAAGGGACTGGCGTCCAATGATCTCTTTGCCTTGGGGCCTTCGCAAAAACTGAGGGAAAAAACTCCTCCCCCCTTTCTTTCGACTTAGCGATTTTGCAAAGTCCGAAAAACGGGAAAAAGCTCCCTCCCCCCTTTTCATTTGACTTAGCATTTTGCAGAGGTCTCCGGGAAAAAACGGGAAAAAGCTCCCTCCCCCTTTTCTTTCGACTTAGCATTTTTTGCAAAGGTCTCAGAAAATTGGGAAAAAACTCCCTCCCCCTTTTTTCCGTTTGACTTAGCATTTTTGCAGCGGTCTCCGAAAATTGGGGAAAAAACTCCCTCCCCTCAATTGCATTGAAATGGCTGGCTCCCCTCACACCAAAGCTGGTTTCCCCCCAAAGGAACTGCCCCTCTGCCCAATCGTCTCCCATTTGCGAAAAGGAGGGGAAGAGAGACCTTTACTCCCTCAGCAAAGCAGAGGTTTCAAAGTCTCCCCCCCTCCCCCCATCACACAGGTGTTCAGCCCGGTAGGGCCAAGCCAGAAAGCATTTCTGCTCTCTGGAAAGCTCCCCCGGAGTCCAATGGAAGGAGGGTTCCCCCCCCCCCCCAACTCAGTCCCCCCAAGTTTGCAAGCAAAGCCCAGTCCCCTGGCGAATTCAACCAAGGGAGAGCCTGCAAACCCCTTCGGTAAACTGAAGGGGCTCGCAATGGATTGTAGCCTCCATAACGGCCAGGCTCAATCCAGAGGGGATAACCCCCTCTTCTTGCATTGGTCACAGCCTTACACTGGCTCCCTCCCTGGTCATCCACCCACACAGAGAAAGAGTTCTCTCACTCTGTGTGAATGGACTCTCCAGGGCCTCGATGGCTTTGGGCTCCCATCTTCGCTCCTCGAATCGCCACCCTCCATTGTGGGGGGGGGGGGATTCAAAGGGCTCTGGAAGCGGAAAGCCAGAGGAAGAGGCCGGGCTTGACCAAAAGGGTCCAGCCAAACCGACTTGGTTCGGCTGAAATGGGGACTCGGTTCTCACTGGCCCATCTCCGCCAAGAGCCCAGAGGTCCATTGGAAAGGGATGACTGAGTCTACCGGCCATTTTTGCGTGGCTTTCGAGCTTGCTCCCATGGGTTCACCCGTTTCCCTTTGGTAGTCTCTTCCCAAAGGTAATCCGGGCAAGCCCTCAGAACCAAGTGCCCCCAATGGCACCTCCCGCTCAATACGACAAGCCAGTTCCCCCCTTTTGGGGGGCCCCTGGCAAGTGAGTCAAACGGGAATGAAAACCAAGGGGGTTCTTTCCAATGGGTACAGGGGGCTCCGAGCCACTGCCTTCACCACTCTCCCTCTCTCTCCCCTGGCTCCGTGTTAAGGGGCCTGGGTCGAGAAGGGGTGGGTGGGTGAGGAAAGCAGCAGCCTGGAGGAAACGGACCGGTTCAAACCATTTGGACTCTGCCCCTCCAATGCCCCGGGCAACCGATTGGAAAGAGTTTCAAGCCCGGTGTTGGCGGGTTCCCTCTCTGGCAGCCAGATTGGCTGAACTCCCCCAGTGTCCAGTCCCTTTTTGGTTGGAACAGAGGGGCCACTCGGGTGGAGTGGTTCTCTGTGCCAACCAGGGTTGGGATTGAGAGGCTGGGGGTGTCAGAGGGTCTCTTTCCTTCGGTCGCCCAGGACCATTCCTTGCCTTTTGCCTCCAATCACCCAGACTCCAAAAAGGAGAGGCTCTTCCTCCCCCAAGGGGGTGGATGAGCTTTCCTTTGAGGAACCAGGGAAGACTGGACTCAAAATGCTGGAGGAGAGGACTGGGCCACTCACTTCTGCGATGGGAACTCAAATGGGACACACTTGGGACTCGGGACTTTCCCTTTGGGGGTTACCTTTCGGTGCTCGGTGAGCCTATCTCTGTGCAATTGGTACCGGGTTTCAATCCCAAGACCATTTGGTTCCTTTCGAGCAACCCCCTTCTCTCCCCCCCCCCACTCCCTTTGGCGGTCAAGCCAAAAGGAATGGTTGGGTGGTTCGAAAGGGGCCCCTGATCAGCGACCAGACCAGTCCCGCCAGAGCACAAGGGCGTTTGCACGAGTGGCAGGACAGGCCGAGAAGCAATTCAGGGGGAGAAGTCCCTTTGCAGGGGATACCATCCAAATGGTTCTGCCTGAGCACAAGGGCGTTTGCGCGAGAGACAGAACCATCGGAGGGCAGCCCTGGTTGGGGACTTCTCGGTTGCCTTTACTCGGGATCATTTGGACTTGGGGAACTCGGGCCACCTCGGTTCCCTTTTGATCAGGGACCTCGGTGACCCAGAGCTCAGTGGGGATGGGGTCGTTTCCCCCTTTCCACCCACCAATGAACCCCTTTTCATTTCAAAGGTAACCTGGGACTTCATGGGACGGGACGAGACACATTTTGCTTTCCCTTGGGCCGTGGGAGGGGGGGATCATTCCTGCTTGGCTTCTTGGTAACTGCTTTCCAATACCCCCACCACTCACCACTTTCCTTGGTACTTGCCTCATTCTCTCACTCTCAGAGGGGACCTCGTTGGAAGTTTGTTAACTCACCAATCATTTTTAGAGAGCTGGGTCTTCAGAGTCCCTTTTCATTGCAGACCTCAACCGATTGTGGGACTTTGTTTTTGAAATGATCAGTGGGCTTCCCCTCCTTCATTTCTCTCATTTCACAGAACCAGTTTTTACGGGCTTTCTAAATGCTCATCGGGATTGAGTCTTCAGTCAAAAGACTGGAGCTCTCAGTCCGTAGGACCCGATGAGCCAAACTCCCCCGGGGAAGGCGGAAACCGGGTCTTATTGACATTGCCCGGTCCCCCCCCCCGGGGGGGATTCATGAGGACGCGAAGGATGAACCTCAGCGAATCGCCACACGAGGCGGCTCTAACACTTACAGTACCCGGTCCTCGAGAACGCAGGAGCGCTAGCCAATGGTCTTTTGGCTAAAGTGCGTTCCCTGACAGCTCTGGTTCCAGTTGTCCGGGAGGCCAAGCCAACAGAAAGCCGAGGCATCGTTAATCTGCTAACTTGGGAGCTCCCAGTGCTTTTCACTTGGGCAGACGGGAAGCTACCAATCGCACCCCACAAGAACCCCTCACCGCCCCCATCAGAGGCCCAGGGTTTTACCCCCAAACATGACAAAGATCGGCAAGAGGCTTCATAGCCAGCGCGATTGGCGCCCCTATCTCACTTTAGGGTCCGTGGAGCCATAGTCAGGGTGGTCCGCTCGATTTACAATATCAATAGGTGAGCGGGCTCTGGACACCGGCTTGGTGTCCAAGTGCTGTCGTCGTTTGATGAGAGATGATTCAGCTAAGATTTCAGCTTGAGAGGCTTTCAGCTGTTATCTAACACATGTTAGCTTTCCACCATTGGCCGGTCGGCCTGGCGGATTCACCAGTGATGTGAAACAACGGTTCCTCTCGTACTGAGTTGAATTACTGTCACGACAGTACCGATGTGGGCGGTCTGCGTTGATTCTGGCCGCGAGGGCCAGGAGCAGTGGACAGACCACTCCAGAATGAATTATCAGTAGGGTAAAACTAACCTGTCTCACGACGGTCTAAACCCAGCTCACGTTCCCTGTTAGCGGGTGAACAATCCGACACTTTAAGAATTCTGCTTCTCAATGATAGGAAGAGCCGACATCGAAGGATCAAAAAGCAGCGTCGCTATGAACGCTTGGCTGCCACAAGCCAGTTATCCCTGTGGTAACTTTTCTGACACCCCAAGCCTCATACTCTGAGGAACATTAGGGATCGCTGGGCCCCGCTTTCGCGGTTCGTATTCGTACTGGAAATACTGAATCAGGGCAGCTTTTGCCCTTGTGCTCTACACGAGATTTCTGTTCTCGTTGAGCTGCCCTTAGGACACCTGTGTTATCGTTTAACAGATGTGCCGCCCCAGCCAAACTCCCCACCTGACCGTGTCATCGACCTGGGCCTCGTTGTTGAGGAGGGTCGTTATAGGGGGAAAAACAAGGAGAGTCCCTCCCAGAATTGGCGAGGCAGAGAAGGATTGCTCCCTCCCCACCCCACCCTCACGAAAGGGTCCCTTGCACCCCCCGCCCGCTCAATTCCCGATTGTTCCATTTCTAGAACTTCGGGTGACCCCGTAGCCCAAGTGGCCGCGACCCTCAGGTGCAAGCACCCTCAGGCCGACAGCCCCCCAGACTACTTAATGGAGTCACCTTCTTCCCATTTGATCGACTAAGCGAAACAGCTTCCCGGGTAGTGGTATTTCACTGTCGGCTCCGCACCAGGGCGGGCCTCCCACTTATTCTACACCCCAGGAGCCATTTCGCAGAGTCAGACTAGAGTCAAGCTCAACAGGGTCTTCTTTCCCCGCTGATGTTGCCAAGCCCGTTCCCTTGGCTGTGGGTTCGCTAGACAGTAGGTAGGGACAGTGGGATTCTCGTTGATCCATTCATGCGCGTCACTAATTAGATGACGAGGCATTTGGCTACCTTAAGAGAGTCATAGTTACTCCCGCCGTTAACCCGTGCTTGGTTGAATCTCTTCACTTTGACATTCAGAGCACTGGGCAGAAGTCACATTGCGTTAGCATCCTGTGAGGACCTTCGCAATGCTTTGTTTTAATTAAACAGTCGGAATCCCCTGGTTTGTTGCGGTTCTGAATTGGTTGTTATGGCTGATGGTGATCCCAGAATGAGTTGCCCCACCCTAAAATCACCACCAACCGTTTCAACCTTCAGAGCCACGCTTTATCGCAAACTTACGGCGCTATTTTGCCGACTTCCCTTACCTACATTGTTCTATCGGCCAGAGGCTGCTCACCTTGGAGACCTGCTGCGGTTATTGGTACGACCAGGAGTGGTTGGACACTCGACCCCGTGACGGTTGCCCGCCCAGGATCTGCTTCCTTTGGTTTTCAAGGACCAAGCGTGGCGACCCAATATGTAAAAGGGCTCCGCATGAAGCTGCGGTGCTCTTCCAGGTTTCGAGCCCTATCTCGGAGTGAATCCAATTCCAGGGCCCTCTGGTCAATGACGAGCAGTGGGAGACTCCGCCGGCGCGTTCGCAGGGGTTCCCCAGGGGCGGCCATCCTTGCGGACAGCACACCCCCGGTTCACCCCCACGATTACCCAGCAGTCCACAAACTCTCAACCGGACCCCCGCCCGCCTTTCGGCGAGCAGGGAAAAACCTGTTAGGAGGAAAAGAGATCTCTTCCCGGGACCACGTTCGATATCCCAAAGGTCGGTTTAGCGTTGCCGCCATTTGAACGCCCCTAGCCCAGCGCCCTCCGGCCACCCCAGACACCCAGTTGCCCAGGCACCCAGAATAACCAGCGAACACCGGGAGTAACGTTCGGTCCACCCTTCTGGCTCCGGAATTTTGACCGGAGTCCCTTTCGGCACGGGTGCGGCGTGTGTCTTACCCCCCTCCCATAGCAGCCCATGAACGCCTCGGTTGCCCGAAACACCCATGAACCACCACAGAAAGAGAGACGCCTCCCCTAGTTAGCGTGGCTAACAGGTTTCCCCCGTGTCTTAGGATCGGCTAACCCATGACCAACTGCTGTTGGCATGGAACCCTTCTCCAGCGTCGGCCTTCAAGCGGAGGATTTCACTTGAATATTTGCTACTACCACCAAGATCTGCACTGAAGGCTGTTCCACCTCGGGTTACCCCTTGGCTTCGCTACAACCTTCACGCCGGTCCTCCTACTCACCGAAGCTTATAATCCGGGCACCGGCCAAGGCACCCGGTTGTCGCTCCGATGGCGGGGTCTCGGTGGCGTGCTTGAGCGCCATCCATTTTCGGGGCCGATTCATTCGGCAGGTAAGTTGTTACACACTTCTTAGCGGATGCCGACTTCCGTGGCCACCGTCCTGCTGTCTTAATGAATCGACGCCCTTTCTGGGGTCTTCTGAGCACGCACTTTGGCACCTTAACCCCTGCGTTTGGTTCATCCCCCATCGCCATTCCTGCTTACCAGGTTTGGCCCACTTGGGACTTGCCCCATTGGGGCGGGGGGTTCAGTTAAGAAACCCCCGTTTCGCTCTACACCCGTTTAAAGTTTGAGAATAAGTCAAGGGTGATTCCACCCCTGAGGCTTCTAATCATTCGCTTTACCAGATGTAACTGTTCATCAAGTCCCAGCAATCCTGAGGGAAAATTCGGAGGGAACCAGCTACTAGATGATTCGATGGGTCTTTCGCCCCTATACCCAGGTCTGACGAACGATTTGCACGTCAGTATCGCTGCGGACTTCCACCAGGGTTTCCCCTGGCTTCATCCTCCCCGGGCATAGTTCATCATCTTTCGGGTCTCAACATGTATGCTCTGACTCTGGCCCATTTCGGTGCGGAGCCGGGGTTTTTTCGCCACCCGCACCCCTTGCGGGATGCAGGCAGCCCCCAGCCCCGTCCCTCAGGACAGGTCCCTGATGCGTCCCGGGTGTTACCCCGAGAGTCTCAGGAGTTCACGTTGGTTTCGCGTTCGGGTTTTTCACACCCTCACACTCGCATACATGTCGAACTCCTTGGTCCGTGTTTCAAGACGGGACGGTTGAAACCTTGCTGACCGGTATCCTCCGCACCTGGCCTTCGGGCTGGTGGACCCTGTCCGCGCACACCCCCAAGAAAGGACGGACTGCGCACGCTCCCGGTTTTACCCAAGAACAGCAACAACCCCTCCCTCCCCGAGGGCACACGCGTACATTGCCTCCCGCCCTTTCTCCTTCACCTCCCCGGAGGGAGGTTGGGAGAAGGTGCATCGAATTACCTCAGTCAGAGAGACCACGCAGCCCACTCCCAGTGCATGCTCACCATCCTGTTCCACCCCATTGCTGGGATGTCGGTGGCAACCAGACACCAGGGAGGCGTCGTACCCCTCTAACTGATACCGGTTAGACGACCTAACTGAGGTAAGAGCGGGAGAGGTCCGGGTTGCCCCGGACCCCCCACCGTTGTATCCCCACAAGTGGAGAGACCCCCTACCCGATCGCCGCTCTACGCAGGTTGCAATCGCTTCTCTTCCAGCAACTTCAAGTTCTTTTGACTCTCTATTCAGAGTCCTTTGCATCTTTCCCTCACGGTACTTGTGCGCTATCGGTCTCCCACCGTGTATTTAGCCTTGGGTGGAGTATACCACCCGCATTCAGGCTGCACTCTCAAGCAGCCCGACTCTGCGACTGCGGCCCGCTGTGGGTCCATAAGTGCTTACTCATACCCCTGTCGGAGTCAGTCCCTACGGGGCTTTCACCCTCTATGGCGCACCTTTCCAGGTGACTTGGGACTGTTGAGACTGCACTGAACCTTGGGCGCGTCGTGAGGCCACAATTCCCGCATGCAGACGATCCGCTCCGGGCGAGCCCGAAACGGACGGCTTACGGGATTTCAGGCTTGGGCTTTTCCCTGTTCACTCGCCGTTACTAAGGGAATCACGGTTGTTTTCTTTTCCTCCGCTTATTAAGATGCTTCAATTCAGCGGGTATTCCCACTTGAGATGAGGTGAATTTGTAGCATATTCGGCTCGTCTAGTTCACCGGTTTCTCCTTGCAGCGATATGAGCCCCTCCATTCCATCCGCTTAATCGCCTGTAATGATTAACCATTCGGTTCCTCTACTAATCCAGTTAAGGGTGTTCGTGGATCCGAGTGGTTCACTACAGGTTTGGGCCTTCAGTCCGGAGGGATCTCTGCATGGTTACTACCGGTTCGCTCGACGAATTAACGGTTCGACCTTGCGGCCTCCCCGTCGATGTATTCCGAAAGGGTCAGTCGGGTCCCTCTGTGGAAGTTGATGACCTATGCCAGGCTTTTCGGCCCAAGCTTTACTTGCCTCGGTACCACCTTTTCCCGGCTAATTTCTGCACCCTCCCTTGAGGTAGCTTCCATTCTCCGAGTACTTGGTTTCCCTCGACGTTCGGCAGGCTTAATCTTCCTGGCTGTGGTCATCCCCTTGCCTCAGAAGGAGTGTTCCCAACGAGCATTTCAACCGACCAACCTTGCGGCTGGACACGGTCATTCATTGTATCGGGGGCTTGCGCCCCCGGGAAGAGAGCACAGGGTCTAGGACCCTGCAACTCTCCCCCTGGATATGCTGTTGATCACTCTCATCCAAGTGTACCCAGGGTTGCTCCGAGGAGGTCCTGGGTGCAGGATGCATTCAAAAATTCGATGATTCACGGCTATCTGCGATTCGCATTACGTTTCGCATTTCGCTGCGTTCTTCATCGTTGTGGGAGCCGAGATATCCATTGCTGGAAGTCGTGTAATTATCCTTTGGTGTCCTTGTTTCGTTTGCCTTTCAGGTTTGGCATGGTTCCGTGTGAAGGCTTCTCCCGCCCCCTACCAGTCCCCTCTCATTCTTCCCCATCCTTCCCGTTCGTTCTGTCCTTTTCCCCCGATCCCAATCCCATCTCTGGGAGACAGAAAGGAGTACTAAGGTCAGATCGATCGTTCCGGTTGGTTCTGAATGATTGGTTCGTTGGTTGGGTTTGCTCGAACCCGACACCTTCCCCAGCTGTCCGCTTACTTGCCGCCCGAATCAAAGAAGGCCAAAGAATAAGTTTGTTCGATCCGTTTGTCCTTGCCTTCCCTTGCCATCTCTTTCGAGGTCCGTTTAATCGCTTCCTTTGCCCTCCAACAGAGTTCACCTGTTCTCCTTTTCCAATCCCATCTCTGGGAGACGAAAGGGATACTGAGGATCATTCTGAAGGGTGGCTCCGGAATTGATTAACCTTCACTTTACTTGAGCTGACGCGGTCCGGTTCGTTCAATCGGAAAGAACGGGTGTCCCTTTGGTTCTGGCTTCGTTCCCCGTTCGGATTAGGGTCCATTCTCATTTCAATGATCTGGTTCACCGTTCCAACCTTTCGAGTTCATTTTCTCCATTCCAATCCCATCTCTGGGAGACGATTGGGTACTAATGAACAGGAAAGGTTGGATTGGTTCACCAGTTCATTGAACTGAGAGCTTCACCTGACCTTTACTAGGTTCCCTAGGCCATTACCATTGGAACTGAATTTTTTCACATGTTTCTCTAATCTCGTTTGGAAACCAGTATTTTTACAAATCACAAACAGACTTTAACGATTCAATAGTACGTCGCCCTCCCTTTCGGGTGGGTTCAGCACTATTTTGGCATCAATCATTATCACTAATGATCCTTCCGCAGGTTCACCTACGGAAACCTTGTTACGACTTCTCCTTCCTCTAGATAATAAGGTTTAGGTCACTTCTGGATGGTATTACACTGATGAGCAAGCCCACCAGCGTTGTATACCAAGCTCATCCGTAACCTTCACCGGATCATCCAATCGGTAGGAGCGACGGGCGGTGTGTACAAAGGGCAGGGACGTAATCAACGTGAGCTGATGACCCACGCTTACTAGGAATTCCTCGTTTAAGACCAATAGTTGCAAAGGTCTATCCCCAGCACGACTGGGTTTCCGCAGTTTTCCCAGAGCCTTTCGGCCCAGGGTAGGTGCATTCTCCCCCCGCAGACTCCCTTGCGGGAGCCCACGAGGGGTGCACGCAAACTCATTCACCCAGTCAGTGTAGCGCGCGTGCGGCCCAGGACATCGAAGGGCATCACAGACCTGTTATTGCCTCAAACTTCCATTCGCTAGGAGCAAATAGTCCCTCTAAGAAGTTGGTTCGGCCCCTGCAGGATGACCAGGTTGCCCCAGCCACCCCGTCGACGGGGCCGATTTTGACCAGAGTTTTGCAGGGTTCCACGCCAGAGTTGCCCCCAACGCTTCCCCCTGCAAAAGCCTCCGCCCAACATTAGTTAGCAGGTTAAGGTCTCGTTCGTTAGCGGAATTGACACAGACAATTTACACCACGAACTAAGAACGGCCATGCACCACCACCCAGCGAATCTAGAAAGAGCTCTCAATCTGTCAATCCTTCCACTGTCTGGACCTGGTAAGTTTCCCCGTGTTGAGTCAAATTAAGCCGCAGGCTCCACTTCTTGTGTGCCCTTCCGTCAATTCCTTTAAGTTTCAGCCTTGCGACCATACTCCCCCCGAAGCCCAGACACTCATTGATTTCTCTCAAAGGTGCCGGGGGAGCCTCGCTTCCTCTTCGGAAAGCGTCCCTCGATCCCTGGTCGGCATCGTTTATGGTTGAGACTACGACGGTATCTGATCGTCTTCGATCCCCCAACTTTCGTTCTTGATTAATGAAAACATCCTTGTCGAATGCTTTCGCACTAGTTAATCTTTCCGTAATCATAGGATTTCACCCCTAGCACGGAAGTATTAACGACCCCGGCTGTCCCTATCATGGTTCATACGCACAGCAGGAAAACCCTTGCGGGCCCCCCCACCGTGCGACCGAGCCGTATTGGCTGGCTTTGGCCAAGGCCTGAAAACGAGGAGTCTTTGTCGACCACCGGAGACGACGCCCTTGCCTGCACATCTCAGCGCATACTGGTTGCCCAGTGAACCCCCCCACCGCCTGACCAGACGGGTGGATGGCGGACCCGAAGGCCCACCACCCCCCCTCCCGGCCAAACGGCAGGATCCGAGCCCCCCCGGGAAAGCCAAGCTAACCCTTGGGACTACGCTGATATTAGCTGCACAGACAACGACGCCGCCAGATCGATGATCTCCCCTCGTCCCCCTGCCCGGACCCAGTCTCAGCCAGACCCGGTTTGTTTTGCGTAATGTTTATCCCATGCTAATCGTATTCAAAGGCGTTTCCGCCTGCTTGAATCACTCTAGTTTATTCAAGGTAAACTTAGAATCCGGGCTCTCCCCCTCCCTTGTCGGTCGGGGTTTTCGTCTCCCTGGCCAAGTTAATGGCCAGGGCGAGGGCCCAGCGCTTGACATGGGTTACGCTTCTCCGGAGCGAACAGCAGGTGAATGGGACAGGGATCCCTTGCGAGACCCCCACCCCACCCCCAATCTCCGTCCACTTTGAACCGGATGTTGGAATTCAACTACGAGCGTTTTAACCGCAACAGCTTTAGTATACACTCTTGGAGCTGGAATTACCGCGGCTGCTGGCACCAGACTTGCCCTCCAATTGTTACTTGCAGAGGGATTTAAATTCTGCTCATTCCAATAGTCGGCCACCATAGGCGGCTGACCTTGGTATTTGTCGTCACTACCTCGCCGTGTCGGCAGGGAGTAATTTACGCGCCTGCTGCCTTCCTTGGAAGTGGTAGCCGTTTCTCAGGCTCCCTCTCCGGAATCGAGCCCTGATTCCCCGTTACCCGTTATAACCATGGTAGGCCACTATCCTACCATCTAGTTGATAGGTCAGAAATTCGAATGGCGTGTCGCCGCCGAAGCGGCGATCTGCTTTGAATTGTCCCGTTTCACCCTATCCCCAGGACGACCCACGCTTCTGCCCCGGATCGACGGGTATCCCGCAGCTTCCACAGAATTGCTCTTCGGCCAAACGACGCCCCCTTTCGGGGACGCCGCCAGCCTTGGGCCCAGGAACCTTTGCCAGAGTCTTCGCCGGGTTGGCTTTGCGCTTCCTCCCTGGCTTTGTGTTCCCAGTTGTCTCTGCTTCCACCACGGGGCCCTCCCCGGAGCTCCACACAGGCCCCCCTGGGCTTGAAAAGAAAGACAAGTGCAGCTCTCTCGGTTGCCCAATCGAGCCGTCGGTGCATGTATTAGCTCTACAATTAACAGGGTTATCCAAGTACTTCATTCGCCAAACGAACAATTACTGATCTATGGAGCCGTCCGCAGTTTCATCGTTGTACAATCTGTACTTAGGCATGCATGGCTTAATCTTTAACACGAGCATATGACTACTGGCAGGATCAACCAGGTAAATGGGTCACCTCCCTCTAATGATCCCCGATTCGCCAATTCTCTCCCCTTTCAGTACTTTCCTCCTGTCCCTCACCATTCCCAATCCCGCCCTCCGAGGAGAACGGGAGACGTTCAGGTTCAGTCAAGGAGAAAAACACCTCCAGGTTCGAGGTTGGCGAACCGGAAATCACAAGAGGCGGGCCAAAACCGTTCGAGCTTTCGCTTTCACAGCCTTGACTCGTATCATTGTGCAATTTCACGGTTTCGCTTTCCTTACCCCCGCCCTCTTCGGACGGTTCAACAGGTGGATGTCCCTGTTTGGGTTTATTGGCTCGGTGACCTGCTTCCTGGCTTTTGACGGCCAATCCGCAGGCTCCTTGCCGCCCCCCTTTCGGTGGGTTTTAATGTTCTTGCTTCCTTCAAACGTGCGAAAGATCTATGACTTTGCTAGGCCCGTGCCCCAGGTTCGCCCCCTCGCATGATGCCGGCTCCTTTTCCTTTCGGAAGAGGGAGCCAGCTTCAAACGCTGAGGTTCTCTTTGCGGTGGGCTTGCGCCCACCATCCTGTTGCATTGTCGGTTCCCAGACTTAGTTCAGCCGTCGCGACCGAGTCTTCCTTATGTAAACGCCAAAGGTTTCCCCTTGAGCGTTTCGAAGGAGGGTGACCGGAAGGGATAGCTTTACTGTCGTTACGAGGGTGGGGAACTGGGTTCCCCGAGGCCACCATACACTTGCCAGTCGGTCGGACCGTGGCTCCCAATGAAGGGGGCCACAGAGGACCTACCAAGAACAAGCAGGGCAGCCTGACCAATGAGGGACCAACTCGTCGTGTCGTCGGGTTGAGCTTACCGGTCAGTTGGCTATAGCACCTTGCTCCCACTGTCTCCAGCAGGGGTGGAATAGTAACCTACTAGGATAAGCCGACCAACTCGCCGTGTCGTCGGGCCGGTTTACTTCACTGGTTGCCTGGCACCCGAACAGCAGTTTGCCATTCGAGCCCAGACAGAGTATAGGGTTTCCAGGGTCCCATGGGGGCGCTGTTGGCGTGCTACTGAGTCGTGGTCACCGGACCAACGCCCTGCTCCAGGGATTTGCAAAAAGTGGGCCGTTTCTCGTGGTGGCCATTTTCGCGATTTTCAGTTGAGGCGTTCTGCTCAAGAACGGGGTCAAAGCCGGGGCTCCCCCTCGGCTCTAGCATAGTGCCCCCGGGCTCCATTCGCCCTGCACTAACCGCTTTCAATTCGCACATGGTGGCAGGGTTCGATCATTCGAACATGACAAAATTTCGACTTGGTGTTGAACCTGGATGTCACCAGGTACACCCAACTTTCTTGGGGCGTGTTCAAGGCGCGAGATGGCCTTGCTACCACGTGTAGCCCTCGCGACGAGCTTTCCAACGCCGTGCCAACCAACTCTCTAGCATCGTTTGTTGGCTAGAAATCCTGGTCGAGAGGTACCGCCAGTGGCCCTCCCGAAAAAACCCGAAAAATTGGAGTTTTCACCAATGGTTTTTTCCGGGGATAGGGAGCTTAGATGGACCCGGGGGCAAAAATGAAAGACACACTCCAAAGGGCCCCATTATTACCAGGGGCCCTGCCCCTCATCAGCCCCAGGTCGGGGCAGCATTTTGATGAGTTTTGGGTTTCACCGTCTTTCCCCATCTAAGCTCCCATAATCGCGCGGGGGCAAAATTAAAGGGTGCCAGCATAAAATTTTGCAAAACCCCCCTCGGGCAGGGAGGTTTTACCCTTTGCCAGGGGGGGGGGCACCAGGGG
>Ga0078972_1013139_pt1 | contig 13835 bp, 8 predicted proteins | sample YelNatPaOPGAMG01_FD_67568 | JGI IMG/M metagenome (GOLD analysis project Ga0078972, IMG submission 67568) | Hot spring thermophilic microbial communities from Obsidian Pool, Yellowstone National Park, USA - OP-RAMG-01 (SPADES assembly) (version 2) | ecosystem: Environmental > Aquatic > Thermal...
CCTATGATGCGATGACTTCAAAGAGGCCCTACCGAAAGGTTTTTACCAAAGCACAGGCAATTGCGGAATTAAGGAGACTTTCTGGAATTCAGTTTGATAAGGATGTAGTAAAGATATTCTTGAAATCCCTCAAAAATTTGTAGCATCACCCTTTTGACCTTCCTGACTCATTAATCCTTCTATTTTAAGTTTCATTCTGATCCTATTTACCCACTTATAATCGCCTTTTTCCTTTGCCCAAACTAATAGTTTCATACAAATCTCTTGATACATACTGCGCACAAGAGCCCTGCGGTCTTCAGCAAAATTGTAATAATAACCCATCCAATCAAAAGGACTTTTTTTATAAAGCTTAAAACACTCCTGATATTCCACTATAGCGCGATTAGTTTCTCCCGCCCTTTCAAAAATTTTACCAATCTTAAACCGTTCCTCAAACTCCTCAAGGTCCATTCTTGCTTCCACATTAAAAAAAACTCCCAGCGTTTTTCTCAAAGTGAGCACTCCTTTAGGTAATCCAAGTTTTGCTCTTATTCGGGAAAATGCCTTAATAAGACATTTGTCGGGCGCCGTAGTATTTTTATAAAAGAGCTCAAGCAATGTGTCTCTGTTAATATTCTTTTTTCGATTAAGAAAAAGGTAAACAAGCAGGTGAAAATCTTTGGAACTGGCTGCGATAGAAATCTTTTTGTCTCCATAGAAAACTGATTCTTTATTTCGCAACAAAAAAATTCGCCAGCCGGGTGTTGCCTCTTTAAAGACCGGCAGGCTCAAAAACTTTTCTGGGAGATAGGTCTGTTTTCTCTCTTTAATGAATTTGACCACAATATCCGGGCGCAGCAACACTATTCGGTGAAAAAGTCCCATAAGTCCTCTTCTTTTTGCAAAGTTATATGCCCTCAGATAATCTCGCCGCTTAAGGGTTTTACAAGCACGGCGATAAAGATAAGCAAGTTGAATTTCAACATCCGCTGAATTCCCGGGGTATTCTCCTAACCCTGGTTGAAGAAACATCTCATAAAATTTTCTCAAATGTTCAAAGTGTCTTGAATAATAGTATGCCTTTTTAAGATATTGTTTGACTTTGTTCACTTGATTCAAACTTCCATAATAGCATGCCAAAAAGAATGAAAACCTTTGCATATACGAAACTAAGTGTTCTTTCTGGGCATCATAAAAATGGTTTAACACAATATATAAGGAATCCTTCAGATTACCCATGGCAAGAAGTGCATTTGCTTTAACAAGAGATAATCTTAACAATCCCGAGATTGGTTGGTTTTTGATAATTGCATCAAAGTCAAATTCCATTAACTTCTCATAATCACCTTTTAATCCTAATAAGGCAAAATATTGGGTTAAATATTTCTTCTCATCTTTTTTAAGATTTTCACAAAGTAATTTTTCCATCCAGTATAATGCTTTGTTAATATTTCCACTTATATGAAATGCCCCACTTAAATAATAATACCACATAATTCGATGGTCGCCAGGAGGCATGTTTTTACAGAAATTCTCAAAATTTCGCAGAAAATTTCTAAACGCCTCCTGGGGGAACAGAGATGGTTTACGAATAAAAGAGATATAACATTCTGATAAAAAGAGATATTTCATTGGTGGAGGAAGATTATCAAGAAATCTTGTATATTTCTTTAATATTAGTTCTACTTTTCTGGGGAATCCGCGAAAATTCAGAGCATTTACTTCAATGGCTGCGGCAAAGATTGCAGTATAAAGCCTCTTTTCTTCCTCACACTTTTTACGAAGTTCCTTTGCCCTTTCTAATAATTCCTTCTTTGGCAACTTATCAACAATTGCGCCAAGTTGTTCTACCTGGCGTCGGGTGGTAAGCATCTGGGTTGGAATCTTCTCAAGGATTGTAAAATCTGGTAATGCGGGAAGCGAATTTAAAATTTTAGCTGCCTCCTCAATTCTACTCATGGAAATTAGACTCTCTGCAAATTTAATTCCCCTTTCTATCTCAGGGGTTCCCTGGTTCCTTAAAGGATAATAACAGTCCCCGGTCATTCCAAAGCGACGGAGAATTCCCCGAATTCCTTCTAAACTCAACATTATATTTCTTTCCTTTTTCAAAACAGATTGAATTACTCTGAATGTAATCGTTGGACTCTTTTCTTTTAAGGATATAACATAAGTTTCTATCTCTGGTTTTATCCGATTACGAGGGCGATGATATAAGGAATCTTCCGGGTTTTCCCCTTTTGAAAGTTTAATCCAATTTCTTATAGTATTGGGTGCAATCCTAAATAACCGTGCAGTTGGTTTTATGCCCTGATTTTTTGCTTGCTCAATTACCTTTTTGCAGAACTCTTCTGGATACCTCATAGGGTTCAATTCACCTTTGAATTATAGTCAAAATCTAACCATTTGTCAATATTTTAAATATTCCCCTGAAAAACCCTTGATATTTCTGTAAATATTGGGCTTTAAAAATTCAAGATTAGGGAATAAATTTTTTTATAATAATATAAAAGGAGGCAGTTATGCGTCATTCTTATTCAATACTTCCATTGGGTTTTGGGGTTATTTGTTTCTGGGTTTGTCTTTTTGCCCAGGGGCCTGATACCCTATGGACAAGGAAATACGATTATCAGCTGATTGATTGGGCTAACAAAGTGCTTGAGACTACTGACCATGGATATTTGCTTGTAGGACAGACATGCACATATGGTAACAACGCATATCTGATAATAAAAACTGACCGTAGCGGATATCCTCTATGGTCAAAAATATATGAGTGGATAATTGGTTCATTTTGGGAGGAAGCCTGGGGAGCAGTGGAAACTCCTGATAGTGGTTATATAATTGTTGGTGCTTCTGAGTATATTCCGATGATGATGAAATTAGATTCAAATGGGGACTCTGTATGGACAAAGCCGCTTCCATTTTCGGCCCTGGATATTCAGAAGACCTTGGATGGAAATTATATCATTACTGGGGGTGCTGGTGCATATTTATGGCTTGCAAAAATTAGTGAAACTGGTGATACAATATGGACCAAAAAATATGGTGGTAATGGGATAAATACAGGATATCAGGTTAGGGCCTGTTCCGATGGCGGATATATTATCGGGGGTGTGTTATATAGCGGGGGAAACCCCAGAAATCTTATCAAGACCAATGCCAATGGTGATACTCTATGGACAAAAGCCTTGGGTAGCAATATATACACGGCGGTTCGTCCGACAATAAATGGTGGATACATCGCTACTGCATATTACAATGATGATGCCCATATTTTTGAAACTGATGCCAATGGTAATATCCGTTGGAGTGTAACCTACGGCGGGAGTGAGACTGATGTTGCCTATTCAGTAGATGAAACCTATGATGGCTGTTATGTTGCCTTTGGCGAAACTGGTTCTTTTGGTGCAGGTGGCTATGATGCATTTATAATAAAGGTTAACACGGATGGAGATACAGTTTGGACAAAGACCTATGGCGATGCTGGTCATGATGAAGGGTGGTACGGCATTTGCACTTCTGATAGCGGGTATATTATAACAGGTTGTTATTCACCAGACGGGCTTAATGGTGATGTATTTTTGATAAAAACCGTCCCGGATATAACCGGTATAGCCGAAGGACAGAATCTCTTTAGAGAGAAAAGCCTATTAAGTCTATCCAGCAATCCGGTTGTAAATGGAGAGATTGACTTCACTTATAATTTGCCCCGGAACAAAGAGATAAGAATCTCCCTTTACAACGTCCTTGGTCAGGAAGCAAAATTACTCTTCAATGGATTGGGAACCGCAGGCAGTCACCGAATTAGGGAAAGACTTGATATTCCGGCAGGTATCTATTTTCTCAAATTGACTGCAGGGACAGATTGTGTGATTAAAAAATTAGTTGTTGTTAAATAAGAAGGTAAAAAATGAAGAAATATCTTCTATTATGTATTATTTCTGTAGCCCTATTTGCCCAGGGTGAATTCATTCTTGATACAAGTGTAGTCTACATTCCTGCATCACTAATGCAATCTTCGCCATCCATGGTGTACAACGGCACAAATTGGTTTGTGGTATGGCAAGACCAATGGATAGGAAATATTTATGGTGCCAGAATAACTGAATCGGGTCAATTAATGGACCCAATAACAATTAGGATTGTTTGGAATCTTTTGGGAACAAGCGATAACCGTTCTCCTTCAGTTGCTTTCAGTGGAACGAATTATTTAGTTGTTTGGGAAGATTATCACTCTTATAATAGCCATATAAAAGGGGCACGGGTTATGCAAGATGGAACAGTAATAGACTCTACCCCAATAAATATCTCAATATCACCAGAACCACCACTCCCTTCTGAATGGAAATGGGCACCTGTAATTTCATTTGATGGCACGAATTATCTGGTGGTTTGGGCTGACTACACTCAGGGATATTATTATATAAATTGTGCACGGGTTACTCCTACAGGTGCGGTATTAGACCCTTATGGAATTGCTATTTCAAGTGATTCGCCTGATAAAAATTTTCCCGCGGTTGCCTTTGATGGCGCAAATTACCTAACTGTATGGCAAGATAAACGGAACGGCAACTTTGATATCTATGGTGCCCGCATCACACCTTCAGGCACCGTATTAGATCCCAGTGGCATCCCCATCAATTTAAACCCTGGTGCACAAACACAACCTTCAATATCATTTGATGGCACGAACTACTTTATTGTATGGCAGGACTCCTCGGCTAACAACTTCAATATTGTTGGAACACGAATCACCCCAATGGGTGGAGTTCTTGACACAACAGGGATTGTTATCTCAAGTGAGAATAGCCCCTTGGTTTCACCAGAAGTAAAATTTGATGGAATAAACTACTTAGTTTGCTGGCGTAAAGCGTGGCCTAACGGGAACATTTATGGGGCAAGGGTAGCGCCAAACGGAACTGTTTTAGACAGTGCGATTTTAATTTATGAGGATGGCTATCTCTCTAGTTCACGGCTTGGTTTGGCCTTCGGTGATTCTACTTATTTAGTTGCTTGGGAAGGGCTGAATAATTTAGAGACTTCTAATAATTGTGACATTTATGGGGTTCGCGTGACGCGGAATGTAAATGTGATAGACTCTTTGAAACATTGCTTATCAACAACGATAAAGAGCACTGAGGTTTATCCATCTTTATCATTTGATGGTGTGAATTATTTGGCTGTATGGGAGGATAGAACATACCCAGTTCCTCCTGTTGATAATTCCGGGTTTACTATTCAAGCCTCTCGAATAGCACCTGACGGCTCAATATTAGATCCTGAGGGAATTATAGTCACAAAAAGAAATGGACACTCCCCATCAGTTATTTATGGAGCCCCATACTACTTTACCGCCTGGGTTCGTGCATATCCTGATTGGAAGATTTATTGTGCACGGTTAACTACTCAGGGCACAGTTTTAGATACTGCTGGCATCTTCATATCTTCAAGTTGTTATTACAAACCATCTGTGGGCTTTGATGGCACAAATTATCTTGTTACCTGGCATACCGGTGATATCTATGCGAAACGTGTGAATCAGGATGGCATTGTTTTAGACCCTAACCCTATTGTGATTTCTAATGCATTTTTGGACCAAGAATTTCCATCTGTTGCATTTGATGGTTTTAATTATTTTATAGTTTGGCAAGATGACCGTAATGCGGGCGCTACTTCCTTAGATATATACGGAGCAAGATTGACTCCTGATGGAATAGTATTAGACACAAATGGAGTTCCTATCTCTACGGCTCCGTTTGTCCAGAGAAACCCCGCGGTTGCCTTTGGGGATACAAACTATTTAGTCGTTTGGCGCGATCGTAGGAACAGTATTGATTATGATATCTACGGAGCGCGGGTAAATACGGCAGGAACAGTATTAGACCCAAATGGTATAGCAATTTGCACTGCTTCTGGTAATCAGGAAATGCCAGCGGCTACTTTTGATGGAAATGATTACATTGTAGTATGGCATGATTCAAGTAATAGTAACATTTATGGAGCAAGAGTCAGTCGGACAGGAGAAGTTGTGAATACCTTTATTGTCTCCGCTCAACCAGGGGATCAAAATAATCCCTCTTTGGTGCACGGAATGAACGATTCAATATTAATTGCCTATTCTGGTTGGGTGGACTCTATTAGTGGTAAAACAGTAAATACTTATCGCATCTGGGGCAAATTTTATCCGTTTACTTCTGTTGAGGAAACCCCCAGATATTCTACGCGTGAGGCAGGATACCTTAAGGTTTATCCAAATCCATTCAGGAATGTTGTATGCATTAAATTCCAAATCCCAAACAAATCCGAAATTTCATTGAATATCTACGATGCAACAGGCAGGTTGGTTAGATGCTTGACGCTTGACGCTCAACGCTTAACGCCTGTTGTCTGGGATGGGACAGACGATTCTGGTCGCAGGTTGCCGGTTGGTGTCTATTTCTGTCAGGTGCAATGTGGTGATAAAAGGGTGATAAAGAAAGTAATAATGGTTCAATAGGTGATTAGGAGAGTTAAGGAGGTAATATTATCTTAAAAATAGGATTTTGTGTCCTAATGAAGGTAAAAACGGGAAAAATAAATCTTTAAAAAGGGCTTAAAAGGAGGAAATATGACCCTTAAAATTAAAAAGATTCTCTTATGGTTTTGGCTAATGCCGGCAATTATTTTTGCTGGCTGGTCAATTCAACCGAGCGGCACAAATTCCAATCTTGAAGATGTAGACTTTGTTGATGTAAACCATTGCTGGGCTGTAGGGAGTGAATGAATTTGGAGGTAAAAATGGTGAGCAAAACAATATTAAAAATTTTGGTTTCTGTGAAAGACTTAATATTTCTGCGGGTATCTATTTTCTCAAATTGACTGCAGGGACAGATTATATGGTAAAAAAATTGGTAGTCCTTAAATAATCAAAAACTATGTAGAGAGGATTATACCAGAAAGGTGTAAATGACCTCTATTCATCAGAAAAAGGAGGTTTACGATGAAAAAAGGAGTTTACAGGATTGAAATCTTAAAAGTATTAGTCTGTGGGGTTATGTGTATCAACTTTGCCATTACACAGCCCGGTGTGGATTGGCAAAGGACCTTTGGTGGCGATTTCGATGATTTAGGCAGAGAGGTCCAGCAGACAGAAGAAGGTGGCTATATCATAGTCGGATATACCAGACCATCTGGTTCAGCGAGATATTTGTGGTTATTAAAGGCAAATGCTACAGGAATTGAAGAGTGGGATAGGACATACAACACCAGTTCGTGGAATGAAGGCTACTCGGTGCAACAAACATTAGACGGCGGATATGTAGTTGTGGGGTGGATATATCCTTATAATAACTATGATGTATGGTTCATAAAGACGGATGCACAAGGAAATTTGTTATGGGAGAAGACATTTGGGGGGCCTGACGACGATGAAGGTTATTGTGTTCAGCAAACAGCCGATAGTGGTTATATCATCACCGGACGGACTGGTTCATATTTATGGCTTATAAAAACAGATGCTAATGGTGACACAATTTGGACAAAGACCTATAATGGGAAAGGTTACTTCGTTCAGCAAACAATAGATGGCGGATACATTATAACAGGTGCTACTGGCGAATTTATTCCTGATGTTTTACTTCTAAAGACCGATGCACAGGGAAATGAATTATGGAATAAGACATATGTTGGAAGGCATTCTGATGAGGGCTACTGTGTTCAACAAACAGCGGATACTGGTTATATCGTAGTTGGAGTAAATGGTGCTGCAAGCGAGGTCTATTCTGATTTATGGCTTATAAAAACGGACCCATCCGGCGATACGCTATGGACAAGGAGCCTTGCTGGTGAATTTTATGGCAATAAAGTTGGCCGCTGGGTTCAGCAGACCGAAAATGGATATATTATAACTGGTTATGGTGGAATAGATGTAAATTTATGGTTGATAAAGACAGACTTTGAAGGAAATGTGTTGTGGGATACAACATTTGATTCAGGAGGATGGATAGACAAGGGCTATTGTGTTCAACAGACAGCCGATGGTGGTTATATAATAACCGGACTTTACAAATCTTCCGGCGAATTAAGTGGTGATTTATGGCTGATAAAAATGAAACCAGAAACAGGAGCCGAAGAAATCCCAAGCCCCAAATTTCAAAACTCAAAACTTGTAATCTATCCAAACCCCTTTTCTGAAAAAACCGAAATCATGTGGCAGATTTCAGAAAGAGTAGGGAGTAGCGAGAAGAGAGTAGCGAGTATAAAAATCTACGATGTGATAGGCGTTCTGATAAAACAATTTAATTTAACCAATTACCAATTGTCAACAATGTGGGATGGCACTGACGATTCTGGTCGCAGGTTGCCGGCTGGTGTCTATTTCTGTCAGGTGCAATGTGGTGATAAAAGGGTGATAAAGAAAGTAATAATGGTTCAATAGATAATTAAGGAGGAAATACGACCCTTAAAATTAAAAAGATTCTCTTATGGTTTTGGCTAATGCCGGCAATTATTTTTGCTGGCTGGTCAATTCAACCGAGCAGCACAAATTCCAATCTTGAAGATGTAGACTTTGTTGATGTAAACCATTGCTGGGCTGTAGGGAGTGAATGAATTTGGAGGTAGAAATGGTGAGTAAAATAATATTAAAAATTGTTATTTCTATCGGATTTTCGGCGGGGTTTCTTTACTCACAAGCCATACTTTCCATTAGCCCGCCGAGGGTTCCTCCCAAGAATCCTAATGATACTTTCTGGGTTTCAATTAAAATAGAAGATGTAGTAAATTTAAGGGACTGGCAGGCAAAGATTGTTTTCAATCCTGAAATTTGCACAGTGCTCACAGCCAATGAGGGTCCATTCCTAAAACGGGGTGGAATGGCAACATTCTTTTGTACGGATATTGGGTCTGGTTATATCACTCTTGGCTCAGTGCGTGGCACAGGTAGTGCACCAGGAACCTATGGCTCGGGAATTCTTGCAAACATAAATTTCAAAGTTAAATCAGCGGGTAGTTCCATCCTAAGTATTGAACGGTTTGAAATCAATGGTTCACTATACTATGAAACAACCTGGCTGGAAGGAATTGATTCAATAACTTCATATCTATATTATATACCATTTGTAATAATTGATGGATATTATGATTCACAAAGTATAAATGAGGCAAGGGGTGAATTTTCAATTTCTACAGCCGCGAATAATCAAACCAATCCCACAATTTCTGTTGCTGATACACAATATCTTGTATCTTGGCAGGACTATAGGGCTGGAACTCATTGGGATATTTATGGACAGAGGGTTTCTCTTTTGGGGAATCTATTGGGAAGTAATTTTAACTTTAATTCTACACAGACTTATAGTGAAATTTCACCAGAACTTTCTTGGAATGATTCTATCTGGATAGCTACCTACAAAATTTCACTTCCTTATGATACTACTAATGATGCCCATGACATTCAGCAACGCGGAATCACTGAAAGTGGCAGTATCGGACCCAGAAAACCAATTTCTAATGCCTCTTCTATTCAATGCCATCCCTCTATCGCCTTTAACAATGGCGGACGACATCTTGCAGTCTGGGAGGATTATCGCACTGGTCAGGCGAACAATGATGCAAACATCTATGGCAAAATTTTAAATCGGGCTGGTGATTCATTGACTGCATCATTTCTCATTTGCAATGATAATGGAAGTGCCTGCCAGTTTGCTCCTTCTGTAGTCTGGAGTGGGGATAAATTTCTCGTGGTCTGGACCGATGGAAGGGGTGGCATAAGAGGCCAATTCGTTGATTCATTAGGTAATTTGATTGGTTCGGAGATATCAATCGGAAGCACTGGCATTCCAAGTGCACCGAGCCTTGCCTATAGTGGCACAAACTTCTTGGTTGTATGGTTATACGATTATGTCGGGATGAGTTACTATGAAAATACTATTTATGGTCAGCTGATTTCACCTAGTGGTAGTCTCATTGGTTCAAATTTTGTTATTTGCAATGAAGAGCATTACCAAACCGCTCCGAGTGTTTTTTACAATGGTGTAGAATATGTCGTCTTGTGGCAGGATGAAAGGAATGGTTTATCCGATATCTATGGCCAGAAGGTCTTGCCAGATGGCACCTTATCAGGACCTAATTTTTCAATTTGCACTGCCCCATATCAACAGGTCTTTCCTGTTGGAGCAAGTAATAGAACGAATTCCTCCTTGGTTGTTTGGGCTGACCTACGGAATGGCTCAGATTATGATATCTGGGGATATATGGGCTCAGATATTGGAATTGAACAGACCCCTGAACCAACCATGGCCGGTGCCTTAAGATTAGTAATCTATCCCAATCCCTTCAGGAATCACTTTGTAATTAAATTCCAAATTCCAAATCCTAAATTCCAAATAGAGACTGTAGGGCAAGGCTTCAGCCTTGCAATTTATGATGCCACTGGCAGGTTGGTTAAACAATTTAACCATTTAACAATTCAACCGTTTAACCAGGTAGTCTGGGATGGTACGGATGACCATGGCTATAAACTCCCTGCGGGTATCTATTTCTGTGAGTTGCGGTGTGGTGCCGAGAGAAAAATAAAAAAAGTAATAGTAATTCAATAAATTTAAAATATAAGGAGGCACGATGAAATTCAAGGACTTATTTGTCTTTCTTTTGTTCTTAGTTGTTCATTCATCTGCGCAGGTTTTACGGTGGAAATTTCAGTATCCTGATATAAGCCCAGGAGATGTAGCACGTAAGGTTATTTATGCACCGAATAATAATATCTGTGTGGGAGGTCATTATCAAGAGTATGGCCAGGACATAATGGTCATAGGCCTTGATACCCTTGGTAATTTGATATGGGGTCCGGTCTGCTTTATTGGCGAATATACCGATATTCTTTTTGATATGACTTGTGGTGCAGACGGAAATATTTATCTTGCTGGTTCAGCCGAGATAATTCCTCCTAACCCTCCCGCACCCGGTGATTTTGATGCTCTATTTTTAGCCCTGACTTGGTCTGGTACTCCACTCTGGTGGTATGTTTACGATTATGCCGGTTCTTATGATGAAGCATATTCAGTAGTTCAAGGTCGGGATGGCAATCTTTATGCGGCAGGATATAATGGTGAACAAGTTGGACCTCACTGGTATGATATAGACTTTGATTTCGTTGCCCTTAGTTTAACGGCATCCGGAACGCTGCGCTGGGTTTATCAATACGATAATGCCGGTTCACAACAGAGAACTGATATTGCAAAGGATATTGTTTTCGGTGATGACAATAATGTCTATGTGGTTGGCGAAATAAGCAACGATACATTGGGGACTCAGAGTTACGATCTCGCCGTGGTTAGCCTTACACCTACAGGAACTCAACGTTGGGTTTATATTTATAATGGTCCAGGGAATGGAATGGATGAGGCATTCTCTGTTATTTATAAAACCGGGAAATTGTATATCACCGGTTTCAGCACTGGAATCGGCACTGGTCACGATATAACAGTTCTATGTCTTGACACCCTGGGTCAACAGCAATGGATTTATCGTTACGATGGTCTGGGGCACTTAACCGATGAGGCAAAAGAAATAATTTATGGAGAGGATGGAAACCTTTATATTGCTGGTTTTAGTTATAATAGTAACACCGATTTTACAGTAATAAGTCTTGATACCCTGGGAAACGAACGCTGGGTTTATCAAAAGAATGGTTCCGCAAATTCACAGGACGAAGCAAATTCTTTAGTTTATGGTGAGGATTGCATCTATGCTTGTGGATTTGTAAATAATACTAATCAGAGTAATGATTTTGCTGTGATAAGAATCAATTCAACCGGGATAGAAGATTGGATTTATAGTTACAATGGCGCGGTAAGTAGTTATGATGATGCATTTGACCTCACTTTCGGTCCGGATAAACACATTTATGCAGCTGGTGATGCGAGTGAAATATCTCAATACAATCGGGAGTTTACAATAATTAGTCTCGTGGACACTTTACTCACCGGCGTTAGTGAAAAGTATAATTGTTCGCTAAATTCTAATAATCTTGTGGTATCCGGAATAATCGTTTTGGGTAATAATCTTCAATTCAGACTTTCGCTATCCAATTCTGAGATGGTTAATTTTTCTATATACAACATTCTCGGTCAGAAGATTACATCAAGAAAAATTGTTTGCTCAGCAGGGGTTTCAGAATATTGCATTCGGTTACCACAGAATTTAGCGTCGGGTATCTACTTCTTAAAGGCTGAATATGAGAAATCAACGAAAGTCAAGAAATTTATTTTGATCAGGTAAAAAGGACAAATCGACTACTGGATTGAGGCTAAAATTTAGATTTATGGTTAATTAAATGAATACAATTATTATAATAGGATTAATCGCCCAGTGGGTCGGTGCTCAGCGTTTGACCTATGAGCCGGGTCGTTCAGAAACAACCTGGCCTTCAAATGCACATTGTATCGCCTGTAATGGTAAAGGAAAGGTCTATGTGGTCTATACAAGAGATGCCTGGACCGATACATCTGAGATATATATCAAGATTTCTATTGACTATGGTTTAACTTGGGAACCGGAGCAGCGTCTTACCTATGCAATAAATGAACGTTGCTATCCTTCAATTGCCTTAGACACCCTTAATCGTGTTCATATCGTGTGGATGGATAAGCGCGATGGCGTAGGATGGCAGGTATATTATAAGCGTTCAACAAATGGTGGCTCAACATGGCAAAACGATGTGCGTATTTCCTTAGACAATGACTATTCGCAGAGTCCAAGTATTGCCACAGACGGTGCTAATGAGGTATATGTGGTTTGGTTTGATAGTGTAGGTTATTGGAACCATGATATTTATTTTAGAAAATCGACTGATGGGGGTATAAATTGGGGTTCAGAGATTAGAATTAGCACCGGATTTTCAGTTGAGGACTATCCAGCGATTACTTATGAACCATTAAATAAGATTCATATTGCCTGGCCGGATTATCGGAATAATAATCAATATGATATATATTATCGTCGTTCAACGGATCGGGGAAATACCTGGGGTCCAGAGATAAATCTTACGCCGGACACACTTGGTCAGGTAGAATGTTCGGTTGTTGCCACCTTAGGTTGGGTCCATTTAACCTGGGCTGATGCCAGAAATAGTAGTCCATTGGAACCTGATGTTGAGATTTATTACAAAAATTCAACCAATAGTGGCTCATCGTGGAATGCTGATACAAGAATTACCTATACTGAAATAGAACCACACGGACCAAATATTGCGGCGGATGCTTCTGGTGGAGTTCACATTGTTTTTCAGGGAGAAACAGAAATATATTATCTCTATTCTTCCGATAATGGATTGACTTGGTCAACTCCTCTAAATATTTCCAATGACCCAGCTGTTTCAATGCATCCATTTATAGCTGTTGACTCCTTTGTGCATGTCGTCTGGTCTGATGACCGCGGTGGCAATTTTGAAATTTACTACAACCGAACAATTCAACCAATTGGCATTCAGGAATTAGTTCCTTGTGTAAAAACAAGTCAACTGATTTATCCGAATCCATTCAGTGAGAAGACAGAAATTAGATACACGATACAAGATGTAGGGCAAACCTTTAGGTTTGCAATCTACGATGCGACAGGCAGATTGGTAAAGCAATTTAACCATTTAACCAATTACCAATCGTCAATTACGTGGGATGGAACTGATGATTCTGGCCGCAAACTCCCATCCGGTGTCTATTTTATCAGATTAGAATCTAATGAATTCAAGGAGACTGAAAAAGTAATTTTGTTAAGATAACGGAGTAGCGAGACTTGTCTCGCACCAAAAATAACGCAGACCAAGGTCTGCCAACTCCAAAAGAAAAACTAAAGTAGGAGGCACTTCCAGTGCC
>Ga0078972_1013142_pt1 | contig 13832 bp, 15 predicted proteins | sample YelNatPaOPGAMG01_FD_67568 | JGI IMG/M metagenome (GOLD analysis project Ga0078972, IMG submission 67568) | Hot spring thermophilic microbial communities from Obsidian Pool, Yellowstone National Park, USA - OP-RAMG-01 (SPADES assembly) (version 2) | ecosystem: Environmental > Aquatic > Thermal...
ATCTCCCGCAAAATCCCCTCTTTTTCTGTTTATGTCTTATAATTGTTAAGATTTAGAGTGACAAATATTTTATAACAATTGTAACAAAAGTAACAGACAATATGTTTAAAATTTCGTGCAGTTTGCTGGTAGGTGTCTTGAGATGTATGTTGGTATTGATTCTATGCTTTTGAAAAGGGAGAGTGTTTCGCTTGTTGGTGAGAAAGGAAAGCCTTTTAAGGCGCTGGTTGGGGTTTCGGTTACGACTTCCGATGAGGATTTGTTTCGTGAGAGATATGATAAGCTTCTTCAAGAGGTTTTTGATTCTTTTGGTGTAGTGAGGAGAAAAAGGGTTTACAAGGCTGCGCATCTTTTGAAGCAGGCGAAGGAGAAGACGACGGATATTATTGCTAAGTTGATTGATGGTTTGGAGGATTGTGTTGAGCATTTGGATGTTTATTGCGCTTATTATGCTCAGCCATACATTTCTATGTTTGGAAGGACAAGGCTTCAGCGTCTTGAGCCGCTTACTTATTTGGAGTATGTTAAGAATGCGTTTCCTCATGTTTGTGCTTGGTGGTATGTTAAGACTTATGGTGATGTTGAGAGTCCTTTGTTTCTGGACATTGACCATTTTGAGGGGAAGGTTACTCCGGCTTGGAGAGAGCTTGTCGGCAGAAGTGATGTTGGTAAGAGGATATTTTTCAGCGGTGGGGAGTGTAATGCGTTGATTTCTGTGGCTGATTTGACGCTTAAACTTGTAGATGTTTTTCAGCGTGGAACTGTGGATGGGCGGTCTTTGCTTCAACCTATAAGGGATTTGTGTCCATCTTTTAGTGGCAAAAGAAAATTACGTTTTCATAATCTGGGCGATAGGGGTTCGAAAATTAAGCCTTCTGTTCCTGATGTTGCAATAGATATGAATGTTGCTCCATTTCTGAAGCATCCAATATTCTTTCATGTTTGGGATCCTGGAAGGCCGAGGGAAACGGTGAAGAAGAGTTTTGAGTGGAGCCCTGTTTATAATGCTACTGCAAATATGGCTTTTGAAAGGAAAGGCTCGATGAAGAATCTATCTTTTGAGGAGGATATGCTTTATTGGGATACTGAGAATGATTTTCTCGTTGTTTGGTCAGAGGTTGATGATGAATATGTTGGAATGTTGCGGAAAATGGGTTACGAAACGCCCAAAGTTTTGAAAGCTGAAGATTTACTTGGAAAGAAAGATTAAAAGTAAGGCGCAGTGCGCAAGGAACGCATCCTTTGGACTTAGGATGCGTCAAGAGTTAATGATGACTTCTCTTCTTATAAAGTTTATGAATGCTGGTTTTCATAGTCCAATTTTAAATATGTTCCGCGTTTGAGTTTCCGGCGTTTTCAACGGTTTGTTGCGCATGCTTGTTGGGCTTTCGCAGCCAGTTCCGCGTATTTTTGTTCCATTTCTATGAGGCGGGCTTCTATTTGGCGGTAGTTTATGTAGTCTGCGAGGAGTTCTTTGTAGGTTTTTACGGCTTGGATTATGCTGCGTAGTCTTGCTATTTCCGCTTTGCTTAGGTTTGGTGTTTGTAAGGCGTTTATGGCTGCGGCTAAGAGTTTTAGGGCTTCTTCTATGCTTGGCAGTTCTTTTGGTATTATTAGTTCGGTGGAAGTAGTCGGGCCTATGTTTAGTGGGTGGACTACTTTTAATCCGAGGCGCTGAATCTTCTTTAGCACTGCGTCTTTGCTTTTGCCCATTTTTGCCGCAATGTCTTCGGTTTTTAAGCCTCGGATGACAAGTTCTTTTAGCTGTTGTTCCTCTTCTTTTGTCCATGGTTTTCCTTTAGGCATGCCTTCACCTCAAAAATTGGTCTATATCTACCCCCTCCCCCTCTACGCTGGAGAGCCTTAGCCTATCTGTATGCTCTTGAAAGCCTCGTTTAATTTTTGAATGATGTGGTTTAAGTTTGGTGGGCTCATTATGGATTCGCCTTCAGTGTATGATGAGCCGTTGAAGTCGAGAAGGTTTATTTGTTGTGTGTTGTTGTAGTATTGGCTTGTTGTTTTTTGGTAATTTGAGTATAAACTTTGCAGCTCTTCTGTGCATTTTGCCATTTGCTTGATTAGCATGTGGGCTTTTTGTTTTAGGCTTTTCTGCTGGTGTTTGAGAAATGGGAGTTTTAGGGCTTTTGCCTTGCGGAGCCTCTGTTCCCAGAGGTAGATGGCTCTTTCCCGCAAGATCCATTTGGCTACTTTTTTGCGCCACTCGATTTCTGCCTTGAATTTTGCTGTTATGTTTTCGGTTGTTTCGCTTATGGATTGGTGGATGCCGAATTTGCGGAGCATGTTTTCAGACTTTTTCCCATGTTTTAGCTGGTTTATGGCTTCTCTGCATTCTTTTATTTCAGCTTTCAAAGTTTCCAAGTCTTCATTAAGGTTGTTTATGCAGTTCTGAAGCTGAATGGCGGGCATTGTTGGCAAGTGTTGGCGGATGCTGAAGCGTCTTTCTCGGTAAATCTTTTCTGGGTCGCGCCAGCTCTGTCCATAAACCTTAAGCGCAGATTCCATGAGTTTATCCTCCCTTTTCTATTAGTCCTTGAGTTTGCATCCAGTCTGGTATGATGACAGCGCGGATCAATTCCTGAACGGTTATTCCCCGCTTCTTTGCAACTTGCTCAAGCTTCCTATAGATTTCACTATCCAAGGTTTGCATAAACTTAGGCATCCGATTCAACCTTAAACTATTTATTTATTCCTATAGATATCTGTAAATTCCAAAAAATAACAATTTCTTTTTTCACTTATACAGCCAAGACATGTTTCTTATCAGCGAGCAACCAAAAAGTTATTGCACCAAAAGGGGAAATTTTGTTATTTTTACTCTCTGCTGGAGAGGGTTATGATGTAATCTGCTGTGTCTGCGCACATGTCGGCGGCTTGCTCTATGAATTCAATTAAGTCGTCGAAGATTATAACGGCTCCAGGGTTCATTTTGCTTCCATGTGTGACGAGTAGTCTTTTTATTTTTACGTAGTGCTTGTCTATTTTGTCTTCTATTTCTTCAACTTTTGCCGAGTGTTTTATGGCTTCTTCTGGAGTTGATGAAATTTTTTCTATGCTTGTGCGTAGGGCTGAGGTGCATTCGACTAGGGTTGAGGTCATCTGTATTGTTTTTTGGATTAGTTCTTCTGGGAGATGCGTGTCTTGGAGTATTTGTAGGCATCTTGCCGCATCTTTAACGTGGTCTGCAAGCGTGTCCAGCCTTTTGACAAGGTGCAATATGTCCTCGCGGTAGTCTGCTGATAACGCGGTGTGTTTTGACATTTCTTTGAAAACTTCCCTTCTTAGTTTGTCAACTTCTTCTTCCGTCTGAAATAGATATTGTATGCGTTGGTTTGCCTCTTTCTTCAATCCATTTGCTAGATTTTGAATTGATTGGTGGAGAAGGGCTACCGTGTCGAGGGCTTTTATTATTTGTTGTTGGGCTAGTTCTAGGGCTTTGGTTTTTCGACGTTTTTCAAACCAAGCGTAGCTTCCTTTCGCCAACATTTTCACCTCCATGAAGGCTAACAGTTTTCATGATGGTTTACCTCAAAACCTCTTTTTGGCCGGTTGCAATGTAGATTATTGACTCGCAGATGTAGGTTGCGTGGTCTGCTATTCTTTCGAGGTATCTGATTATTAAAACGCTTGAAACTGTGCACTTTGTTGTGGCGTCGCTTTTAATTAACTTATCAAGGAACCTGAAATACATATTGTCTACTTCATTCTCTTCCGCGGATATTTTTTCAGCAAGTTGAGTGTCATGGCTTTTAAGCGATTCAATGCTTAATCTAACCATGTCCAATGCTTTTGAGCCCATGTCTTTAACGCATGAATTTATCCATTCTTCGCAGTTTTTTAACCCACCTAGTCGTTTGTTTACGAAGGATATGTCGAGGGCGTATCTTCCGAAGCGGGCGAAGTCGTAGGCTATTTTCATGTAAGACTTTATTGTCCTCAGGTCTGAGGCTACTGGTTGAAATCTGGCAATCAGTTCGAAAGCCTTGCCTTCCACATGGTCAGCCATAGCCATGAGTGTATCTGACATTTCACGAATTTCGTTGTAGGCTTCTCTTCCGTTAAGGCATTCTAGAAGTGCAGTTAAAACAGCATGATGTGCTAGTTCCCCCATTCTATAAAGGGTCGCTGAAAGCTCTTCAAGACCAGAGTCCATAATCCTGCTCATTTCCCTTTCACCTCAGCCAAACTCTCCAGTTAAGTATCTTTCAGTCAATTCATGCTTGGGATTTTCAAAAATCTGCCTGGTTGGACCATATTCCATTAGCTCACCAAGGTAAAGAAAAGCTGTGTAATCTGAAACTCTTGCTGCTTGTTGCATGTTATGGGTTACAATGACAACAGTGTAGTTTTCAGCCAGTTTTCTTATAAGAGATTCTATTTTTGCTGTTGCTATTGGGTCGAGAGCTGAGCACGGCTCATCCATCAACAAGACTTCTGGTTCAACAGCTAATGCGCGTGCTATGCAAAGTCTCTGTTGCTGGCCGCCGGAGAGGCTGGCCCCTGACTTGTTCAAGTCATCTCTAACTTCATCCCAAAGATTTGCCAGTTCCAGACTTTGCTTTACAACTGCATCAAGGATTTTCTTGTTCTTGACGCCATTTAACTTAAGGCCTGCCGACACATTATCATATATAGACATCATCGGGAAAGGATTTGGCTTTTGAAAAACCATGCCAATTTTCCTCCTTATCATAACAGGGTCAACACCATTACCGTAAATGTTTACACCATTAAACAACACTTTTCCAAAAACTCTTGCGCCTGGGGTTATTTCATGCATCCGGTTAAGGCAACGGATGAAAGTTGTTTTACCGCATCCAGAAGGCCCTATTATGGCTGTTACAGCGTTTTCCTCAATTTTCATGTTAATGTTTTTCAGCACCTGCTTTGCGCCAAACCACGCGTTTAAATTTTCTATTTCAAACTTGGGTGTCATCAGCATCTCTCCCTCGTAAAGATTTTCACGGTGATGTTTATCCCTAAAACAAGCAGTATGAGCACAAGCGCAGATCCCCAAGCGAGAGCTATCCAATTTTCAAAGGGTGACACAGCAAAAACAAAAACGTTTAAGGCAAGGTTTGCAGCTGGCCTGTTTAGGCCTGCGAACCACCATCTCCAATACCCCATTGTGACAAGCACAGGCGCAGATTCTCCAGAAATTCTTGCGATGGAAAGTAGTATCCCTGTGATCACAGCTTTTTTGGCGCCTCTTAATACTATTGTGAGAATAGTTTTCCACCTTGGGACGCCTAAAGCGATGGCTGCTTCACGGAGGCTTAGAGGCACAAGTTTTAGCGCTTCTTCAGTTGTTCTAGTAACGGTTGGGATCATGATTATGGCTAGTGCGAAGGCTGCTGCAATGACTGAAAACCCAATTGAACGGACAATTAATGCGTAGGCGAAGACTCCAATAACTATGGATGGAATGCCGCTCAAAACATCATTAAAGAATCTAACAATTACAGACAGCTTGTGTTCACTGTATTCGCTTAGGAAAACGCCAGACATCAATCCTATGGGTATACCGATAAGAGAAGCCAAACCAATAGTTATCAAGGTTCCTTGAATGGCGTTTGCAACGCCCCCTCCTTTTTCTCCAACGGTCGGCGTCGAGTTAACAAAGAAATCAATGTTGATCGTGGAAATACCCTTTTGGACAACTTCATAGAGTATGCTGAATAGAGGGATTAAAGCTACCGCGAGGGATAGATAAACAAGGAAACGCGCGGCATAATCCTTGATGATTCTGAACCTGTAATAATTCATTTTTCTCATTCTTTTGCTATCCCCCTAACCAGCTTAAGCGTCCGCCAAACAATCAACCTAGAAAGAATGTTAATCATCAAAGTCACGAATAACAAAACGAGTGCAACGTTCATTAACGCACTTACATAAAGGTCATATGTGGCTTCTAAAAGCTCGTTTGCAATTATGGCGGACATGGTATACCACGCATCAAAAAGCGAAGACGGCCAAACCTGAAACTTGTTTCCAATAACCATAGTGACGGCCATAGTCTCTCCGACAGCCCGCCCTAACCCCAAAATTATGGCGCCTATAACCCCTGAACGTGCGTAGCTAATCACAGTTTTAGCGGTTTCCCATTTTGTTGCGCCCAAGGCTATTATCGCTTCCCGCTGAGATTTCGGCACGGCTAAGAACAAATCTCGCATAACGGAGGAAACAGTTGGAACAATCATTATTGCCAAAACTATGCCGCCCGTAAGAACACCGCCGCCGTAAATGGGTCCTGAAAAAATGGGAATAAGCCCAAATAGTTTTTGCAAATGCAAGTAAACATGGTCGCGTAGAAATGGTATTAGAACAAATATCCCCCAAAGCCCATAAATAACACTTGGGATGGCAGCTAAAAGCTCAACGAGAAAAGATATTGCAAATCCAAATTTTTTAGGCATGTATTCTGAAAGCGCTAAGCCTATTCCAAGGCTTATGGGAACGCCTATAAAAAGCGCAATAGCTGAGGTAACTATGGTGCCTAATATTAGCGGTAAAGCTCCGAAAACTCGGGAAATAGCGGGATCCCATTTGGTGCCTAAAAGAAAACCAAATCCAAAAGTTTGAATTGAGAACCGTGATCCCTTGATTAACTCATAAATCATTAAACCAATAAGGAGAAGGATACTAGAAGCGAACAATGCGCCTACAAGTTTAAAGATGTCGTCGCCCCTAATTTTCCATTTTAAATGTAAAATGGGTTTTATGCTTAACTTGCTAAGAAAAGGGGATATTTTGCGGGAATTTTTCATGTTTTTATCCCTTGTGTAGCTGTTGCCCGTTGTATGTTACCAATCGTATTGTTGCCTCATTATGCGTGACAACGCTTGATGGCAAAGGGACATAATACAAGTCAGAGGCATAGTTTTGCCCGTTATGTATCGCCCACCATAGAAACTCCACGAGTGCCTTTGCCGTTGCTTCATTTACGTTTGGCAGGACGTTCAATTCTTTGTATATTAGGATGTAGGAGAAGCTTGTTATTGGATAGGCGCCCCTAGCTTGCGTATTGCCGGCTAAGCTGTCAACTATCGAGACCCTCGACCAGCTTTCGTCTCCTCTTGGCAGGGTAACTGCGGCGTATTCCGCGGCTTTGGCAAATGATTCTATGTTTGGCTCTATAAATTCGCCTGCAGCGTTTTGCACATAGCCATATGCCAAGTTGTTCTTCTTTGCATACGTGAACTCCACGTATCCAATTGAGTATGGAATTTGCTGGACCAAAGCAGCGACTCCATCGTTTCCCTTCCCTCCCAAACCAACAGGCCAGTTAACAGAAGTTCCTCTTCCAACAGTTTCTTTCCATTCTGGGCTAACGTTAGATAAGTAACTTGTCCAAATGAACGTTGTCCCGCTTCCATCAGACCTGTGCACAACGGTTATTTGTTGGTCTGGGGGGTTAACATCCTGGTTTACGGCAACAAGTCTTGGATCATTCCATTTTGTGATTTTTCCGAGATATATGTCTGCCAAAATTTCACCAGTAAATTTTAGCCCCTTGGCTATGCCTGGGATGTTATAGATTGGGACAACTCCGCCTATAGTTATGGGTATGTGTAAAGTATTAGGTGCATTTGCAGCTTGGGTTTCTGTTAGTGGGGCGTCACTGGCTGCGAAATGCACTGTCTTTTCGGTATGCTGCTGTATTCCTCCGCCGCTTCCAATTCCTTGGTAGTTAATTTGAACGTTGGGCTTGATTTTGTGATATTCAGCGGCCCACTTGTCAATTAGCGGAAACGGAAATGTTGCGCCTGCGCCATTCAGAGTTATTGTTTGCGTTGCCGATGTGTATTGGTAGGCAAAAACGCCTGCTGCAACTAAGGCTACTGCGAGTATTGGAATCGCGATTTTATAGATGGTTCTCATATTGTCCACCTTCCTTAATTTAGAGATAGAAAAATCTATATACCTTTTCCGAATGAACAATATAGTTGAAAATTCACTATATAGAAGGTTCAAACATGACAAAGCAGCCAAATGAGGAAATAAGAAAAATTCAATTTACCGGAAAATCTACCTATATTGTTTCACTGCCAAAGAAATGGGTATCCGCATTAGGCCTAAAAGCTGGAAGCCAAATAATAGTATCGCAACAAAACAGCTCATTAATTTTAACCCCTAAGGAAATGGTTAAACCCTCAACTCAACTCGCTGAAGCCAATTTGAAAATTTCAGGAAATGATGACCCAGACACGATAACACGGGAAATTATCTCTCTATACCTTGTGGGATACAACTTTATTAGAGTGAGGACAAACGAGGAACGTATAAGCGCTCTGCAAAGAAATGCAATAAAAGAGCTAACACGAAAAAAATTGGTAGGCACTGAAATCATATCAGAAACTCCAAACGAAATTAAATTACAAATACTGGTAAGCTACCCAGAACTCTCTGTTGAAAATGCTTTGAGGCGAATGTGCCTAATCGCCACCTCAATGCATGAAGACGCAATACAAGCATTAAAAAACTTGGATAAAAAACTTGCACATGAAGTCATTCAACTCGACGATGAAGTCGACCGCTTCAGCCTATACATAATAAGACAGTTAAAGGCAGCCGTGCAAAACGAGAAAATCCTCAAGGACATTGGGCTGGAGAACCCGCGAGACTCTCTTGGCTATAGAGTGATAGTAAAGTTTGTGGAAAGAATAGCGGACCACGCCGCAAAAATAGCAGAAAACGTCATGTCCCTAGAAGAAAAGCCAAACGAAACAATCTTACAAGAGCTCTCAGAAATGAGCGCCTTCGCCAAAACGGTATTTGAAGATTCAATTAAATCACTGTTCAAAAAAGACTACGCCCTAGCAGATCAAGTGATTTCCAAAGCGAAAACAATAGCAGTTCTCGAAAACAAGGTAGTAAAAGAAACCCAACTCAAAATTAAACAAACTGACATCTCTAGCATAAGAATGATAATGGAAAGCATACGAAGAACCGCAGAATACGCCAGTGACATCGCAGAAATAGTCCTAAACCTGAACATAAACCAGATAATCACAGCATAACAGATTATCTTGCAAACCCGTCAGTTTCTGTTAAGGATCACTAATGGAAGAAGTTTCACGTAACAGTCCAAGTGATATGCCTGTTAATTTGAGGAATTTGAACTGCTGGGCTCTCAAACATTTCACCTAAATTTCGGCTTTCTCAGGCTTTTTAGTTGTGAGCATTAATTTCTTCACCAGATATTGCTTTCCAAGCTCTGTTAGCCACCATTTTCCTCGAGCCCTTGTTCCAGTTCTTTCTTTCACCCATTCTGCCAATCCATCCCTCTTTGCCAGAGCTAAATATGTGCAAAGAGAGGATTTTGGATACTTGGTTTCTTGTTTTATAACGGAAAAGGTCGCTCCATCAGGCTTCGTTAATAGAAAACGCAAAACTTTATCCCGCCTCATAATCATTAATTCTTTTCTTTTTTCTCGGCTAAAGTTTCGTGAGCGGCTATCAAGCAGTATTTGTGCTTTTAACCACTTTTCAAAGGTGATAATGGCTTCAAAAGGGGCATCAACATATTTATCTCCAACTTTAACTTTACCCGCATACTTTGGATTCCTTAACATTCTTGGAACATTTGTAGGATTGAACCCGAACTCTCTTGCTATTTCACTCATGTTTTTCCCTTCAAAAAGTAAATCAAACATTCGTTCAACAACCTTTGCTTTATGCGGATCTTTTATAAATCTTCCAGCCTTCTTTTTGTAACCGAAGATTGGGGGACCAACAAGTTGACGCTTAAATTCAGTTTTAGGCGGTTGACATTCCATCCAAAGCTTTTCATCTATTATAGCTAAATTTGGAAAGCTGTATATTTTTCCTCTAAAAACAATTTTTCCGATATAAATTGGATTTCGTATTATTGAGGTGACATCTCTAACCGGCAAGTTGAGTTCTCTAAGAACTTCGGCCATATTTTCTCCATTTAAATATGCTTTAAAAATTCTCACAGCATGAGGAATAGTTTCAGGGTCAACTTTTATTTCGCCATTTTCCACTTTATAACCTGGAAGGGAGAAATTTCTTGGAGCTACAGGTTTTCCACGCGCCAACAACAATTCTTTCGCTCTAACAAGACGGTCACGCGGCTGCTCCTTTAGCAATCTTAAAAAGCATGACTTGAAGTATCCAGTCCGCCTTACCTCCCTAACGAACTTAAGCAGTTCTGGCCAGTCCTTTTCTATACGTTCTAAAGTGCGGGAAACCGTTATTTGTGGAACATTTAGTTCTTTTGCAATTCTGTAATTTGAATAGCCTTGAAGTTTAAGTTTCAACATGCGCACAGTCTTTTCCGGTGTAACAATTCTTATTTCCCTTTCAGCCACTGCTTACACTTTCCTTTACTGAATACAGACGTTACCAAAGCTAATAACATTTACTGTTAGTAACAATAAATGTAATCAAATTTTATAAATAATCAAAATAAAAAAGACTTCAAAAGGAAAAACACTATGGAAAACCAAAAAATAAGCGGCTACATTCCAGTAAAGCTTGAATTTGATAAATTCGGATTTGTCAACAAGCAACTGTGCCCTCACTGCGAAAGCGAAGATTTGAAAATCAGTCATGTTGATGACGTAGGAACAGAGTGGTTAAAATGCGGAAAGTGTGGAAATTACTGCACTAAACCGAAAAGCAAAGAAAGACGAGAACTTGAAGAAGCCTTAGCCAAGCCATTAGAAAAGGAGCCTGTAGAGTTTCCAGAAAAATATTTTGACAATGGAAAATTTGTCCCAAAACTTTTGGCAGAAGAGCTTATGCAGGAATACCGCTTTATAACAATGAAAGACACAGACGTGGTTTACGTTTTCAATGACGGCTTCTACCAACCTTACGGCGAAATCCTAATCAAACAACAGTGCAAAGCGAGGCTGGGCAAAGAATACCGCAAAAACAGAGCCGAAGAAGTCATTGACTACATCAAAGTCTCCACATACATTAACAGAAAAGAGGAGCCGCCAAACCTCATTCCATTAGCTAACGGCATCCTCGATTTAAATACCATGGAGTTAAATCCCTACAGTCCAGACAGCATGTTTTTTAATAAAATCCCCGTAGAATACGACCCAAAAGCCGACTGTCCCAACATAAAACGATTTCTAAACGAGGTAACAGCAACAAAAGAAGATATAGACATCCTTCTCGAAGTAATAGGCTTCTGCCTATACCGCGAATACATCATTGCCAAAGCCCTAATGCTTGTAGGCGGAGGCTCTAACGGTAAAAGCACATTCCTAAACCTTTTGAAGGCTTTTCTTGGAAAAGAAAACGTAAGCGGACGCAGCCTCCAGGAACTTGAAGAAAACCGCTTCGCAAAGGCTGACTTACACCATAAACTTGCAAACATCTACGCCGACCTGCCAGACAAGGCGCTTTGGCGAACCGGCACATTCAAAATGTTGACAGGCAGAGACTTAATAACCGCAGAACGCAAGTTCCAAAACAGCTTCACCTATGAAAATTACGCCAAGCTACTCTTTTCAGCCAACAAAGTGCCAGAAGCCTACGATGACACAGACGCCTTTTTCCGCCGCTGGATAATCGTGGTTTTCCCAAACCAATTCGTCGGAGAGAAAGCTGATCCACACATCCTCAAAAAGTTGACAACTCCTGAAGAGCTAAGCGGCTTACTCAACCTCGTTCTCCCAGCATTAAAAAGACTGCTTGAAAAGGGCCAATTTAGCTATAGCAAAACCACAGAGGAAATCCGCGAAGACTACATCCGAAAAAGCAGCCCCATAGCAGCCTTCGTCATGGACTGCTTAGAAGTAGATTCAGACGCCTTCATTGTTAAAAAAGACCTTTACAATGCTTTTTCAGAATACTGCAGACAAAGAAGCCTCCCTGCAGTAACCCAAGACACCTTCTTCAAAAACCTACCGAAACATGTCAATGTTATCGACTACAGACCTAAAATTCAGAACGAACGATTCCATGCTTTAAAAGGCATCAGATACGGATTATCCACGTCCACCCTGTCCAACATGTCCACGCTCTTCTATACCCTAATTGAAAGGAAAGCTGAACTGGAAAGCCTCGGCTACCACATTGAGGAACTAAACGACGATTTTATTAAAGTAACGAAATCCTTGGACACCAGAGACACGCCGGACACGAAAACCTTAGCTGAAAAATTAGAAAGGCTCAAAACATGGCTTATAGAAAACAAGGATGAAAATGGACTTATTGACTGTTCCCTTTTGGCTTCAAAAATCAGAGAACTCGGCCTTGAAGTGCAGCCAACAGTTCAGCTTCTAAAAAACGAGTATTGGCTTAGAGACGCCCCAACCATCGGAAAATTTGGAGTAAAGTGATCCGTTTATGACGTGGGCTGAGGAAAAAACTGATTACGCCCAACATCCTCAGCCCATACGCTGCCCACAATGTAACTCAGTAAAACTTTTCAAGGATGGACTGCGCCACCTGTCAGATGGCACAAGCATTCAACGCTACTTATGCAGAAAATGCGGATACCGCTTCAGCGAAAAACGCCTTAACAAATCAAACAGGTTGCAACACCTTCAGAAAGTTGATAGGCAGATTTTAAATTCACCAGAAGCCTTAATTTTTAACTGCCAAGGGAGCCGTGAAGCCTCAAGCAGAGCGCCCTCCGCCATAAAGGCGGTGCAAACCTTGGCCGAAGTAGAAACCCGACAAGAAAAGCCCATGCGGGAGGGCACAAAGCTAAGCGAAGCAGAATACAAGGGAAGAATCACCGAAATCGCATGGATGCTCAAAAAAGCAAACTACGCTGAAGAAACAATAAGAATGGTGGTATCCGCTCTAAGAACACTAATGTCAAGAGGTGCCAACCTATCCGACCCTGAAAGCGTCAAATTAATAATCGCGACACAAAATTGGTCAGAAAACCGTAAACGCAATGTTGCCAACGCCTACAACCTCTACGCCAAAAAATACGGAATAACGTGGGAAAAACCCAAAACAAAAATCAACCGCATAATACCGTTCATCCCGAAGGAAGAGGAAATCGACGTCCTTATAGCTGGTTCAGGCGAAAAGCTCGCAACCTACCTACAACTACTCAAAGAAACAGGGATGAGAGCAGGCGAAGCAACAAGGCTAAAATGGACAGACATAGACGAAGAAAGACGCATCATAATATTAAACAATCCAGAAAAAGGCAGCCACCCACGCATTTGGAAAATCACAACAAAACTTATGAATATGCTAAACGCTTTGCCAAGAAAAACTCAATACATATTTGGAAATCCAAATCCACGCGCCATAAGAGCATTATTCTGCAACACCCGCAAAAGCCTCGCAGAAAAACTCCAAAACCCAAGACTCCTAAAAATAAGCTTCCACACCTTCAGACACTGGAAAGCCACAACACTATACCACCAAACCAAAAACCTCCTACTTGTAAAAGAATTTCTCGGCCACGCAGAAATAGACAACACCCTACGCTACATACAAATAGAACAAGCCCTTTACGGACAAAACAGCGACGACGAATTCATAGTCTACGGAACAAGCGACAAAGAAGAAATCAAGAAGCTTCTTTCAGTAGGCTTCGACTATGTATGCCAAAAAGACGAAATACTATACTTTAGAAAACGCAAATAAGAAAGGTTACATAGAAAAGTATGCGGAGTCACGGAAAATTTAGCGGGGTTGCCCTAGCCTGGTAGGGGGCAGGCCTGCTAAGCCTGTGGTCGGTAACGGCCGCGCGGGTTCAAATCCCGCACCCCGCGCCTAAGTGTGCTTTTGGTTTTGTTTTGTGTTATATTCTTGTTAGTGGGCAGAGGGTGTAAAATTTAAAATGGCAAATTGAAATCAATAGT
>Ga0078972_1013149_pt1 | contig 13826 bp, 16 predicted proteins | sample YelNatPaOPGAMG01_FD_67568 | JGI IMG/M metagenome (GOLD analysis project Ga0078972, IMG submission 67568) | Hot spring thermophilic microbial communities from Obsidian Pool, Yellowstone National Park, USA - OP-RAMG-01 (SPADES assembly) (version 2) | ecosystem: Environmental > Aquatic > Thermal...
TTTTATCTTTGTTTTCAATATTATTAATGGGGGTATAATCTTGGAACATAGTGTTCACCCCATACCCCCATTTTTATCTAAAAATAAATTTTATTCCTTATAATTAGTTAACAATCTTGTAATAGTCTAAAAAATTTTATATGTAATTTTATTCCAATATTTTATGGACAAACTAATCAAAAATTTTAAAGAATTGTGTGAATTTATTGTCTAAGTCGCTTATTGAGAATTGACAATGATCGCTCTTTGCTTATAACAAGTTTATTACTTTCTAACAATTACATAATATATCCTATTAGGAACATCACTGTTAGTGGTAAATTCTTTGTATAATATATCTTGTTCATTTATTCCTAGTTCTTTTAATTGTTTTAAGTATCGATTCTCAAATTTTTCCACATCTTTTTTGGGTAACGGAAATACAACGAATAAGATTGCCTTATTTTTTATATTTTCGTCTTGTAAATTCCTTAATTTCCCAATATCAGCTTTCAATTGCTTTATGTTGTATGATATAGGTCTAATTTTATTTTTAACTTTATCATGTCTGTAATTTGTATTAATTGTTTTAAGCTCTAAAGCTGAATCATTATTAAAAACTATGTCAACATGTTGGTAATTTTTGTTTTTTTCAGAAGTGATATTTTTGTTGGAATCTGGTGCTTCAGGAACTATGTTTTTAGTAATCTTATTATATAAAATATCTACAATTTCAACTTTTACCCACCCTTCGAATTTATCACGGTTTTCAACAAAAACTTGTATACCTCTATTACTTTTTAATTTGGTCTTTAAATCATCTAATATCGTTTCTAAAGCTTGTTTGAATTGATTTTCATCCATTTAAATCACCAATTTATTAATATTTTATTCTATATTTTATTTTTTCCTTTAGACACCATAATTTGTTCATAAATTGGCTCTTATCCATTCCTATATATTGATGTAATAAATATTGGTAAATGGCTTAAACACTTCTGAAAAGAATTAATAGGAACCTTGCTCAATATTGCCTTAACTGCAAAAACATGCCTGAACTCTCTTTTTCTACTTTTTACAAATTAACAATGGAAATAAAATAATGCATATATTTGATATGAGGTATCCTTGACCTTTACACAAAAATATGGACACTATAAATTTTTACACAAAATTATAGACGCTATTATTAAAAAAAGTGTTATAGAATAAAAAACTATTTTTAAATTTCAAATATTTGATTAGAATAATTTCTTGATATGCATCCTTTTCGAATAACTGTACTTTCTGTACAATTATAGCATTTTTTACACTTATTAATATCAACATCTATCTTATTTAAGTGATTTATGAAAAGAGCATTTTCAGGGCAGGAAATAAGGCAAGCTCCACACCCTAAACAATTTAAAGATTTTTCAATTAATATTTTTTTCTTTAGTCTTGGTGTATATTCATTTATTATTTTTGAAAGATAAATACTTTGATAATCAATTATTGATAAATCTTCAATTTTAATTTTTTTTTGGGGAGGTCTAAATCTTTTCCATCCACCATTTTGAAATTCTTCTATATTATAAATTCCATTTTTCAAAGCATATTCTTTCAAAAATTCTTTAAATCTTTCCCATTTTTGTGGTTCTAATGACATCATTAGTTCTAGATCTTTATCAGATTTATAAGGACAAAAAATACAGCCATTTCTCTTAAGCCCAATTTTATATTCATCTGAAATTGGTAATGAATTTTTATTTATATATTCCCAAACTTCCTTTTCCGTCCAATCTATAATTGGATTTATTTCTTTAGTTCTTGGCATCATAGGATTTACTCCAATTTTAATATAATTTTTTCTTATATTACTTTCTTTTTTTCTTAGACCTGTTACAAAATATAAAATATTATTCTCTAAAGCATATTTATTTAATTGATAGTATTTTAAAGTTGGGCAGCACCATCTATTATAAACAGATGGAGGTCCAAGAATAGGTAATAGTTCCCAAAAATTTCTTAAAGGTTCTAATATTTTTATTTCTATTCCAAAAAAATCTGATACTGAATTAATATAATGCTTAACGATATCTGGTTCTATTGTTGTGTCCGAAAATACTATATTTTTTATTCCCGCTTTTATTGCAAGAGATAAGGCTACTAAACTATCTTTTCCACCAGAAAAACTTACTGCAACTTGCTCTTTTTTAAATTGTCTAATAAGATATATTGATTCAATTTCCTTTAATCTATCCATAAATAAAATAAAAAAAAGGATAATTATTAATCTTTCCTTGATACAAGGAATAAAGGAAAAATTTATAAAAAAGTAATTGATTAATAATAAATGATAAAATATGAAATGTATAAAATGTTATGGAAATTTTAAATCTCACAATGAATTTGTATGTGAAAGTTGTAAAGAGTTTGGAAAACTAATAAATATAATGTATGATGAGGCCAAAAAAATTTTTATGGAGTCTACAAATCCTGAAAAGGAAGAAATTTATAATATATTATTAAATACATTTTTTATTATTCAAAACAATCCAAAAATAACAATTTATAAAAATATTATAAATAATTTATTCCAAAAATTTTATTTAAATCCTTCTAGAATTATTACTCTTGATGAAATTTGGATAGAGGTAAGATCGTCAAGAAATATAAAAAAAATAATTAAAAGAATGGAAGAATGTCAAGTGATTAAACTTAGTAATGATCAAAGTGGATTAAATTTAAATATCGAAATGGGAGCTGTGATGAAAAATTTAATGGAAAAAATATATTTAATTTATAAAGGTGAAAGAGAAAGTGAGCTTAGAGTTGCGGCTGTTTTAACTATGTATGTAATATTATATGAATTACTTAAATATGCTAATGATAATACAAAGGAAGATATTTATAGAGATTTTGAAAGTCATTCACCTCGTATGGTTTGGGTTGCTACAAAATTTTTATGGAATGAAGGAATAAAAAATGATGAAACTTTTTCCGATACTGATATTACTAAATATTTAAGTAAGCATGGATTGACTTCAAAAAGTATTATAACAATTACAAGTGGCTTGAAAGAAACAAATCCTGATAGTGTTCAAAGATACATTGCTGATTTAGATTTAGATTCTAATGGAGATATTAATTTTGTGATTAATCATAATATATATATAGCATTAGAAAGATTAAACCATCATAGGATGAGAGAACATGAGTGAAATAAATTTATATGACATAAGAGAAGTAAAACTTTTACCTTATCAAGAAAAAGTTGTAAGAAAGCTTTATAACATTACCAATCATCTTTTTAGCGGTACTTATAGAAATATACCATTTAAGGGTTTTTTACTTTATGGTGAACCGGGAAATGGCAAAACTGAAATAATAAAGCAGGTGGCAAAAAAAATTTATGACTCGTTTAATTCTGTAGCGCTTTTTTTCGTAGATGGATCTGATATTGCAACTCCTAAATGGGGGGATGCTGAAAAAACATTAAAAACAGTGTTTGAAATTCCTTCTAATTCATCCGAAAAAAAGATTATACTTTTTGACGATATTGAGAGTCTTATGTTAGCTAGAAGCTCTGAACTTGCAAAAGAATGGCATTATTCAATAAATTCGGTAATGTTTCATAATATTGATTTCTTAGATCCTACTAAGGTAATGGTTTTTGCAACTACAAATAGAATTGATTTAGTTGATAAAGCACTATTTTCCAGACTTTATACAATTGAAGTTGGTATACCTGAAAAAGAGGATCTTATAATGTTCCTTAATTTTATTCTGAATGATTGGGGCGTTCCAAATTCAATAAAATCAAAAATTGAAGAAATTGTTCGCCCAATGATTTATGCAAATCAAATAAATGATCTAAGGAGAATTTTACAAAAATCTGCAGATATTTTTTTCGAGATAATTTCGGAGGTTGAGTAATTTATGGAAGAAAAATGGAGTGGAATAGTTGTTGTTGGAATTTATTTTCCATATTATAAGGATTATTTTGTAAATGATTGTCGAATTTTTCTCAAAGAGAGTATTCCTAAAGCTTTGAAAAAAAATGCTGAAAAAATCGAGCCTCTTGATTTTGGTATTTTAAGATATGTTCCATCATTTGAAAAAAAGGCAAAAGAAAAGGGCAAAACTAAAGGAGTGTTATATATTTATTACGTTAAAGAGGCTTCATCTGATTTTTTTGAGGAATTGAAAAAAATATTAGAAGAGAAAAAGAAAAAAGATCTAAAAGAAGGATTTTCAAATGCAAAAAATAAAAAAGGAAAAGAATATATCCAATCTTATTATATCATTTATGGTAATTATGTTGGCTAGGTGATAAATATGGATTTAGAAAAAATGATTAAGGATGTAATGGACAAATTTATTAATAATAAGATAAATCAAGAGCAATTTGAGGAAAAAATTAATTCAATAATTAAAGAATTCATAGGTGGTTCTGAATGACTGAGTTAAAATTATATATTGAAAATATAGGCGGATTAAAAGGCACAAACGATTTTATTTTATATAAAAATTCACTTAATATAATTGGTGGAATCAATGGTTCTGGAAAGAGCAGTATTGCAAAAGCTTTAATGCTAATTTATGGAATAAATAAAAAATTACAACAAGAAAATTCTGGAATTTTTAAAATGGAAGCGGTGAATCTTGGTTTATTACCTGAATTAGGTAATTTTAGGTCTGGAATAATTCATGCGGAAGCCGAATATGGTAAAGTAAAATTAATTGATGACCAGCTAGAAAAAGAAATTATTATAAGGAAAAATGGCAATATTGAAATTAACTTTGAGGGTAATGAAGAATTTTTAGTTACATCAGTTTTAACTCCAAATTCTTGGATATACCAAGCAATAAGTAAGCCAATGGAAATAAAAAGTGAATCCATATTTTCTCATTATATATCTAAATTAAATTTTAAAATAGATAAATTAAATGAAGCAAAAGAAATAATAAAAAATAAAATTGAAGAATTAAATCAAAAATTAATAGAAGTAAAAGAAAAAAAGGCAGAGATCCCAAATCTTAAAAAAGATATTAATGCATTAAATAATGAAATTAATGAATTTAATATGAGAAAAGAAAAACTGTTAGAAAGTATAAATTCTCAATCAAATAAAGATAAAAATTATATATTGAAAATAAAAAATGAAATATTTGAGTTAAATAATGAAAAAAAAGAGATTCAAAGAAGAATTAATCAACATAATATAACATTAAATAAATTAAAAAGTGTATTAATAGAAAAAGAAAATGAATTAAAAAATATTGAAAAAGAAATCAACAATTTAAAAACAAATAAAAAAATATTAGAAGAAGAATTAAATAAATTAAATACAAAAGAAGAATATAAAAAATTAATTGATGATCTTAATATTGAGATAGCATATTTAAAAGGAAGAGCTAATATTTATGATAGTGTAAGTGATGTTTTGAAGCAAGAAGATGAAGTCATATGTCCAGTTTGTGGCATCGGTAAAATAAATAAAACTAAAGTAAATGAAGAATTGGAAATTATAAAAAAAGAAATAACAGAAAAAGATAAAAAAAGATTTGAATTAATAGAAAAAATTAATAAAATTGATTCAATAAAAAATAATATAGATAAAATAGAGAGTGATATAAAAAAGAAAGAGCAAAATAATAACATATCACTCTCTATTAAAAAGACAGAAAATGAATATTTGAATGAGGAAAAAAGTTTAAAAGAAGACTTAACTATATTAGAAAAAATAAATGAAAAAATAAAAAATTTAGAAAATATATTAAGTAAAGAAAGGCCAGAATTATTAGATGAATTAAATAATTTAAATAGATTATTAGATAAAAAAAATAATGAGTTGCAAGAAAAAGAATCAAAACTTGTTATATCAGGTTACATCCAAATTTACGATAAAAAAATAGATTTAGATAAGGCTATTAAAGATATTCAATTAATGATAAATGCACTTAAAAATTCAGAAAAATACATAGAAAATGAAATTGAAAAAATAAAGTATGAAATAATTGATGAATTTAATAACTTGATAAAAAATGTCTTGAAATCGCTTAATATGAGTGAATTTAAGAAAATATATCTAAACAACAATTATATTTTAAATGTTCAATATATCACTTCTAATAAAGAAGTTAAAGTACTTCAACCATATGCTTTATCTGAATCTGAAAGAGTAATAATTGGTATTATTTTTATACTTGCTCTTAATAAAATATATTCAAATAATAATAAAGTCATAATAATTGATAACATGTATGAATTTCTTGATCCTTCTAGGGAAAAACAAATTTTTGATTTATTAGAAGATTATAGTTCTAAAAATAATGTTACTATAATAATAACAAAAACATCAAATGACAATACTTTAAATATAAAACCTTATAAAGAAGTGAATAAAAATGGATGATTATAATGAAAATGAAGATACATTTAACGAAAAGGATTTATTAGAAATGACTTTTTTTCAATTTAACGAATTGAAAAACATAATATTAAACAAAAATTTTTTCGAAATAGAAGATTGGGTTTTTGATACTATAGAAATACTTAACAAAATCTTTGATTTCTATTATCTTTTTATTATTTATAAAGTTGTAATGAACGAATTAATTTTAATATGGATTATTGATGATAATTCTATACTTGAAGGTATTGATAAAGAAGATATTATTTCATTGATGGATCATCCCCGTAAAAATGAAGTGTTCAAAGAACTTTATGATTTAAAAATCATTGAATATAGGGATAATAAAATTTTTCCAGGAGAGATTCTCAATAAATTACTTGCAATAAAAAAACAAATGAATGAAAATTTTGCATCAGAAACTTGGAAAAAATATCAAAATACATTATTTGCTTTAATAATGATAGAAGTAGCTGAAAATTATGCTAGTAACGCACTTAACTCAAAAAATCGTATGCCACAAACATTGATATCTGTTTTTAATATAATTTCTTGGGTAATATATTGTCAAATGAAATCTCATAAATTAAATGAAAATGAAGTATATAAAATAAAATTTAGTGAAATAAATAAAATATTTCGTTATTCAAAATTCAATAGAGCTAAAATGAAAAGATTTCTAGGGTTTTTGTTGGGAACCTATGATGGAGATGCTAAACTTTTTGAGGATATTGAAGAAAGTGATTCAAGTGATTCTGATATAAGAGAAGACAATTTAATTATCAATAGAAAATTAAATAATTATATTGAAAGAATCGTGGAAAGAGTTAGAGAATTAAGATCCAGAGAAATCTGAAATATTTGAATTTTAAAGAATAATGTGAAATTATTGTCCAAAGTTACTGAGATTAATATTTATTCAGAAAATATCTTTTTTATTGTATCTGATTCATAAACTGACTCGTATCCATTCCTGTTATCTGAGTGTAAATGCTTGTCGTGAATATGCTTGAATGCCCTAACCATTCCTGTAAAACTGATAAGGGAACATGGTTAAGTATAGCCTTAACCCCAAAAGTATGCCTAAACTTATGTGCATGAATCCTGAAGCCTAATTGTTTCTGCATTCTTTTAAGGTATAGATCTACTGCTTGTCTTGTTATAGGGAATAGTTTTTCTTGAGATTTAACATCAATATGGAATTCAATGAAATAAGACATAATAGCATCTTTTAGATCCCTATGTAATGGAATAGTCCTCATTGATGCCTTTTTCTTTTTCAGAGTAATGAGGTCTATAGTATTAATGTCTAAGTGAATATCCATAGGTCTTAGTGCAAGAATTTCATCAATCCTAGCCCCAGTCCATAACATTGTTTTGAATAATAACAAATATCTTTTATGGTAATCAGCCCTTCTCTTATTTTCCCTGATCTTATTTTCTATGTATTCATGCATTCTGAAAATTTCATCATCACTAAAGAACTCGATAGGTATTTTCCTCTGGGTACTTTGGATCTTCCAATTTCTGGGAACAGGGACTATATTATTCATAATGATTGTCATTACTTACTCATTTAAATATCTTTCTATTTTTTTACCCTGGAAATTTCCCCTTAAGGTATATAAATACCCTTGGGGATCCATGATAAAATGATTGACAAAAGGTATGTTTTGTCAATTAAAAGTTTATTGATTTTTATCCCTGCTTTTGGTAGGTGTATTTTTAAGATATATGCCTTTGATGGGTATTTTTCCTTATGAGCCTTGATACTTTCAAAAATTCCTATAAAAAAAGGTTTTTAGTCTAAAAAAGGAAAAATATTCTTTCATGAAAAATTAATATTACCTACTCATTGTTTTCTTTTTAAAAAATATAAATTATAATTAATAAAAAATATTATTGCCATAGCAAAAAATACAAATGCAATTGTAATGATTATATTGAAAAATTTCAAATTATTTCTCCCTACTTCCGAAAGCATTTTATCCAGATCTTCCATATTATTCCTGCCTACTTGCCTCTGATTTTGCCAAGGAGGTATCTTTAACCTTATACACAAAATTTTCGGACATTATCAATTTGAAAGATTAGGTTAAAATTTTAGAAAATTACTTAAAAATTGAAATTAAAAAATATAATTTTAGAACTTATAATATAAAATTTATCCTGAGGTTAGTAAATAATCAATTACTTTATTCTTATCTATTTCTATTAATGCTCCTCTTAATATTCCTTCTGAATATTCACTACCAGGATTTATGCAAAGAGTCTTTCCAATTTTTACCGCTCCCCTAGATTCATGAATATGACCATGTAAACCTAAAAGAGGTTGAAATTTTTCAATTGCTTTTCTTACAGCTAAGGATCCAACCGGATTCATTGTCATTCCTCCACCTGGAGATAATACAGGTTTTAAATCCTCAGTCAATTTAGGCCCAATGTCCAATCCAGAATTAAAAGGTGGAACATGAATTAGAAATATAGCTCTTTCCATTGAATTGATTTTGTTAGCTAAATTTTCTATTTTTTTATATAATTCATCCTCTTGAATATCTCTAGGGCATTTCCAAGGTGTTATATTAGAATATCCTAAAGATAACATTTCATGTTCATTATCTATTTCTAGAACTTTATTATCTGGATTTATAATTATATTTGAGGCGTTTAAAATATTATCAATCTCGAAACGATCATCATTTCCTGGCATAATGAATATTTTTACTTTGTTAACTAAATCCTTATAATATTTTTCTGTAATGTTTATCCATTCTTTTAATCTTTTTATTTCCAACTCTATTAATAAATCATCGATCTTTTTTTGATCATTAATTAATTCCATCCATTCATTTTCATCTGTAATATATGGGTAATAACCTACATTTTTTATTCTAGTTATTAAACCTTCTAATTCTTTTTCTTTTATGTTAAATTTTTCATCTAGAAAATTTGCTTTAAATGTCCCATCTTTCATCTTAAAAATTGGTAAAATAGCTTTTCCTGTAATATCACCCCCTATTATTAATATATTTGCTTTATAAAATTTATATGCATTTAAAAATTTTAAAAATGTTAGTTCTGATCCATGAATGTCTGATGCAAAAAAAATTCTAATTCTAGACATTTTAACATCTCCTTATAATGGGGGTATTTCCTTAAATGAGTATTCTAGAGGTAATCCCTTTTTCTTTCTGTACCAATGAGCTATTAGATATATTATAATAGCTATTGGATATACAGATAAATTATAAACAAGAGAAATAGGATTCATTATACCACCAAATGTTGGTAAAAATGTTGATATTACAATAAATACCGATATTATCGTCGTTAAAATTCCAATTATAACTATTAAAGGTAAAGATCCTATTTTAATTTTAACAATATTAGGGGAAGATTCAAAAATTTCTTTCTTTCTATATGGGAATAAAATTGCTGCAATGCCAACAACTGTATATAATATAAATACAATTGTAGTTAAATAAAGGAAATATTGAAATGCTGGAGTTATTAACCACAACAATTGAAAGATCATTGCTAATCCTACAATTATTATCACAGAAACATAAGGTGAAGAATATTTAGGATCTACTTTTGTTATGAAACTTGGCAAAATTCTATCAAAAGACCAAGCGAACATATTTCTTGAAGAAATCAACATATAATTTATTATTACCATTAGTGGTGTTAATATAAATCCTATATTTGCTAAAGTAACTACAATTAAATTATGTGTTCCGTATATTAAAAGAACATTCATAAATGGGGGTATTGGTAATGTGTATAAACTATTTCCAGAAGATGCCAAATATGAAATACTGCCAACAAATACCGCACCCATCACATAATAGGTAACTTCATAAATTATAAATAATAATATGGAAAAAATTACCAATGCACCAACCATACCTATTAGCTGAGATTTTTGAACATTTTTTATTTCACCACCAATATATGCAGAAAAAACATAACCTATTAAATTTAAAAATGTATATACAAGTGCAAACATTGTAGTTGTAAGTAATAGTGTAGAAGGATATCCTGCATTTATAGCACTATTTATAATTTGATTATAATTCATCCCTGAATATTTATTAAAATTCAAAATAAATCCTGTTTGACCTACATACAATAAACCGAATATATATGCACCATAACCAATTAAAGTTATAATAAATAATATAATTAATATATTCATTATAGTTTTAGATTTTCTTGTTAAAATAAACCCAATCAAAATGAAATAAAAAAGTCCAAATATTGTTATAAACAGTGGATTATTAATTGAATTAGCTAACCCCATTAAACTTGGATTGTGTAAAATTACACTCCATCCATAAAGCAATGGAACAACACCATACTGAATAGTTAATGAAGGATTGGTTCCTATCCAAGCCAGTAAGACAAACACTATCGATACATTTAAAGTAAAACCTACAAGAGGAGAAGTAATTCTACTTAGCCATACATAATCTCCACCTGATCTAGGCATAGATATAGAAAGCATATAATATACTAATGCTAATGGTAAACCTAAAAAAATAGCTATAATTGCAGTTAGGGGTAAATTAGCTCCGGGATAAAGAGGTAATGCCCAAGTAATATATAAAAAAGAGAATAAAATACCAGCGCTTACCAAGTTAAATACAATTGCATGAATAGCTGAAATTTCCCTAACAAGACCTGAAGATTTTCTAGCAAATAAATTCATTTCTTTAGGTTGATTACCTTCTTTTTCCATAACTAAATACATGCAAATACATTTATTTAAAACTTTCTAATTTAAATGCTGTGTTGAGTAATTCTGACAAATAAGCGACATTTTTATGACATATTTAAATAGGCTATTTGTATTGTGGTATTTATGCCAAATAACACACTACAAATAGCCCATGATATTAATGATATAAAGGTTAATAAACGTAACTGGTCCTCATATAATGAAGAGTTGGTAGTAAGAGGGAAACTATATTTCGATTTTGATTACAGATCAAAATGGGATGATGAATTGAAACAAATGAATAATAGTAAGGTAGGTGTACCTTATAAATTCCCAGAATCTTTCATTAAATTAATGGCAATCTTACATCAATACATTGATTACAGAGGTCTAGAGGGAATAGCAAGGAAACTTGCTGATTATGAATTAATTCCATATTTTTCAGATTACACGACATTATGGAGGAGGATTCATGATTTCAAGCCTGAACTAGATAGGCCAGAATATAAAGAGATAGAAATAGCGTCAGACGGTACTGGATTGAAAACGACAAATGCTGGAACATATAGGCTTGACAAATATGGAACAAGGAAGAAAAACAAATACATTGTTGTTGTAATAACTTCAGATGTAAGGACAAAAAAATTGTTAAAAATGGATGTTTATATTCAAGGAGAAAACACTGAAACAAAAGTTGTTAAAAATCATATAATGGACCTAAAGAAGGAAGGATATAATATAAGTAAATTCTACGGAGATGGAGCATACGATAATTACAATATGTTCAATATTCTTGGAGAAATAGGGGCAGATAAAGCAATAAAAATAAGAAAAAATGCGTCAATGGGTCATTATAATCACAAAGGAAAAGAACGTCGTAGAGCGGTAAAAGAGTATAATAATCTCGGATATAGAGAATGGTCAAAGAAGAATGACTATGGCAAAAGGTGGAATGCAACGGAAGGCATAAATTCATCAGTGAAAAGAAAATTTGGAGAGAATTTGGTATCCAAATTGCCAGAAAATCTTGTAATTGAAGGATACCAAAGATTCTGGGCATATGATACATTAAAAAATTATGGTGAGATGAACGTATATGGAGAAATGAAATACCCATAAAATGTGAGAAAAATCTAAAAATGAGAAAAATAAAGGCATTTATGGATAAAAATAATTACTCAACGCAGCAAATTATTTAGAAATATTTAAATATTAGAAAATCATAATTTTTAAAGACAAATAATGAAATTAAAAAATAAAAATGCCATTGTTACAGGTGGAGCACGTGGAATAGGAAAGGCTATTATTAAAAAATTTTTGATGGAAGGAGCTAAAGTTGTATTTTGTGATATAAATGAAAAAAAAGGATATGAAACTGAGAAAGAATTGTTAAGTGTAGGGGAAGTTCATTTTATAAAGGCCGATGTTTCAAATGAAATGGATGTACATAAATTGATAGATTTTGCTTTAGATGTGTTCAAAAATGGAAGAATAGACATTTTAGTGAATAATGCAGGTATATGTACTATTGAACCTTTTCTTACAATTTCATTAGAAAATTGGAGAAAAATTATAGATGTAAATCTTACTGGAACTTTTCTTGTTTCAAGAGAATGTGCAAAAATAATGAAAGAGCAAAAATTTGGTAGTATCATTAATATCTCCTCTACTAATGGTATTCTAGGTCAGGCAGGAGAGGCACATTATAATGCGTCTAAAGCGGGGATAATTTTATTATCTAAAACAATGGCCATTGAATTAGCTGAATTTGGCATTAGAGTGAATTCTGTTTGTCCTGGACTTATTTTGACAGATTTAACTAAAGAAATAGGACGCTCGGATGATGATATCAAAGAATATTTGAAAAAAATTCCTCTTTCTCGATATGGAACACCAGAAGATGTCGCAAATCTTTGTTTATTTTTGGCTTCAGATGATTCTTCATTTATTACTGGAACGGAAATAGTAATAGATGGAGGACAAATATCTAAGGAATAATTTTAATCTTCAATTACAGTTTACTTATATTTTTATGAGGTACATAAGATTCAGCTACCCAGTTATTCTTTAATAACCCTGCAAGGATCTCTGAATCAATCTTATCATTTTTAATTCTTGATTCCGCAATTAATTTAACCTTTAATGGGTTAGCTAGCTTTACTTTAAATCCCTTGGATTCAATTGTATCATATATTGGTTCGTAAAATCCGGTTGATTCCATCACAAATAAATCTTCATTTTAAAAGTTCCTAAGAAATTTTATTAGTTCATCAGTTTTGTTCAATATTTTTCCTTTCATTTTCACATTTCTATCATCAGACAAAACAGTATAGACTATGTTTTCTGTATGCATATCTAAACCCACATAATTCATTCTCTCACCTCTATATAATCTCAAAACATAAATGAAGGAAATGTTTTAAGGATTTTATCCTCTTAACATTTCATCATAAATATGGACGCTATTATGTTTTTCCATCAATTTTTCATTTTAACCATCCATCATTTTTGAGGAAAGATGTTCACATACTATTATTCGTGCTCACCGACACATTTTGAAATACTTTAAAGAACAATCTTAACCTCAAACTATCAAACGAGTTTTTAACCCAGCGTCCATAACGAGGGGTTCAGATTGCTCTTCTCATCATCTTGATATACTGATCAAAGGTGATTTTTTCCTTAAGCATCACATATATTACAGATAGCAATTTTCTTTCTGCAGCTAT